>Ga0325410_1005013_pt1 | contig 14720 bp, 5 predicted proteins | sample PopdelMetagenome_16_FD_206182 | JGI IMG/M metagenome (GOLD analysis project Ga0325410, IMG submission 206182) | Populus deltoides microbial communities from Bellville, Georgia, United States - Xylem-PdIQD-R3 | ecosystem: Host-associated > Plants > Phyllosphere > Stem > Wood/Secondary xylem... | reverse complement strand
ATCATTATTAATAGTTAAAGTTGATTAAAAATATGTAGGAGAGTACAATTAACTCATTTAATTTGGTTTTGTTAATCATCATTATTAATTTGTTAATTATTAATTGTTAAAATTGATTAAAAATACTTGGATGTTAATGATTTTTTTTAAATATTTTTATCTTGAAAATATAATAATATATTTAAAAAATTAAATTGAAGTAAAAAAAATAAATAAAAAATATTAATTTTTTTTTTCATATTTTAAAATACAAAAATAGACAAGTGGCTAGATCTTACTATTTTTTGTAACATCCATTTGGTCGATAAAAGGACACGTCTTTGAGTGTTTTTTTCCTTTTTTTTTCTGCGGGGGTTGGCGCCTGGGGGGGTTTGGTAGTCCCTTCAAATAGAGAGAGAGAGAGCAAAACCTTTACCTTTTTTCCCTTTCCTTCGCTTTCAGTGTATTAATTAGCATATCCAAACTCTTGAAGCCAGACGTAACCTTTAGTCTTTCTCTTTCCTGTTCTCTTCGTTTTTTTCTTCAAATTTGTTCCTGGTGTAAAAGAGAAATATGGCGCCCGATCCTGAACAGCCCACGCTCTCCTCCCTTGGAAAGGTTTCCTATTTCTTTCTTAATGGCGTTTTTACATATTAGTAGTTGACTGCTTGGTTGCTGAGAGAAATTGAACGGGACGATTCCTTAAAATAACTTTTTTTAACGAGTCAAATTCGAGGTTGGATTTTTCTTACTTATAAATGAATTCCCATTGCTTGACTGGGAAACCAAACTGGATAGATTGAACTAAGGTTATTGTTATTATTGTGATAACTATGAATTGCTGAAAAGGGCTTGTGGTGATCAGGTGGGGAAGTCCTCGGGAGAGATTGGTGGTGTAGAAGAGCCTCTTCTTAATGGGGGGATTCACACTTCAGAGAATTACTCTCTTGTTTCTGCAATCTTCCCGTGAGCCTTTATTTTATCTCAGTTGTGATGTGTTTTTCCTTTTCTTTTCATTGGGTTTTGAAATCATTGTTGTATGCTGTTTGCTTGCTTCATATCATGCATTGTCTGTCACAATTGTCAACTCAACACTCTCAAAAACCATGATCATAGTATTTGATGACTGGTTGCCCATATTTGTTTCCCAGTCTGCCAAATGCATAAACTCTGATTGTGGAATTGAGATTATTTTGTTTTTCCTTCTATCCTGTTGAATTAAAAAGGATCATTAGTTTTGTTTTGAAATGTCTTGGATCCCTCTCTCTCTTTTTTTGGTGTTGTACTTCTAGTGCTTTTAAGACTGTCTCCTTAGCTGATATTCAGTGGCACTGGGCTGCTTTTGAATGATGTATTGTTTCTTCTATCATAAAAAAAAAGGTGTTCTGGATTCAAATAAGCCAACGTTTTGATTCCAGAGTTCTTAGTTTAGTACAGAATTGTAAAGATTGAAAGATGTTAAATCTCGTCAATTGAATTGAATATAATGATAGGGGAAAATAGCATTTTAAGATTTCCTTGCTCGTTGACACTTGAAACAATTCCTCTGACACAGACCTTTGGTATCACATTTTTACCTCTTAGGAGGTGATTTTTAGTCAGGTTATTCATATGCCTTCAAAAATATGCTGAGACTTGTTGTGCTTTAACAATATCTTTAAAAGTTTCTTCTAGATAAATAACAGTTTGTAAAACATATTTTCTACCACCTGTTACTTTAAAATTCTGAGATAAAAGGGTTGTCCCTCCCAGTCGGTGATTTTAATTTGGCATGGAAGGGCTAGGAGGAAGGAAGGCTTAGATGCTGAGTTGCGGGGACAGAGTTTGTTAACATAGTTGTATGGCTGAGAATATCAAGATGACAGGAAGGAGAAAAGGTTGCTTTTGGATATGGTGAGACAGTGAAGAAAAAGAGGAAGAAGCTATATGCAGTGAAGGGAAAGGAAGGGGAGGCCTGGTGGTACTCAGACCTAAACACTCAACTTCAATTTATTCAACAAAATACCAATCCCAAGAGTGCATCTCATTTGTTTATTTTTGTAGACATAATCCATGGAACATAGTTTTCCTCTTTAACATGCTAAAACTAAGAATTTGAAAAGTAATGAATATCAGCTACAGTTTTAACATACATGTCACTGAAACAAGGGAAGAAAATACACTGGTGATTGAACTTAAGATATCATTATGCTGTTTTCATTTGTTTTTGACCTGCAAAGAGAGAAGTAATGATATCAATATTGACTTTAAACACTTTCTATGATCACCTTGAGTTCTGTCACTTGTACTGAATAAGTTGTGGCTAACAAATTATGTGTTCATTATTTCATTAGCATTATTCTACCCTGTTAGTACTTAAGGAGTGTCTTATTTTTCTCAGGTTTCTATTTCCCGCTCTTGGAGGACTGCTATATGGTTATGATATTGGTTCTACATCTTGCGCTACAATATCAATAAAGGTGTGGTCTTTCATGACATTAGTAGGACCTATGGAAAGATATTTCTATGGTGCTCATCCATTTTTTTTTTCTAGTGTACACTGACTTGTTCCTATATGTATTCAATAAAAAGTACGGTCCAGTGGCCCAACAGATTTATCATTAAGACTTCTAGATTGAAGTGTTGCGATAGTGATTGGAAGCATACAATAAGCCTCATTGCACATCCCACCTTGTCTTGTAGTAAAAGAGCAAAAGGGATTAAAACTTATCAAACTTTTTCTTTGATTGTTCAAGGTATTAGAAATAGCGAACCTTTTTGTCTTCGCTTTCTAACCTGTTAATTCCTTTTCTTGTCCTGCAGTCAGCCACGTTAAGTGGTATTTCATGGTACAACTTGAATTCTGTGGACATCGGGCTCATTGTGAGTTTGTATTGACTTTTATTCATTTATTTCATAGACTGTGACTTCTTGCTGCACCCCTACCCCCCATGCACACACATGCACACGCACTGGCTTCTTCTCCCTCTCAATCCCCACCAAATCCTGAGTTGATCAAATTTCTGTTTATTTTCTTAGAACAATTACTTCTGTTATAAAACGTGGCCATTTTTTCTTGCAGACCAGTGGATCACTATATGGAGCTTTGATCGGCTCTGTCTTGGCCTTCAATATTGCTGACTTTCTAGGTTTATTGTTTTTCATTTTTAAGTGACAAATATTAGATTAGTGGTAATATCCTTTTCTTGTTGAAGTTGAAATAGATTAATTTAACTTGAAGGGAGAAGAAGAGAGTTGATTCTGGCTGCTTTCTTATATCTTGTTGGAGCACTTGTGACAGCCCTAGCACCTGTCTTTGCTGTTATGGTGATTGGGCGGTTTGTATTTGGTATTGGAATTGGATTGGTAAAACACACTATGCTCTTCTCTTTTACATTATACATTACCTACCAAAATATTATGCTTGCTATTAATGCTTATAATTAAAAACAAGAGTTGTATTGCAAACTTAATCTGGATTTATTTGTATGGTCATGTGTCTTTATGTAGAACTTAATCTTTGGTTTATCTTCTTTTAGGCAATGCATGCAGCTCCAATGTACATTGCTGAGACAGCTCCAAGTCATATACGTGGTCAACTAATCTCTCTGAAAGAGTTCTTCATAGTACTTGGCATGGTTGTAAGTTCTTCACGTTGCTTTTAAGGACTAGGGATATTTTCCAGGGCTTACATTCTTTGGTGCCAACAATTGCTGTTCCAAGAAACTTTCTGCGTGAGCTTCTATATATTTGGTTTAAAAGATCAAAATGGTAAAGAACTAAAATTTTGTGCAGGGAGGTTATGGAATTGGTAGTCTATTAGTTGATACTGTAGCTGGTTGGCGCTATATGTATGTAGCCAGTACACCTTTGGCAGTAATCATGGGAATTGGAATGTGGTGGCTACCAGCATCACCTAGATGGCTGCTATTACGTGCCATACAAGGAAAAGGCAGTATGCAGGAGTTAAGAGAAACTGCAATATGTTGCTTATGTCGGCTCAGGGGTGCAGCTATTGGTGACACTGCTCCTGCGGAAGTAGATGAGATTCTTGCTGAACTCGCTGTTGTTGGTGAAGAAAAAGAAGTTACACTAGCAGAAGTTTTCCGAGGAAAATGCTTGAAAGCCCTCACTATTGGTGCAGGGCTAGTTTTGTTCCAACAAGTATCTCTACTACTGAAATGATGTCATATAATATTCTGAATCTATTTCATTATTGCTTAGACAGAATGTATGTTCATGACAGATCACTGGGCAACCAAGTGTGCTGTATTATGCTGCATCAATTCTTCAGGTACTCCTTTGATTATGTAGTATACTATAGGAGTATCAACACAGCTTTATCTTTCACTTGGCCTTTAACTTTTGTACTGATTTCCTAACCCAATATAATATGATAGAGTGCAGGATTTTCAGCGGCGTCTGATGCCACACGGGTCTCAATACTTATTGGTTTATTTAAGGTACATTCTTTCAATATATGAAGTGAAAATATCTATCACAAGTGCAACTAAGTATCAGATATCAGAAATTAGAAAATTTCAGGCTAGACTACAGGATAGAATTATAATTCTTTTTGGACGACATAATTAATTGCATTTTAAATCACGGGTGCAGTGGCAGTGGTGCTTGTGGTTATGGCATCATGAGCCATTTTGGATGTTCCATAGCAGTCGTGGACACTATAGGCATGGATTGTTAACATGTTTTAGCAAGTTGTTTCCATTGTGCAGATTTCGAAGTAATTTTAATAGAAGGCAATTCTAATGGTATAAATGAATAAATTCCTTTGTTTTACATGATGCTGAACTTTTAGCTATTTAGTTTAATTACATGCTGATTTACAAGATTCTAAAAAACTTTAGTTAAAAAAAAAAAAGACTACTGCAATTGAAACTTTTCCAGTATAAAAGCATTGAAAAAAAACCAAAGAATATTCTACTAAAATCTTAAACCAAAACACTTAAAACTTTCAAGTCCAATGAATGTAATGACTCTGACTGTTTCATAGCAGCTGCAATGACCACATAACATACATTACAGATGTGATTCTGAGATTCCTGTTCTGTTACATAGTCTATTTTTGTACTTGATGACTCTTTTTAACTGTATGTAATGGAGGCTTCTTGTGAGTCAACTCTTTGGAACAAAATTTTCAACAGTTCCATAAGTGCTGCTACTCTTTGTTTGGCTTCCATAAGGTTGCATTTATGGTGACCGCAACTTTTCTGCTATGAGAGAGTAAAAAGAGTGGTGGCATTAGTTTTGTTCCATGTTTTTTGTGCATGTGCACGTGTACATGCATGTGTGTTCTAGCTCTTTTTTTATTGCTTCTACTATTGTAAGATGGATGTTTAATTGCAAGGTTGTTTATGTTTCTCACTGATGCAGCATTATAATCTCCCATAAATCTGGAGAAAACTATTCATACATGTCTCTTCAAAGTTTTCAAGTATGGTATGCATGGGTCTGGTCACTGTTTTTCAAGAGGGTAGATAAATTGTTTGAAAGCTTCACATTACATAATCTCCTGTGCATCATTGCTGTACTTGCAGAATTTTATTGTTACTATTCTCCCTTGTAATAAACTAATCATTCAAATTTGGTAGATTCTCCTTTTGAATTGATGTCATGCAGCCATTATTTTGAAATTAGGATGGGCTTTTATTGTGTGTGTATTCTTCCAAGTGATGCGTAAGCATGTTTTCTGTTCTAAAGGTAGTCAATTTCTTTCTGGGGGAAATTTCTGAGATGGGGTTTTCTTTTTGTAGTTAATCATGACAGGAACAGCTGTTCTTGTCGTTGATAGACTTGGAAGGCGACCTCTACTACTCGGTGGTGTTTCTGGAATGGTAAATAAAGGCTGCCCTGTCTCTCAGTTTTTCTGTTAACTTTTTTTTCTTATTCCAAGGCTGCACCTGCAAGAATGCAAAAGCTACTTGTTTGATGAAACATGAGATTTTGGGGGTTGGGGGACGAGCCCAATTACTGGTAAGAAAAAATTCAGGCTTTTGTAACTGTGCTGAAGTACATGCTATATTTCCATGACAGGTTATATCTTTATTCCTCCTGGGATCATATTACATTTTTCTGGATAATGCACCAGTTGTGGCTGTTGCTGCACTGCTGTTGTATGTTGGATGTTATCAGGTAGTCAAGCAATAAGAAAATTTCATCCCATAATATTCTGCTTTCTTATGCCTGTAATTTAAATTATCGGTTTGAGTATGTCCATACCCATTGGGTTAGTACGAGGATCATGAATATAATTGTGGGAATAGAACTATGTTTTTTTTTTTAAGAAATATAAACCCTGATAAAGAACCAAGAGATGGAGGAGATTTAAATAAAGGTAGCCAACTTCTGAAACGAAATTTCATCCCATAATATTTTGCTTTCTTATGTCTGTAATTTAAATTATCAGTTTGAGTATGTCCATACCCATTGGGTTAGTATGAGGATCATGAATATAATTGTGGGAATAGAACTGTGTTTTTTTTTTAGAAATATAAACCCTGATAAAGAACCAAGAGATGGAGGAGACTTAAATAAAGGTAGCCAACTTCTGAAACCATGTTTGTTTGATTAGTCAATTATAAAGCCTGTCTACTGTCTTCCATTGTCTAACTTGGGTGATCTGTATATGCCCAAAGTCATTACAAAATTCAGAAACCAAATCCTAATATTATTAACATCATAGAATAATTTGAAAGGGGTAATTTTGAGGAGGAAAGTAGAATTAGGTTCTTGGTAGAAGCTACTTCCACTATTTAATCGGAGAGAATAAAATTCCAAAAAACCACTTGAAATCTCGAGTTACAAATATGAAACCAAATAATCAGATGTTCATCCATGACTTCTTGCTCCATTCTTCACCACATCTTTTACATAACAGTTGGTCATACCATTGTGAGTAGAGTTTTTTGCTATATAGAAATGTCAGGAAACAGTTGATCTCATTTACATCCTGCAATTCGAATCAGAACAATTAGTCTAGGTAGGAGCAATAGCCCTTTTGTCCTTGTTCATTTCATATGGTTTCAATGCTTCATAGATGCCTTTGGAACATCATTCATAGTATAAACTATTCCTGGAAAAGAATGGAAAGAATTGCCACATTTTTGTGATTTTCTGCGTGTTGCTCCATAAAAAAAAGGTAATTTCAGTGATTAATTTCAGCAATTTGTTTTAAGTTACATCAGAAAACTTGGTTTCTTCCACTTTCTGTCTTCTTGGTTTATGAATTTTTGTTTCAAATATTTTATCTTATAGTGTGCCTCATAACATTGTTTTTTGCAGTTATCCTTTGGTCCTATTGGTTGGCTGATGATTTCAGAGATTTTTCCCCTACGCCTAAGAGGGCGGGGGCTTGGTATAGCAGTGCTTGTGAATTTTGGTGCAAATGCACTTGTGACATTTACATTTTCCCCTTTGAAGGTACACAATTTCAAAACCTATAAATGTTCCCTAAGATATTCCACTTTAAATTACTGTAAGTGCCATTTTGGATACAAAGCGTGGTGATAAAGTACAAAAACATTATCAAAGAAAGAAATGAAAATATATTGTTGGTGCCGGTTTCTGGCAAACTTGCTATAATCACTAAATTCCTGTCAGCTGCAATGACAAATTTATAAATAGTTTCATTGATTTTCCTGTGTGTCTGTTATCTAATGTGGCGTGGGGGTTGTGTTTCTCTAGCATGTGCAGCACAAGCATAGATCTTTTTCTGAAGTCCCCATGCTAGAAGTGCTTTTCTTTTCGGACAGTAAATAATTCACAACTAAACATAAAAGAAGTGACTCTTTAAAACTTTTGATTGAGTATTACACCCTTATTTCTTTACTTTTCTAATACAAATTCTAATCTATCTATAAGAGTTTTTATCCATCTATTTAAAATTTAAAGCAAAATGTTTACTTTTGATGCATAGGTTCTACTCCTACAAAAACTAAATTTTATAAACTGACTTATTCTATTCCACATCTGATCTGTTTTTACTTTCTAAGAAGGCATGGTGATTACTCTAGTCAATAAAAATAACTTGGGGAGAATTCATTAAAATATTTGTATATGTGATATACTATACAATAAAATAATTAGTTTGTTATTTAACACATTAGTATTATTGAATTTCATTCTGGATATCATTTAAAGGATTTGTATGTGATATTTTGACAATGTTGAAGAAAATGTGATAAAAATGTTCAAAAAAAGTTTAGATTTATAAAATTAATTCATTTTTTTTTTTTTAACTTTGAATAATACACATGCGTATGCACGAGTCTTTAAAAAAAAGGCCTTGTGGTGGTACAAGTGTCAGTAAATAGGATATAAAAGAAATCGGAGACTTGTATCTATAAATGCAAGATGTCTTGGAAACCCCCAAATGATCCAGAAACCAGTAACTACAGAAGTAGAGAATTGACATGATTATCTTCTTGATCGTGATTATTGATTTTTCAAACCATTAAATGCCCGGTGTTTCTTTTTCTAATGTTTAAAGTAGGGTTCAGAGTATCTATTGTAAGGCCACTTTTGACTTCCAGAAGTGTTTGGAATTGGATAATCAATACAGAATAAAGAAAACCATGTCTTTATCTAATTTAATATATAAAACCATTAGTGAAGCAGATGATGAAATGTGGAAAAATATACATATTAACATAGCTATGCATTGACCAAAACCAAAAATATTTTTGAAATTTTGAAGTGGTAGAGTTTCGTTGCAAATTGTCTGTAGTGACTGCTTTCTATGGCTCTACAGCATGTTTTATTGGATTTCAATTTTGCAATTTGTAGTCAGAAAAGATTTCGAGGAAAATGCTTATAGCTGTGATTAGGCCTGAACATAGATGGGTAGCAATGTGAGACTACACAGACAAGAAAATAGTGACCGTACTGGAAGTCAGTTAGATAAGAAGAAGATACTTCCTCATAATGGTCTTGTGATATTCAGAGAAGGCTGAAAACACTAACAGATGGAGTGATTTGGTGCAAATTAATGCTTTGGAGGGGTTTGAAAAGGACAATAAGAATTAGGCCTTAGCTGTGAGATATGACATGATTTACACGAGCAATATGGCCTTCAATCGAGATTTTTGATTAATGGGATTTTCTATCTAGCTTGAATTAGCTGTGACAAAGCTTTGAAAGCTTTACTTGATTATTTGTCAAACATATATATATATATATATATATATATATATTTGTTTTTGGAGTAGATGTTTGGAAGGCTTTGTTTTCAAAATATCCATTGCATGTCTCCTTCATGTGTTGTATTTGCCTCCCACATGTGGTTTCTGTTTGGTTGCTTGATATAGATAGACTTTGGTTTCTCTATTTTGTTTCTTATAGGAGTGCATAATTTATGCAAAATAAGGTTTCTGAATCTTGTCCAGTTGCATACAGTCACTGTTCTAGTGAGTTTCTGAAAAACATAAGGTTACGAGGTCACCTTTTATAATTAAATGTTGAAATCTTCTTCTGTTTTATACGATGAATGAGTGCCTGAAACGCGAAGTCCTTTAGCTTCACATTCAGAAGTTAAATTTACAACATTTAGTTTAGCGAAGGGTGGTATAGCAAGGAGCCTAAGGTTTACAAGTCTCCACCCTTGTTACAATATGTTTACTTGTTTTAACTTCAAAGTCTGCTGTGGGTCGTGATTGTCAATGACTTGGTAATTTATGTTCCTTTTTCCCTTTGAGTTACTATCAAAATCATTCATTTTACTCCCTTAAACTGCCTACTTTTTATTTATTGAGACTACCTGCATGTTAGTTAATGATCTTATATATCTGGTTGCAGGCATTGCTGGGAGCTGGGATTTTATTCTATGCATTTGGAGTGATAGCTGTGGTGTCTCTCCTTTTTATATTCTTCATCGTGCCAGAGACCAAAGGGCTCACTCTCGAGGAAATCGAGGCCAAATGTTTATAGATTTTGAGGTGGTGGCTAGGGTATCTGCAGACCCTTTTGCATATGCAGGAAAAAGGGATGCCGTTTTTTACTGTACTCTGTCCACGCAGTGTTGCTGCTTACAGTGACAAAACTCAACAGATAAGCGTAATCCTTGATGATAATCACATGCTATTGGTTTGAATAATATATAGTTTAGGTAATGTATCTTTCTACTTTTGTTCATTATATCCTTTTGGATAATCTTTAGATATTATTAGCTTCTGAGAATATATATCTTTTAATTATGCTGTCTAATCATAATACCTTATGGTTAGTTTTCAACAAACTAGCTCAACAAGAAAACTTATGTAGCTGATGCTATAGTTCTTCTAACGAAAAAAAAAGTACCATTTTGTAAAGTGTTCACAAGCATGGTTTTGTAACCCGGTTCGGTCTAGTAGGTGGACCCGAAATCAAGCCCTACATATATAGATATATAGGACTTCTGAACTAGAAAAATTGAAGAGGGAGTCAACATTGACATTTATTGCTTGGAGAAGATTAACAATTCTAGAAGGATACATAGATTCTAGAGGGAAGAAAGAGAGGAGTTGATTATGCTTAAAAAATATAAAGTAATAACTTTTTCACGTATAAAAAAGTACAATTTATATTTTAATCTAAAGCTTATAATACAGTCTTTTATGTTTAAATAAAAATAATTAATAACAAATATGTTGTGAGAATTCTTCACTTAGATTTCAACTGGAAAAAAAAAAAAAACTGAGTGGTGATTGACTTTGTGGGTTTCAAAACAACACGAGCGACCTTAAAAAATAAAATTTAATTAAAAATATTTTAAAATGATATATATTTTTTAATATTAAAATAACAACATATTTGATTGATTTTGGTCAATTCAGGTTAATAGATTAAATTTGTAATTCAGCTTATGATACTATGATAACCTCATAGAAAACAAATAAAAAACATATGAAGTCTAATTCTCAATCAACTCAACGTTGAATGATGAATTTTTTTTTTAAAAAAATCAATTAATAAAAGACCTAAAAAAACAACTCAAGTTAACTTGTCAAACTTGTAACTCGGATGATAAGACTGAGATAATCCCATAAAAAATAAATCGAAACAAATTACAAATTTCAATTTCCAATCAGTTCAATGTTGAAGGATGAAATTAAAAAAAAATTAATTAAAAAATAAATATAAAAAATAACCTGAGTTAATCTCCCAAACCCATAAACTAGGTCATGAGACATAGATAACCTCATAGAAAAAAATAAAACAAATGACTTAATTTAACCCGGATTAACCTGCCAAATCTATGAATTTGTTTATGATATTGAGTTAACTTCATAGAAAGCAAATCAAAATAAATTATAAAGTTTAATTTTTAATTGGTCATGTCAAACTCAATGTTGAATTATGAAATTTGTAAAAAATTCTAATTAAAAATTGACACAAAAAATGAGTCAAGACAACTTGGATTAATCTGTTAAGCATTATTCCCGACTCATAAGGTTGAGATAACCTTATAAAAAATAAACCAAAACAAATGATAAAAGCCTAATTCCTAATCAAATACAATATTAAATGATGAAATTGAAAAAAACCAATTTACTAAGCTTACCGGGTTAACCCGTCAAATCCGCGACCCGGGTCATAAGACGAGAAAACCCAATAAAAAGTAAATCCAATGTTGAATGACCCATTATTGGAGTTATGAGATCAAGATAACCTCTTAGAAAAAAAAACAAAATAACAACCCAATTGAACAAGGATAAAAAATACCAAAACTGACGACTTGGATCATGAGATTAAGATATTCTTATAGAAAGAAAATTAAAACAGATTATGAAACTTAATTCTCAACCGATCCCATGTTTATTGATGAAATTAAAAAAAAATCAATTAAAAAAATACAAAAAATAACTCAAGTCAACTCGAGTTAACTCATTAAACACTTTTCTTTGGTCATAAAGCCAGAATAACTTAATAGAAAAGCAAACAAAACAAATTACGAAATTTAATTTTCAATTAACCCAATATTAATTAATAAAATTAAAAAATATATATTAAAAAAAACTCGAGTCAAGCAAGTTAACCCATTAAACCTGTAATATGTCGTGAAAGTGACGTAACCTAATATAAATTAAATTTAATATTAAAAAAAAACATTGATGAAAAAATTTAAAACACATGAGTTTAATGGTTTGGAACTGAGTTTTAACCTATTTTTTGTTAAAATTTATTTATATTTTTAAATTAATTTTTTTATTACGTGTTTGATTAAAAATTATTTTAATATTTTTTCAAATAAAAAAATATTTTTTAAAATAACCATAAATATCCTCCTCCAATTGAGACAAAATTTGAGTTCTGCAATGATACATTTTAAGAGCTATCTATTTCAAAGATGCGAAGCACTTTCTTTGTATTAATTGTTTGAGAATAAAAGGAAGAAAGAAACAACGTGTAAAAGGTTTGAATTGAAATGTTTTAAAAGGAAATATCAACATCGTAAATTAATTCTTTGAGAAAAAGAAAAAGAAAAAGAAAAACGAAGAGAGATGATAACATCACATGTCAAGGCATAGAGCAGTAGTTACATTTTTAATACCATAAAATTTATCTCATTACAAATATATGATTTTTTTTAAATACGTATTGTTTAATGAAATTTATTTTCTATTTACCATAAAAAAAAGTTGCATCATGATATGGTTAAAGTGGAGTTTGCTGGGCATTGCAGCAGTGGAAAATGCTAGCATTTTTTAAAATAATATTTATATTTAATGAAATTAATGTTTACACAATTATTTTTTTATTATTAATACAGTATTTGGATCAATTTGCACGCGACTAATTTAACAAGTTCTGAAATTAATAACTATATAAGGTTCCAGTAATTATTATATTAACCATAATTTTTAGACCCGGCACAGTGAACAGCTCGGTTCAAGACCTGGGTTCCTGGTTTTGACCGAGTTACCGAATCACTCGGGTTAATTTTTTTTTTTTAAATCAAAACAACGTCATTTTAGTAAAAAAAAAATCAACAAATTATAACCAAGTTTTTAACCGGGTCTTACCAGGTCAATAAATCAACCTGTCAAGTTAGCCAGGTTTTTCCTTCTCTTGTTTCAGATCAACCAGATCAAACCACTAAACCAGACCGCATTTTAAAACTATAATATTAACAACGAGGGCTAATGTCTTACACAATTATTAAAAATTAATGCGGAGTTGAAAAATGCAACTCAATATATCAACATATACCAACGCCGAAATTACCGCTTCTATATATCCTAATCCTCACCCACCAGATCATCTACGATCAATTACTCAACCACCATCTCCACCGTCCTAAACAACCACCTCAGCCACCGTCAGCTTCGCCAAACAAACCATGTTCACTCACATCCACCAATAAAGCCATCAAGAATAAGGTTTGGGTTCATTAAAAGTAACGACAAAAGAAAGAACAATAAGCGCAGATCTGGAAAAAAAAAAAAAAACATAGTTTTGAGAGAAGAAAAGGAGAAACCAAGATGGTAAGAGTATGAGCGAGAAGGAGGGAGGGAGGGAGGGAGAGCGGCTGCCGAGAATAACGTGGTACTAGGGTTGGAAGGGTGAGGAAATGGACGGCGAAGATGAAAACACCATATTGCACACGGAGGGTTCATAATGATTTAAAAAACTTTAGCAACCGTTGCCAGCCTGATGCTAATCTCGAAATTTTATGGTAATTAATGATTAATTATTAATATTTTATTAGTTATCTTTTAGGTTTTTTTTTAAAAAAATATAATTACAAGATAGAAATCTTAAATAAAAATATTTTTATTATTTTTTATGGGTCATGTGTTTTATATATATTTTTTATTTTGTGTTTATTTATTTTTTAAAATAGCTCAGAAAATAACTAAAAGAATATCATTAGTTAGTTAGTCCATAAACACGATAAAGTTTTGCATTGCTAATGTTTTCCAATAGATTCTTTTGAATTTATCTATAATGATTGGAATAGAAGTTAGGGTGACGAGTTTGTGGTGTTTGTAATTGTCAAGTATTATTTGTTTGTGACATGATTTTTATGTCGACACGTGGAATATCTCAAATATAAAAAAAATTATGCTAAAATTTTAATAAAATCTTAATAAGTTAGAAATATAGACATCTTTGGAGTGGTGCATTTAACTCATTGAATTGTATGATATTGACCAATAAAAACAATTTACACTATTCTTGGATTTATTCATAAGAAATTTATACCTAGAAATGTGGGATGTTACAAATATAAAGTGTAGTTTGTTCATAGTCAATGATGGAATATAAAAACTCAAGGTCTTCTTTAGCTAATAACAATTTATAAGCCTAAGCTGTGCTACCGGTCAATCAATTTTTTTTAATGTAATAAAAAATATTCAAGTTATAAAGAATTATTTGATGTTTTTATTAATTTAGTTTGATAAATCAACTTTGAAACTTTCGTATCTGAATTCTTGTCTTGCTTAAGTTTAAAATTAAATTAAGTGGAAATTATTCTAACAGAACTTAATCAACTTTGTTGATTCAAAAATATCTCGATCGACTAGTAAAAAATTATGAAGATAAAATTAAAAAAGGAAAAGAAATAGATAAACTGAATTGAAAAAAACAGGAGCTTCACAGCAACCATTTTTTTTAAGAATTATGTTTGCACACTCAATCAAGACTTTTACCCTAATGGCGTTTCGTCTTTGGTATTGACTTGCAATTGTAGTGGTGGACAGGACACATCAATGATTTAGTCAACAAATTAGTGGACTTTTACTGCATTCAAATTGCCATATCTT
>Ga0325410_1005012_pt1 | contig 14720 bp, 7 predicted proteins | sample PopdelMetagenome_16_FD_206182 | JGI IMG/M metagenome (GOLD analysis project Ga0325410, IMG submission 206182) | Populus deltoides microbial communities from Bellville, Georgia, United States - Xylem-PdIQD-R3 | ecosystem: Host-associated > Plants > Phyllosphere > Stem > Wood/Secondary xylem... | reverse complement strand
CTAAATAAATAATAAAAACTAAAGATATGATGAAACAAATATTTCATGACAGAAAAAAATTGTGTTGGTGATAAAAAACTTAGAGACTGAATAAAATGATTTGTATCAATCTACATTATTTTGTGAGGAAAAATACAGTGCTTTCATCATATGATTTAGCTTTTCAGTTAAGAAAAAGCAAAAAAAATTACAAAGCTAAATTCTCTACCAAGTTAATATTAAAAAAAAAATCAACAAAGATAATTTTGGAAGGAAAAAAACCAATGAGGAAAAACGTTGTAACAATTGACAATGTTTTGTGAGAAAAACTACAGTGTTTTCCCCAATAAAATAAAATAAAATAACCATTTTCAGAAATATTGTAGCAATCCACAGTATTTTGTGAGAAAAACTACAACACTTTCCTTATATGATTTAGCTTTATTGTAATTATAATTCTTAACCAACTCAATATTAAAAAAAAAATCAAACAAAAATAATTTTGAAAAAAATCATATGGGAAAACACTGCAACAATTCACAGTGTTTTAAAGAAAAAAATTACAAAGCTAAATTTTTAATTAGCTTAATATTAAAAAAAAATCGACAGAGACAATTTTAGAAAAAAAACACCAAAAAAAGAGGAAAAAATCATGTTGGAAACACTATAGCAATTCACAGTGTTTTGTGATGAAAGCTACAATGCTTCCCCACATGATTTAGCCTTATTTGTAATGACTTGTAATTGTAATTCTCAAACAATTCAATATTAAAAAAATAAAATTGACAAAGATAATTTGAAAAAAATCATAAGAAAAAAAAATCATGTTGAGAGACACTGTAGCAATCCATAATGTTTTGTGAGGAAAGTTATAATGCTTTCCTCGCATGATTAACCTTTATTACAAAGTTAAATTCTAACCAACTCAATATGAAAAAAAACATTGACGAGGATAATTCTGGAAAAAAATATTATAAAAAAAAACACATAAGAAATTGAAAAAAAATCAAGTGAGGAAAAACTGTATCAATCCATAGTGTTTTGTGAGGAAAAACTTGTATTTACTTGTAATTGTAATTTTTAACCAGTTTAATATTTAAAAAATAAAATTGACAAAGATAATTTTAGAGAAAAACATAACAAAACAAAAATAAACCTTGTGAGAAAAAACATTGTAGCAATCCACAGTAATTTGCGACGAAAGTTACAGTGTTTTCCTCACATATTGTAACTGTAATTTTTAACTAACTCAATATTAAAAAATAAAATAAAAAAAGATAATTTTGGAGAAAATCATTAAAAAAAAACCATGCGGAGAAACAGTGTAGCAATCAACAATGTTTTAAAGGAAAAAAATTACAAAACTAAAATTTTAATCAGCTCAATATTAAAAAAATCGACAAATATAATTTTGAAAAATAAAAAAATAAAATAGAAAAACTATGTGGGAAAACACCGTAGCAATCCACAGTATTTAAAGGAAAAAAAATTACAAAACTAAATTCTTAATCAGTTCAATATTAAAAAAAACAACAAATATAATTTTTAAAAATAAAATAAAAAAACTATGTGGGAAAACACCGCAGCAATACACAATATTTTAAAGGAAAAAAATTACAAAGTTAAATTTTTAACTAGCTCAATATTTAAAAAGTAAAATCAATAAAAATAATTTTGAAAAAAAAAAAGAAATGCAAAAAAAAAAAATAGAGAAAAATTGAAAAAACAAAGAAAAAAAAAGGAAGGCATTGTGAATTACTGTTGTGATCCACAGTGCTTTTGGGGGTGGCCGTTTAGATGCATGTATAATAATTTATTTAGAATAGTTAATTATATTTTAATATATTTTATATTAAATTAATTTTAATATAATTATATAACTAATTTAATTATTTTTTATATAATATAATCATGATATTAATTATACGATTAATGTGAGTAATTTATAAAATTAAATATAAAATTAATAAAATAATATGAAAGTTAAAAGATATAATTTTAAGTTTAAATTTTAAACTTTTAAAATCATAATTTATTTATACGAATATCTTCAATATTTAATTTTATATGATACTATTAAAATTTTCAGGCTTTAAAGTTTGAGTATATATATTTTCTTCTTGTTTTTGACTTTTCTACATAAATATATAAAATTAGCATTTTATTGAAAGAAAAGGATATTTTAGCTATTTAAATAGCTATTCCTGTTGAAATTGTTAAAATTAAAGATATTAGCTAAAATAATAGTGATATAGCTAAAATAATAGTATTTTTAGTTTTGGCTATCTATTTGTTTCTTTAGCTGGAGTTTCTCTTAGCTTATATTTGTGTTTTATTTAAAAAAATATTAAATTAATATTTTTTATATTTTTATAATTTTAATTTATTGATATAAAAACTATTATTTTAATATATCAACTAAAAAAATATTTTTAAAAAGAACTATATTAAAATATTATTTTAATATGATATACAGCTGGAATTGATTTAAGTACTTTTAAATTTGATAGAGCATTTTCTAATTAAGAGACAATGCTATAAAACTCACCCTCTATTGGGTCATCGGGTTATTTGTTCAATCAATAAATCAGTGATTACATTGTTGAATCCTTTGAATTGTAATATATAGAACATAAACAAAAAAATAATAATAATGGAGTGAAAAATCTATAATTTTAGAGTGTGAAAACAGCAAGTTTAAGCTTCACAAGCTACAAATTTTATTTCTTTTTTTTTAAAAAAAAATATATAACTAGATTAATGCTTCACTCATTGGTCCAACCAATATAATATAATTGAACTTAACGTCTCCTTTACATATTCTGTCTTTAACATTAATATGAACAGATTAATTATCCAAATCTCTAACGCACCTAAGTTTAATTACGCTGTTTTATGTACAGCCAAAATAATAGTATTATTAAAAAAACATAACTAGATACTATTTTGGTATAGTTTGTTTTTGTGTAGTGTGTTTAGTTTTAAAAAGCATAAAATTAATATTTTTAGTGTTTTTTTTAATGATTTTAACATGTTAATGTAAAAAAAATATCTAAAAAAAAAGCATTTTAATATATTTTCAAGTAAAAAATACTTTTAAAAATACTATACACTACGTTACCATATACATACTTCGTAGATTATATCCTTTTGTTTAAAAAAACCTTGTGTTTTTTACTTCCATGTTATGGAACCATCAAAATACATAAAGGTGTTAGTTTAATAGTGATAAACCCAAATTTAACAGGCCTACTCATCGAAAGCCCAAAAGCTCGCAGTCCTAGGCAATGTGCTCGGGCTTGACCTAGCCTCTATAGACTCTGTTTTGGCGAAGAGCACAACCCTCATGAGCTTAGTCTTGAGAAAGAGCGCAACATTATTGACTCAACCTAGAGGAAGAACCTAGCTCTTATGGGTGCAACTTAAAAAAAAAGCTTAGTTCATAGAACCTCAGTTACATTTTGGATCTTACTCTTATATGCTTTTATATGTATAAAAATCATTTATAAACCTACCATATTTTCATCATCATTAATGTTGTGTAATGAATAATTCAATGGCCACCATATTTTATTTGCATTAATGTTTATGTAAGTGATATTCATTTTTCATTAATGCAATAAAAACAAAATTATATTTTTACCTCTTCTCTCCATAAAAGAAAGACCCCTAGGCTATATGATACCCCATGAATTCTTCAGATTCCAGGTTCGCAATATTCTTTATTTAAACATCGAAAAGTCTCAAATTAAAATTCACATACAAAATCTTTTATATGTATTAATCATCTATCACCTTAACTTATCAGATACCAAGTATCAGTCTTTAGTCATCTTAGTTAAGAAAAATAAATTAAATTACTATAACTAAAAAGTTAATTGATTATTCAATATACAAAACTAGTCTTTAAACCACTTGTAAAACATCATCAATGAACATGTAATTTTAGAACCAAGTTAAGCATGTTGCATCAACCGATAATTTTTAGAGGTAAGCATATCCTAAACAAGAAAAGCGTTGGATTTTTCAAAATGCACAGGTAATTGGATCCCAATTTGAGGAATGCTAGTGTCGTATGGCGAGAGCCGGGAAGGAAAGTAGCATAATCTATGACGCGTATAAGCCTGTTCTGCCCTTGTTGCCAAACATGTCCTGGATGGATGTGATGGGCCTCCAAGACGTGGCCGCGTTAATTCTACTGGAGGCTCATTAGTGATCATCCTACCTACTATCTCTGTTGGTGGGCCCCCGTATTCAAAATTGTGGCGTGATGCACCATCGCTGAGTGCGCCCTTTACTTTACTTTTCTTTAAATTAAATTAATTGTATTCATAAAAAAAAAAAAAACAATTGTACGAATAATCGATTGCCCTGGGGCCTCTACATAAATTATTGTCCGTCTTGAAAAACGATCCCCACCATTAAAAGGCCTGAGCCATAATCTATGAGTGCTCCCCCTTTTGTTTTTCCGGTTCCGGAGCTTTCAGCTGCCGCCATTTCCGACCAATACATTTTTTTTTAATTAATTACAATTCTATTTCAAAATACATAAACTTCTAAATTTACAATTTGTTTATATCATTTTTTATTTTTTATAAAATATTGAAAGAAGAATTTTTTTTATTCTCAATTATCAAAATCACATTTTTTTTTTTTAAATTTTGTCTCATCCATTCTATACGGTTTTGTGCGTAACTTTATAAACATTTTCTATAGTAGATTTCTTGCTAATCTATAATGCATTTAATTTTTAGATATGCTGTATGATTTTTAAGGCTAGGGCCCTTTACGGTTTCGGCAGCCCATTAATAGATAATTAATAATAATCGGGCGGGGTTATAATTTGATTAATTAGCAGCTATGTATGACGTGGAGTCTTGAGCATTATATATATATATATGTACAAAAAAAATTAAAAAATTAGGCAAACAGAATTGAAAAATAACATTACATTTAATCAAACGAATTTAATTAATATCTAGTGGGAATGAGCGAATTATTTCGAACGTGGCAGCGCTGGCTGTAACTTGTATGGCTCCATGTTGGATTCTAGCCATGGTATACTGACTGCACAAATTTGAAAATAGGAATCAGTAGACTTGCGGCGCCTTCCACCGGCCTGCAGCATCACCGCCTAAGGTGTCGATCGAGATTCCTGTGAGCACCACCTTTCAGAATCAATGTGACAGCTGATCAATCTGAGAGAAAATAGATAAAACGGACCATATATGTTTCACACGGCACGCACCTGAGTGCAAAGACAATATAGATAATTTGTATAGCATTGCAATTTGCTGGCAATTTTATGAGCTGCAGTCTCCGAGGTCCATTTCCCACGATTCAAATTTCAAACTGTAGTGATCATATGCAATTTCTGCTAACTTGTGTCAAAAGCATGAACCGATTTTAATTTTGACCAAGACTGTTTCAAAAAGTCGTGTTCCCGAGCTGAGTGAATTTCACTGCGTCGCGTGAATGACTTGCTAATTAATTAGGTGAATTTTACTATACTTATGATCATCCCTCGTCGAGCCATGTGCTATCCAACCTACAACACTGCTTCACACACAAATTGCCACCGCATTTCCTTGAAAACATGCATGAACCATGCATTTATATCTTCCCTTTGGGTTTTTTTTTTGTAACGCATGCATGCTTGGATATTTAATTTATTAGAAAAAATGACAAGGAAGAGCAGATCGGTGATGGTAGTATAGTTTTTAGCGGTCTAGTCCAATGCGAGCCATATGCATGACGATCCAACATTGAAATCAAATGATTTAAGAGTACTGGACCATTGCATGACCTTACCTACCATCAACAAAAAGTTCAAGAAAATCCCATGTTCTTATTTTCATTTGTATGGATTCAAACAAATATTTGAATCACGCAGATTGAAACCTGCCCAATTCACATTGTGCATGGTCGGCACCTAACAAATAACGCATGTTACCCTAGCAGATGGGCTGTCAAAGGAACCTCGGAAACTGGCACGGTGTTTTTCTGTAAAGAATTGCATAATTACATTCTTGGTGAAATACTGTTGAGCTCTCACCAACTCGTTAGGCCTAGATTGAGAAAATTAATCCTGTTGGATTTCTTCTACCGAAGAGTGGTCCCATGCACCAATAAATGTAAACCCTAATATAGTACCAGTCAAGAAGATCTCTAGCCTTTTATGTTTACTATCATCAACAAACTGTGATCTCAAAGAAAAAATCTAGCTGGAAACCAATAAAAACCAATGGCCGTGATGATCTTATCATACTAAGGAAATTACCATCATAAGCCACTGGCTAATGTAGTTGAAATTTACTTTTTAAGTTTTGACCACTTACGATTTTAAATTAGTTAATGGAAGTCAATGATCAGATGGTATGGTTCATCTAACTTGAGATTGGTCCGTCAGGATTAAAATGGATTGAAAATCGAAACCCAATCCCTATCTCCTGGCGTTGACAAACTTGAGGACCGCTAAGGGACTCCCTCGAAAAGTACACCATTTCAATGCTAGATGAAAATCGGTGAGAGAGAGAGACGGAGTTTTATTAAAAAATCCAGAATTTACAAAGGCGTTCACCAACAAGCCATCCCGAAAAAAAGAAGGCAACCTGCCACTATTTGCTAGCCACAGAAGGAAATATTACCTGGTAGACGCATACCGACAGCGCTTTCAGAGAAAATAGAATTTATAAAGAAAAAAAAGGACTGAAGAGGAGAACAAGAGGGGGAAGAAAGCCCTTGTGAAGATAGAAGAAATTACTATTGCAATTAATGCCAGCGCTTTGGCTAACCAAAACCAAAGGCTGTGGTCAACCCTCTCACTTACACATTTCCCTTTAATGACTCCTAGCTATAAATACTCTCTGCATGCCTTCCTCATCTTCACAAGCCTCTTTCCCTTATTTACTTAACCTCCCTTTCAGTCTCTAGCATCTCTCTGTAGCTATAGCACTCAGCTGCCTTTTCTCAGGTAGTTAACACATTAACATAGTACCCTAAACAACCATATTATACCATTGACATTAAAAAAAGTACTATCATGGTCTTCCAAATGGTGCTTCTCAAGCTTGCAGACTGGATCTTGTACCAGCTCCTGGCTAACTCATGTTACAGGGCTGCTAGGAAGATGAGAAGTTACGGGTTCTTTTTGAAAAACCAATCTCTAAAATCATCACAGCAACAAGCTCCTTCGTTCCCTAATGTGTTCAAGTGTGGTTTGGAAAATAGGGGCTCTGATATTTTGGTGTGTGACATTCATGGGGGCTTATTAAGAACAGAATCTTTCTTTCCTTATTTCATGCTAGTTGCTTTCGAAGGAGGTAGCATACTTAGAGCATTTTTGTTGCTGTTATCATGTCCTATTTTGTGGGTTTTAGACTATGAGCTTAAGTTGAGGGCCATGATATTTATCACCTTTTGTGGGCTTAGGTTGAAGGATATGGAGAATGTTAGTAGAGCTGTTTTGCCTAAGTTTTATCTCGAGAATCTTCATCTCAAGGCTTTTGAGGTGGTAGCTTCAACTGGGTCCAGGTTTGCTTTTACAAGTGTCCCTAGAGTCATGGTCGAAGGATTTCTCAAGGAATATTTGCTGTTTGACAATGTGACAGGGACTGAATTGCACACTGTTGGGCACTACTTTACCGGTTTGGTGTCTGATTCTGGTTTAGTTTTGAAGCACAGAGCCCTAAAGGATTACTTCGGAGACAAGAAGCCTGACATAGGCCTTGGAAGTTCAAGCCTCCATGACCACCTTTTCATATCGCTTTGCAAGGTATTCACAATATTTCCCCTAAAATTCCTCTCATAGAGAAATATTTTTCCTTGATTGAGAACATTATAAGAACATGAAATCCTTTTCGGGGATTTTATAATGAGTTTTTTTTTCCTAGAACGTGTTTACATTTTTGGTAGTCCTTGACCTAACTATTTAATATGGGTCCCTACCTTTTCAGAAATCGGATGGTTACCATACTTCATTTTAGACAATATTCTTGAGCTTAATTACTTAGTTTAAGATGCTTTCTTTAAGAATTCAGATTGTTATACTTCAAATGTTTTCCATGCCACTGTAAGAATGGCATTTCAAGACAAATGTCTTGGAATTTCTCCAAAAACATTAGAGAGCCACAAGTATCTTAAATAAACATTGATAACAAAGTACACGCATGCACTTCAATTTCCTGCTTTTGGTTATGTTTCCTTTTCAGCGCATTTTAACGTGTCCATTTCTATTTGTAGGAGAGGACCCGATACTACCGTATAGATTTCAGTCACAAATTTATGGTCCTTTATTGATGTTTGTTTATGATTTTGTTGTGTGGATGTGATAGGAAGCTTACGTGGTGAGCAGGGACGACGGCAAGAGCGGTACAAGTTCGGTAATGCCAAGGGACAAGTACCCTAAACCTCTTGTATTTCATGACGGAAGGCTAGCTTTCTTGCCCGCTCCGTTGGCTACTCTTTCAATGTTTATGTGGCTCCCAATAGGAGTATTTCTTGCCTTCTTTAGACTCTTTGTTGGTATTCACCTTCCTTATAAATTAGCACTGTTTTTGGGCATATGGAGTGGTTTGGACCTAAGAGTCAAAGGGTGCAGCCCTTCAAGGTCAGGTCACAGAAAAGGGATACTCTATGTTTGCACCCATCGAACACTATTGGACCCGGTTTTTCTCAGCACATCTTTAGGTCAGCCACTGACTGCTGTCACGTACAGCCTGAGCAGGATGTCAGAAATAATTGCCCCTATTAAAACGGTGAGGTTGACAAGAGATAGAAAACAAGATGGCAGGACAATGCAAAGATTGCTAAGTGAAGGTGACTTAGTGGTATGCCCTGAAGGAACCACATGTAGAGAGCCATATTTGTTGAGGTTTAGTTCTCTGTTTGCTGAACTAGCTAATGAGATAGTCCCTGTGGCCATGAACACTCGTGTAAGCATGTTCTATGGAACAACTGCAAGTGGGTTAAAATGCTTGGATCCCATTTTCTTTTTGATGAACCCTAGACCCAGCTACCACATCCAGATTCTTGAGAAGTTGCCTAGAGAGCTCACATGTGCTGGGGGGAGATCAAGCTGTGAAGTTGCAAACTACATACAAAGAAAATTGGCTGATACTTTAGGTTTTGAGTGCACTACTCTTACAAGGAAGGACAAGTACATGATGCTCGCAGGAAATGAAGGAATTGTCCAGGATAAGAGAGAGAAATCCCAGTCAATTGGCAAATAATCATGTATCTAATTAGACTTTACAATTTCTTTTTTATTACTAAAACCTTTTTCTAGTGCATGGATATTTTTGTTGTGTTACTGTTAAGTTGATTTCTCTACTGATCATGAGCATGTGAAGATATGATATGAAGTCATTTCTCTACTGATCAAAGAATAGCCAGCATTATTAGTAGTAGACATCAACATAAATGCAGTTTTAGATGCATGCAAATGCAGTGGTGATATTCTAGCCCATCTGACCTAAATTTTGGCGTTTTGACGAACTATTTAAAGCCCTAGCAGAAAATAAAAAAGCAGACAGTGGCGCACCCAGAGTTCAAAAAAGTTGTTGAAGGAGTGTTCCAGAAAAGAGTAGTAATGTTGTACATAATGGCCCTCTGAAAACAAAAATGTTAACACTCCAACCCCTCATGATCAGCCAACTTCTTCAATCCATGTCGTTTATCTCTGTATATAATTTTTCTTCCAAGGACTGAAACATTTACTGTTCCAAGTGGGGTGTGCTATATTCAGCGATACGCATATGTGTAAGTTAAATTAACCCTGGATGGTCGATCAAGTAGGGTAGCCCATCAAGCCTTTTCTTTTAAATTTGCAATTTGTAATGAAAGAAGATATTCACTGGACTACTATAGTAATTGCAGACTTATGAAGTATGGCAGAGATAGGAGGCAATGGTGGTTTTGTCTTGGAGTACATGCATGGGAGTTAATGATCCTTTCCCATGCTATTTTGTGATGCGTGCTGTGCTTGCAAGCCTTTTGGATTCGAATCCTCTGCACTTGTAATGAATGATGGGGTAAATGCAAACGATATATCTTCGTGCTTGAAGACTTTAATTAATTAATACTACTGATGTTGTTGGATAAATATTATAATTATTATAAAAAAAAAGCTAAATGGAACGGGTTTTTTTTTAATTGTTCATCAATGTATAGATATTGTAAATTAAAGTAGTATAATAATGTAATTTGTTCTTAACAAAGAAATTCACTAAGCATGTAGTCCGGATAAGATTGTCTTTTTCATGTGATATATTTAATATTAAAAGAATGATTGAAAAGTTACTAGTATATACTAGTATATATTATATATCTAAACATAATGATCAATTTGAGTTTTTTGGGGTTTGGTACTAGAGAATAACATGACTACTAGACACCTAGTATTGAGGTTAGATATGTTTGTCAAACCCTAAACACTCAGGTCTAGCAAAACAATTACATCTTAAGTACTCGGGTTAGATATGACTGTCAGACCCTAGCACCTTAGGTCTGGAATGTCATGGATCTGACAAGAGTATCAGACCCAAATAATTTGGGTTTAGCGCACAATGAAAACAGACAAAAGTTAATAATCATTAGTATTGATAATCAATAATACTAATGATTATTAATATTATACTTATTCTGAATATTATTCTTACTACTATTATTAATAATAAATCTAGAAAAAAAATATTACTATTGAATAAAAAATATAAATTTGATTTGAAGGGATTAAAAATTATAAAAACTTGAGTAAGTTAATTTTAATATTATTATTAATTTTTTAAAAAAATATTATTACTATTAAAAAACAATTATAGATTTGATTTGGAGGGTAAAATTAAAAAGTATTGTTGTTGTTGTTCGTGTTGTTATTCTTTTCATTATTGTGAATATTATTTATATAATTATTAATAGTTATTTTTAAAAATATTATTATTATTGAAAAAAATAGTAATAAGATCACATTTGGATTTGACACAGTTACACCCTAAAAACTAAGGTCTGGCAAGGACGCAAAACCCAAAGCTATTGGTCTGATATGATTGCAAGACACTTTTATTATTATTAATACCATTTTAAAAAGAAAATGGTATTTACTCGCTGTGGAACACAGACCAATATACTAGTATATATTATATAAAAAATTAATTTGTAAGTGGATCAGTTGCACACTTTTTAGGGTTACTCCTTCGGCATGCATCTATCTTTTTTAAAATATGCAATATATATTTTATAGCCTGTTTCGAAACACATTTTAATTCTTGTTTTTTGAATTTATAATTTTATTTTGTGTTTAAAATTATAATTTTTTTTTATATAGACAGAATGGAGTTTAAGTGATTTTTGTATAATCTATTAGGTGTCTTATGTTAGGAAAAAAACACCCACCAACCCGCATGTCATCATATGATGAACTGGGTCCGTGCAAATGAGAAATTAAGACAAGTGAACGCATAAAATTAAAAATGATAAAGGGAATGTACAAAGGGAACTCAATTTGAGAACAATAATGGGTACAAGAATAAATTCTCTAATTAACTCTGCTAATTTCTTAAAACTCTTGTGCACCATCTTCCATAAAATCTTAATGTTAAACATGAAAATATCCTATTAGATTTGGGTCCAATATAAAGCCCTTTCAAGCTTCACTGAAAAGCCAGGCAGCCAATTCATTTTGGGGACAAAATGAATCGACCATGGCCCAACCTGCCCCAGACCACAAACTACACATCTGTGTTTTCTTTTTCCTGATTATTCACACTTAATTCGTTTTACTAACATATATATATCTTCGAAAAATAATTTTTGTATCCTTTAAATTATCAACAGACCACATGAGCTTACAAACCAGCAAGAGAACACGATTTGTGGGAATAAATGGAGTGATAAGGCAAGCTCAACCTATCGGAGGAGTAAGGATTGTTATTCCCACAAATCTGTCCATGTCAGTGGGGAGATGTTGGAGGATGAAGAAGTTTCAGGAGCAACAAATTCTGTTCAAGATTGTTTTTCAGCGAGACAAGGAAACTGCAATGAGAAACGAGCACATACTGGATTTAAACTTATATCAGATCCTTATAAACTAGCACTTTAGACAGGACATGATGTTTGCCATCATAGCTAAGATCTTTCCAGATACATTTCATTCGTTACCATGTTTATCTATTATCTATGACTTCAGACAAGATATGATGTTTATCTGTTAGATTGTAAGTTATGCGGTTAACTTTATAAGTTATAATAATAATAATAATAAAAAAACAGTATTCTACCTAACTTCCTCTGCTTCGATTTTTCTCTTTTAGTTTCTGTCTTTCTTCCATTATTGTACCCAGAAAAACAGTCGATCATGTTGACAAGTTTAATTATGAGTCTGATCACCTGTGAACAATATGCTAATGACCTGCAAAATTTTCCGCTAGCTTGACCATTAGTGGCTGCGTGGATGATAATTGATCGGACAGTATTGAAAAATATTAAAAACAATGGTTAGTGCTTTATTTTATTGCCATCAAAATGGAAAGAAAGAAGGAGAATATATAACGAATAACAGAAGATATTGACACACAAGCTTGATGTAATAATTATTTGCACAAAATCCATCAAATAATTAGTCCTTATCCTCGCATCGTGCCCCACTGTCTTCGTATTGGAAATCATACCATGTGGACAGGTCACACCAGCTCTCTAAAATTTTGATCACCAGCTTGACAAACCTTGTGACGTGTTCTTGTACATATCACATAGATTCTGTTCCGATATCCCTAGCTCGTCCTCCACCGTCCGGCCGATCCACTGATGATCGTCTCTCAGAGCTTTATTTAACCGTTGGATGAATCCCTTTTCATGTCTCTCACAATATTTCAAAAATTGTGCCACAACCATAGGATCCTTATCTCCTGAGCAAAATTTACCAAATTGATCATCCAGTGACTCGTGACCACCAAGATTTCTCGCAGGGCCAAAACCAGCCAACCCATTAATGTACTCCACCATGCCATCAAGGAGCCATTGCGGAGCTCTAGACTCGGAGTCCCATATCCATGCACGAGCCATACCTTGTAATACTACTGATGTAATTGCATAATCAAGGTTTTTAGGATGGCCCATTAATACTGATGGACTTATGTTGATGACAAACTCATTGTTGGTGTTGGTGTCCACCGTGACCAAGTTTGGTAGGTTGTTGCTGGCCAGCCTTAGAGTAACATGGTGGATCACTTGCTTCTTGGTGTCGTCGTTGATATTCGGATAAAGAAGGTTTTCAACGAAGAGGCTAGTGTTTAGGATTATACGGGTGGCTTTGTCGTTGGAAATGTACGAGAGGGTGAAGCGTTTGCCTTCTGCGGAGTCTTTGGCATCGTTGACTAATGTAATACCGAAGCCTTTTGATGCTTCATAGTTTGCCCAGATGGAGATAATTCCAATGGAAGTGATCAAAAGAAGCCGAAGAATGATGCTAGAATTTGAAGACCAATGCTTGATGTAGTCAGCATCCGTGTCATCAAAGTAGTTGAAGGAGGTGGTGGTGGAGGAGGAGGAGGCAGTAGCGATAACTCTGGGGATCAGGATGGGTTGGAAGAGGGAAGGGTCTTCCATGAAAGGACGCGAACAAAAATTAGAAGCCGTAATATATGATGAAGACGTCAAAATTATGTAGCACAATGAAAGGCCACCGAATGCTAAGGGCCCACTTTACTGGCCGAAGCTCTAGCGTGCGATAATCATCCTTCTATCTTAGATGTTTGGCTGTGCTAGTGGGATGACACAATCATTTAATTTGGATTCCAACGGCGTTTAATCTTGAATTTTTTTATTTTTTAACTAGCATGTTGTAAAAAGAAATTGATAAACTAGTTACTCTTAAAAATAATTACAAAAATAACATGATTAAAGTTCCTAGGGGTGTTCTTGATATAAAGAATTTGATTTTAATTTAAAATTATATATAGCCAACCTAATTCTTGATATTTTATTCTTAAAAATAATTACAAAAATAACATGATTAAAGTTCCTAGGGGTGTTCTTGATATAAAGAATTTGATTTTAATTTAAAATTATATATAGCCAACCTAATTCTTGATATTTTATTCTTAAAAATAATTACAAAAATAACATGATTAAAGTTCCTAGGGGTGTTCTTGATATAAAGAATTTGATTTTAATTTATAATTATAACCAACCTAATTTTTGATATTTTATAAAATATAATCTCAATTTATTTAATTTTTTTGAACTATAGCATGTTGAATATATTAGGCTGGACATAATTTTTTTTTATTAAAAATCATAGATATCCATGGATTGAGTATATTAATTTTTATTTTTATTTTTGTAACTATTAGAGCTCGAGTTGTAACAATTAGAGCTAGATAACTAAAATATATATTAGAAAAAAGCATAAAAATTATCACAATTTATAAAAACAAAACAAAATAAAAATCACTGCCAAGTATACCACTGAGTTAATGAATCCAATTTTGAAGACAGATAAATTTCTTCAAGAACTTCCTTTTGTGACGTGAAAATGCAAGGCTAAGATTACGAGAGCCACGAGATATGGTATCATCTATCCAAGAACTTGACCTTTTTCCCAGAAGAATTAACAGCTAGCTAGAAAGCATTTTAGCGAACGAACAAAGTTAATTTCTCATTCTCATCATTAACAAAAACATCAAGAAAAAAAAATGCCAAATCTCTAACACTGCCAAAAGAAGAGCAAGTTCCTCTTGCTTGTT
>Ga0325410_1005011_pt1 | contig 14721 bp, 7 predicted proteins | sample PopdelMetagenome_16_FD_206182 | JGI IMG/M metagenome (GOLD analysis project Ga0325410, IMG submission 206182) | Populus deltoides microbial communities from Bellville, Georgia, United States - Xylem-PdIQD-R3 | ecosystem: Host-associated > Plants > Phyllosphere > Stem > Wood/Secondary xylem... | reverse complement strand
TGTCCATGTCCACAAAATATGAAAATACTGATGATTTTCCTTGCAATAAAGAGAGGAGAGAGATAAAATGAAATCAACGGCTTTTGTGTGTTTCCGTGAAGACGTTTAATCCTGGGTTTTTGTCTGTTTTTTCAATTAAATGTACAAATGTACGTACGATCACTGTCCTTGTAATCAAACAGTTATTGGTCTTCCGATTTCAATGATTAAAGGGACATCAAACTGAGCAAGAAAACCAATGATGAAAGAGAGGGCTCAAATCAGCGTGTCTGTGCAATCTCTTCCTGACAACAGGGTGAAAAAAAGTTGAAGGAGGGCACCAAACCAAACCTGGGGCTGACATTTGTTTCCTGAAAATATCAAATGCTATGCGCTCACGCGTCGCACAATTGACACTGCTTGCAAATTGACAAGCAAAAACGAGAAAATTTCCAGTAAGGAGGTAGATTACTTCGACAAAATAGTTTTTATAGATAAACATCAAAGTAAATGTTCTCTTGATATTTACTGATATTTATTTATTGAGGGAATTATAATGAAAAAAACAAAAAAAATGAACATGAAAGTGAAATTCATCCGTCAAACGACACCCCTCTTTCCCTTTCCTATTTCTTCTTCATACTGAATTAGCTCTACAACAAATAACAAAATCATCTATTTTATTATAAATCAACCTCTTACTAACAAATTCGGTCACCTTTAAACTCAGATTGTGAGTATCTCTCTTCTGATTTATTTTTTTAAGGATTTTTCACATCAAGTAAGTAAAACTATTTATTTTTTGTTTAAACTTGATTTTAAAAAGTTCATTTTTATTGCATTTTTTACAGTATATGTAATTTGTTTACGTGTTTACTTGTTTTATAGCTTTTTATCTCATAGAATTTTATTTTCTCAATGTATGATTTATACATTTTAGGGTTTACTTGAAGTTTTAAAAAATTAAATTTGTTTGTAATTTAATAAAATTCATTTTGAATTTGTGACTTAGGTGTTTTGTAATGAAATAAATAATGACTTATTTAATGAATCCATTTTATATTTTGTCAATTTTATTGTTGAGCTAAAAATTTCATTAAATGTATAGGAATTTTAATTTATATAGATAATTAATAATAATTAGAATACTATTAAAATATATTGAATAAGTTTTATTTAAACCAATGTTAGCTAATTTACTTAGTTCAAATAATTAATTAATACATGTTGTGATGATCAATTTTCTATATAGGTTTGATATAAGTAATGGATTGTCGTTTATGGATGTATCGAGATTCACCTGAAAGATTGCACGGGATAGATTATTGTAATGAGGTTGAGAGTTTTGTTAATTATACACTATCTAATCCAAAAAAATATTAGTGGATGCGGTATTAGATGTCCATTTAAGAGGGAAAAAAATAAAAAAAATTTCAATTCGGATGTTGTAACGATGCAATCTCTACAAGAAGGGTTCATGGAGAAATACTTGTGTTAGTTTGCACACAAATAACCATATGTTCCTTATAAGACCATGGTCGAAAGGATGGTTGTGTTAACTTTTAGTTTGCAATGTGCATGAGTTATAGATGACAATAGTAATTCTTATAGGAATATGATTATAAATACAATGAAAATGAATCTGAGTTATGTAGGTGAATGTCCAATGATAGATGAAGAATCATATACAGACGCGACCATGTTTTTAGATCTTTTGAAAGACTCTGGCAAATCATTATAGGATGGGTGCACGAATAACGGTAAATTATCAATTATTGCACATGTGTTCACCATTAAGTCAAATCATGGATTGAGTGAGGCCGATTACGACATGATTTTTGAATGGGCGATAAGCATTGTTAAATCCATGATAAAACCCCTTGGCCTAGGATACAAGAAAGTCAACATGTGTCTAAACTTTTGCATGTTGTATTGCCTTGAAAATGCAAAGCTGACTAAGTACAGAACATGTGAGCATGCTCATTACAAACTCATAATCGGTAGGGAAATGACTCTTGCCACGTATAGAAAGCTTGGATATTTTCCAATCACTCATAGACTGCAAAGATTATTCATGTCTCCAAAAACTATTGAGCAATGACATGACATCATTCACATGATACGATGGATGGAGTCATGGTGCACCCATCCGATGGTGAAACCTGAAAACATTTTAATAAGGTGCATCATCTGTTTTTAATAAAATCAAGCAATATACATATTTTTTTCAGGTTTATAAATGTTAAAGCTACCTAAACGATAACATCAATGATGAAATGGTCAATGAAAGTGTAATTGTTTCAATGGAATTAGGTTTCTAAAAATCCTGAATGGAAACCAATGATGGATGCATGATTCAGAAAGTTCAAGGTTAGTATTAACTTAAATAATTTTTTTTATTATATTAATTGGATTAGTTTATTAACATTAATGAACTAATTCTTTTACAAATTTGAGTTATAAGGAAAAGTTTTACTAGGACAGGGCTAACAACGTTGTTGCAAGGAGCGATGGGGAGAATCACGCTATAACTAGGAAAGAATGAAATCAAAATAAATATTTTTTTATCCAAATATTAAAATTTTATTTTTCATTTAATAACCAATAATTCATTTCTACCATATAAGTTGTGTGATTTTAGGTACAAGACTAAAAAAAGCCAAAAAAATATGCTAAAAAACGAGAGCTTCCAGGATTGAAAAAAGTGGTGGTTTAGAAGGATTTCAGAACACCATATGTCTTAAAGGCTGTATGGACAAAATATATTTAGCATGTGACGTCCGATCATTTCATGTAACGGTCACAGTCTAGTGCGGAGAACCGGAACATGCATATTCACGGTTCCATTACCATGCATACCGGCGGATCCATTTTGTTTATTTTGCATGTGAAATGGATGGTAAGATTTTTTTTATTACATCCAATTTTTTAATTGTTGTTTTATATGAATATGTTTAACCAACAATATTTTTTTCTTGCAGGATACGATTCTTGGACACGAACCAAGATCGATTAAGCTTTTTGTGGAGACGTACGTGTGAAATGTTAACCATCGTAAAGGGGTGCAATAACTCTTGGATAGCCAAGCTCAATACTTCATGGTATGTTGGATTTCAACAATTTTTTTTCTTAAGTTATTATTTTTTTGAATTTGATGAATTTGTTTTTTTAGGAAACATATAATACCGAGTTGCAGGAGAGATACTAGAACGATCTTTCGACCCATCCGGAACTATGATTGGAGGAAGGATTGTCAAGTGGATCTGATAGAAATCGGGTTTACGATATCTCAAACACTACGAGCGAGGACTCGTTGACGACCCAAAGTGTTTCAACTATTGGATGCTCGTAATTGTTTTCAAGAATTCAAACTCAAGATTTTGATGCGATTTTAAACCAAATAATTGAAGTTTGGACAGCCCATTTTGTTGTCGAGATAGAATGACTTAGTGTTGAGATGGCTGAACTTCAACAATTATATATGGAGCTGAAATCACAGATGGGTGGTACGTGTTCTCTCCATTATTGACTTCCCAGTCCCGACAAAGACTCGTCTCATCCTCCTCCTCTTCCGGCTCACTCTCTTCTAGATGAATTATATTTGAATTGATAAACTTTTAAATCTATAATGAATATTTGATTTTTATTTTAATTTAATTTCTTTAAATTATTTTCTACTCAGTTTATTAGATCTTTTTTAAAAAAATCATTTTAGTAAAATTATTGATGGTCTTATAGATGAATTAAGTTCATCGGTATATTCTAGAGAGTTTGAAAAAAATTAATAGAAATATCACTGCCACTATTTAATCACCGACAAAATGAAAATGTCTTGTTTACTAGTGACATGTAATATTTACCGATAAAAATACTGACAGAATAAAACTGATAATTTTTTTAATATTTTACATGTTGCATTATCGAAAAAATGACCAACAAAACAGAAATCAAAGGGAAAAAGGTTTTCATACAAACTGTAACTATCTATGAGCTTATCGTTAAAAATCATGTCGACAGAATCATTGTTTAACTTCCGATGAATTATTCCACTAGGAAAATGTAGAATTCTGGTAGTAGTGTGATAGTTATTGATGATTTGTAGACATCCATCTCCTATAATGATTGAATGTAGACAGTAGCTAGCTACCTAGGCAGAGTTGTTAGAGGATGTGATCCGTTGGCTAACATACTTCAAATTTCACTGAAGGACAACCTCAGATACTTACTAGCTATGTGCGTTTTCAGTGTCGCCTTATTCTTCAATTTCTTCCGTTGGTTTGAGCCACTTCACCACATCATTATGGCGATAAGATGCCAGGTGGGGTAAGTAAACATGATGATCATGACAAATGCATTTCTTACAGCTGTGGGAACCTTCAGTGGATGTTTACTGGATTCATTTAATAACATTTTCAGCAAGCTCAACAGATGTAGATATGCTTTTTTAGGCGATATAAAGCTGAGCTCCCCAACTTTAAATCAACTTCTTATCTCTGTGTTTCTGCTGACAAAAGTTCTAATGAAGTGGAAGTCGCTTGATTGCGTGCAAGCTGAAGATAAATATTCAGTATCCTTTTAATCCGGGCAGCATTTCAAGCTCACTTAGTGATTGGCACGTCATTCTTTTTTTACTTTTAACTGTTGAGTGAATCCTCCGAAGATCACGAACCACATCAATCTTGAGTGGACCAATCAACAATCAACCGCATTAACTCAAATTCTCAATGGTTGAATAGCAAAATTATCGATTATTACTTGTATTTCATTAATGATTTAGTGAATTTAATCAAGAAGGTTCTATGGTGTAGTGGTTAGCACTCTGGACTTTGAATCCAGCGACCTGGGTTCGACTCCCGGTAGGACCTTTTCTCTTCTTTCATTTAAATTTTTCATTAATTTTCGAGTACTTTCTCACAGCCCAACAAAGCCGGAAATGGAGCACTACTATACTCTCCATATCTTCAAAAAATCCCCAAATCCAGGTGTTTTCCACTTCAAATCTCCACCGCTTATCTCAGCGCAATGTCTTATCACGTGACTTCCCCGCCGAATTCGCAATTGCTCTCCAATCCCTCGACCAAAACCCTAACGCGTTTGTCATCATCCTTCTTCTCCGGAATCGACATCAGAACTCTAAACTCTATCACCAATGATTCTGGCGACTGACGAGACCTAAAGTTCATGCAGGACGCGATCACAGCGATAGATCGGTGCAGGAAGCCGGTGATCGCTGCGATAGAAGGAGCGTGTATTGGTGGCGGTACTGATATTGTGATAGCCTGTGACATTTGGTTCCGCAGTAAAGATGCTTTCTTTTCGGTGAAGGAAGCTGGTTTGGGGTTAACGGCGGATTCATGGACATTACAGAGGTTGTCGGGGATTGTTGAGCTTGGTAATGCAATGGAATTGGCCTTGACTGGTCTGAGGTTCTCGGGTCAGGAAGCCAAGGATTTGGGTTTGGTTTATCAGGTTTTTGGGTCTAGAGGGATTGCACGCGGGTGTGAGAATCACAGCAGAGGGTAATTTGGATTTTTCATTTATTGGTTTTAGCTTTTACCGTTACAAGCAGAGGGTAATTTGGATTTTTCATTTGTTGGTTTTAGCTTTTACCGTTACTAGCAGAGGGTAATTTGGATTTTTCATTTATTGGTTTTTTAGGTTTTACTTTTACCGTTACTAGCAGCTGTAAAATTTAGAAATTAGTCCAGTGGTGTGTTTAAAACTCCCTCAAACTGGGCAGGGCTGGGTCAGGTTAGGTTTTTCTTGGTATGTACATATGGGTGTACATAACTAATATTTAATTTAATTAACCTTAATAATTAAACTAATATTTAATTACATGGTTATTAAAATTATGTTCTTTCTAATTCATGATGCTATAATTGGCATGAGGTTGCTGACAAGTGTCACTTTACAGGCCATTTTCAATGTTTTATTTTATAATTTATTGGTTTTGATAGGGAGGAGAGTCCTCAAACGTACATACAGTCTTTTGTAAAATCAAAGGCATAAAAAACTCTATCTTTCCCCAACAATAAATATTATTTTCAAGCTCTGCAAGTGATCGACCATCGCTTTACACGTTAATTGAGACTGATTCTCTTTTTCCTACGACATTAACTGTATAAATCTCACATCAACTCGGTATATTTAAGTGATATTTAATAAATCTTTTAAAATACTAATTTCAATATTTAAATCTAAAGAATAAAAGAATAACACCCCCCCTTCTTTAACCATTGGCTGCATGGGGAACTGTGCATGCCCTCTAGAGTGAGATTGGGGCCACCAACAGAGCATGTCCCTCTAGAGTGGGCCTCGGCCTTTTTGACAGGACCAGCCAGGAAGGAAGGACTGGAACTTCAAATTGGGCCCACCATCTTATACTAAACCATTTATGTCCAGGGCAGTCCTGAACCATCGATTGGAATTAAGAGGCCCCGAGTGTTCCTAGAGCCCATGTCTAGCTGATCTATGTTGACAGCCCTCAAAATTTGATTCTACTTTTCCAAAATTACCAGCCAGTTTCTTGATCAATGAATTAAGCCAGCAGTTGCATCTTGCGCTGAGAAAAAGTGCTTGCCCAAGCAGAAACCCGGAAAAGCAGGAAAAAAGGAACAAGCAGAAAAGGAAAAGTTAAGACAGATGTAATGTAACATTCGCTTTTAAAGTTGGCATTTGTACCATGGAGGAGAGTTATAAATGTCTTATACGTCGAGGCTAGTTTTATAGGCCGCGCCGCGCTGCAGATAGAATTTTAAAATTGAACGTTGACAAAAAAATAATCAAATGACTATAAAAAAAAGAATAAAAAAAGGTTAACTGTTACAATTCATAGTTGACCTTTTCCCTCTCCTATGTCACATTTTTATTGGTTTTTTTTAATATTTCTTATACCTCAGATTGCCTGGTGTGTCCATGATTTTTAAAAACATTCAATGGTTCATCAAACGTAATTTTTTGCAAAACCAAACTATAATTGTAGTAAAAATTTAACGATAAAAAAATAAAAATCAAATTTAATATAAAAAACAACAAGCCAATTTTCTACCTTGAAGAATCAACATGAAGATCGAGAAAAGGGAAAAAAAAAGGAATAGAAAAAAAAAAGAGCCTTTAGAGCCGCACAATCGATCTTCTATTACCGCGCACCGCCTTTCAAACAAGACCTCGTCGAGGCTCTTCCAACATCATCAAGAAAGGCCAGATTCTGAGATCGGAGAAAGTTGCACGTGTTGCCTTTCTGAAATGGCTTTTCTTATATGCTAGCGTGTGTGTTGTATATGCCAATCAATTTCTCACTAATTGTTGAGTTCAATTCTTCACCTGGCAAGAACAGGGTTAAAATATTAGTTTTAGCTTCGAATTCAACCCCTGGATCTTCGATTGTCTTGAATAAGTAAAATGAGATTTTATTTTTTTCAAAACAAGCACTAAATAGGTGTTGGAATTTGAGAGCGCTGTATGCAAAACAAATAATCAAGACTGGAGGCCAATCACTCACTTGGCAACGATTAAATAAGAAGGAATAAAAAAGTCCGAGGGCAATTTGTTTTTGGAAAAAAAGGCGAAAGTGGAAGAAAAAGAAGAAGGGAGATGCTTATGAACCTGGTTTTAGTTTTAGTGTTTTTGTTAATGTCAATGTTAATTGATAATAAAGCTAGCCAGGGTGTTCACATGACCAGAGGTACCGTTCTTTAACATGATGCTGCTTCTTTTGAATCTTTGGAGGAAGTTTCGTTGAAGAGTACTGTTAATATTGCTGCTGATGTTTTTTTTTTTTGTTTTTATGAACTTCACGAGATTCAAAGCCTTGGAAATTAGCTGCTTTTCTGAATTTGATGGTTAATTAACAACTTGCGCACGGTAGCTGGACCAAGAAAGGGATGATTTCGAGTACGATCTGTACATTTTATGACCCAACAACATTTGTTTACCATTTCCAACTAATAAAGAAGAGGGATGCTCCTGTGTTTTAAATTTCATCAATCATGTTGGAACTTTATACTTAGAAAATATACATATGGAGGATGCAGCATCTTGAATTTGAATGTCACTTGAACGATTGGCCACAACTAATTTCCACGTGCATGCGTCTGGTCTTTACATTATTTTACACTGGCTTCCATTCACAAGTCGCATGGAATATTTTGCAGGAGCACGGAAATCTTGACTCAATCTCTCTCATGAAATATAGAGTCCGGAGTGATCTAAAACATGGAGATTTTGTAAGGTTTATTTGCGTGAACGACTCTCTTTTCTTTAGAGAAGAGAGAAAAAAAGGGATGTTTGAAAGTTCAGATCGATGAAATGTTAGTTTGGAGCTTGTGTTTATGCTCAAACTCAGCCATTGCCACTAATTAAGAAATTGAATTTCTCTTATATCAATTCAAGAGGGAAACCTGTCATCAAATTAACGGAGAATTAGATAAGGCAGGCAGTGACATTGATTAAGCTAATTCGCTCTACTGATCAACCTAGTACGTGATCAAATCCTGGATTTTACTGTACCACTTGTCATGGGCTATACATGAAGAGAAGTTTGCCAAACCAAAATTACGAAATTTGAGCAATGAGAAGGGTTAATGGAATATTTAGCAACAATCAATTTCAGAATGTAGTAGTTGTCTTTTCAGTTTGGTTTTACAAGTTGCTCGGTCGCACCCGCCGGCCATTTGCTGGATTGGATGGAACCCCATCCCATGTGTCCCAACCTTGCGGTCGCCAGTCTGATTGAGGCTTACGTGTGGAGGTGGAATAGAGTATAGACCTATGGAAGATGTCCATTTATGCAATTTGTGTGGTCCTAGTCTTGCTTTAATTATGTTCAGTCCCCAAAACCCTGTCTTACCTGTTAGTGAAGAAAGACAGCTCTTCCATTGGCATGAGGTATACATCTAAAAATCTGCCGTGGCTTTCTTCCTGCGGCTTGACAAGCACCCATTAGAATTAGCGTTAAATCGAAGAAATTGTGCGCAAAAAATTAGCCCTACGAAAAAGCAATGACCTGTTCAAGGTATCACCATCAATATTGAACAAATTAACAATATATATATATATATATATAAACACACATACGCTCGGGTCAACTTTGAAATCCATTGCGGCTTTGAATTTCTCCACTTCTTGTTCTAGAATTTCAATTCTATGGAGGTTCCTTTACTCTTGTGCGCGATGAATATTTATGTATTTACAATATTGTTTATGCCCATAGGTGTTTGTTCATTTATCATATGATTGCTTATCGCTACTTTTAAATACCATGACATATAGCTTTCATTTTTTTTATTGTTCTGGGAAAATTGGTGTGATTAAGGCTCCACTTTAAACATGGCATATGATGCGAAAAGGAAGGAGAGGAAAAAAAGAGAGGGTTTGTAAAGGAATGATTGGCATCGAGGACTAGAGCACTACCTGGCTAGTTCTTCATCACCTCCACATCCCTTTTACTACTTGTTGCAGCTCTTTCTCAGTCAATAATTAAATGAAAAGATCACCTTATACCATTTATATTTTGAAGACTTAGCTCTTCTTTCTGCATTGCCATGTAAATCATTTTTACAAATTTCTCCTTTTTTTTTAATGTTTTTTTTTTCGGATCCGATAAGTTGATGTTAAAAATATAAAGAAATATATATATTATTCTAATGTATTTTTAAGTAAAAATATTTATATTTATTTTTATTTTTATTTTTATTAAAAATATAAGCACCTTTTCTCTTGTTATTTTTCTCTCAATGCGTTGCACATACTCTTCATTTCCATCTTATATTTTTCCAGGTATAAAATTCTCATACTTTTCTACAAGAACCCGAGCCATCAAATCAATCAAGCTAGCAGAAATTAGCCCACTCCCTGAAACTCTCTCCCTCCAATTATGTCAACATTAGAACATGCAAGGTCTATGTGGAGTCCAATTCCACGGTATTGAAATGCTTCTGCGGAGGGCAATCCTAAAAAGGTTAAATCCAATACTAAAGGGCCAAGAAAGAAACAGGAGGGAGGAGAAGGAAGGCATCCTACCCTAAAAAACCAAACAAAAGGGCCATATAATAGTATACAAAATAGTATGATATGGAGGAAATAAAAGCTTGGTAGATTATAAAAATCAAAGCAGCACACAAAGAGATTTTCCACTGAACAATATATTTTACTCAAAAGACAATAATTGCAACCATTGACGTTTCTCTCATACTCTTTAAAACTCTCTTCAACACCCGCACGCAAACTCCTTTGACTCTGTCAGACAAAAGGGAAAGGGAAAGGGAAAGGCAAGGGCAAAGGAGAGCAAGAAAGAAAAACAGGGAATACAAGGGCTTAAAATAAATAAATCGCCGCAATTTAGCTTACGAAAGCCAATTTTCCTTCCCGCACTGGATACAAGTTGGCCTAGCTCATTTGCTTGTAGGTATCTCGAGCCTTCCCTCCCCCCTCTTTCATCTTTTTTTTTTTTTTTTACAGCGATTTGTTTTCCCAATTTAGTCCTCGATCGGTATTTTTAGGATCGTGGAAAAAGAGTTCCCCTTTTCCACACGGAATTAGGCATCTTCATTTGTCAATGTTTGAGGCCCCAGAATCTCAACTGCCCCACGCTAACTCGCATCTTCAATTATTATAACCCCTCAACCACCCCTATTATTTCACCACTACTACATTGATGCCATTCTAGCTTTATCTGCGCTTTGTATTTTATTATTTTTATTTCTTGAAGCCAAAAATATGCTCTTTTTAAATTGATTTTCCTTATGGTGCCTGGAACTGTTGGAGTGCTCCTGTGACATGGGATACAATCACTTCTCCTCCTCCAAGCTTTGTTTGGTTCCTTGGTTTATTTATAGCCTCGAGCTTCTCTTAGCTTATAAAAACCATGGTAACTACTAATCTTAAATTAATTAATTTGATGCTTATGATCAACTGGCCCCTGGACATCATTTTCGGACAACCCCCCATATCTTCCGATGTTTTCTTAAGGAATAAATATCTAGCTACAGCATCCCTTGCATATTGTGCTGTCTCCAAAAATAAATAAATAAATAAAAACATTTTACATGGGTTCTGCTGCAAAAAAAAAAAAACAACCGCACTCGCAAGTTTTTACAGAAAATAAACCCATGTTGCTCATTTACAAAGTGAGAATATTTCCCTTAATTCTCCACATGGCTGCCTGCGTGACTATTTTAATTAGAGAAAAACCTCTCCACTCTCATCATCAAACTACAAATTGAATTGTAATTCTTTCGAACTTTAACAATTTTTTTCTGGGGAATAACGATTAGGAAAATATGATAAGAAGAAACTTTAAAATTAAATATCCATGGACGCCTGAGTCATGAACTTAAACATCCATCGAGATAAACATCATATTTTCTTAACGTTTAGCATTATTTTCTTGATAAATTCATGGCTAGTAACATAGTTTTATCTATGAATGAAGAAGCAAGAACCCAAAAAAAGAAGGTGTATTTCTTCTCGAGATAACAATAACAGAAGGAGAAAGATGGGATGCATGGACAGTATTAGGTTCATAAGGGCACACTTGTCCTTTCCCTGAGATAAAGATTCTCTTGAGACGATTACTCCTATAATTTTCCATCTGATCCAAAGTAGTGAGACAAGAAGATTTAGAAAATCTGGAAATGGGGCATCACTTGAAGGTGGCTCTTTTGTCAGTTACCCTGAACCCGACGTGGGTGTCCGTCGTTTTGGAAGCAAGTAGGTCCCTTATCTTTATTCCCTCACCCACCTCACTCAAGGTCACACAATATCCAAATGACGAAAACACCCTCTCCAAATCCATCCCCGATACCTTCTTTTCTAATTCATTAATAACATTTAACTTCTCTCATAAAGTCTCTTTTCTGACATTTGAACAGGAATAAATCAACAAGTATCTCTTTTTTGCTCTAATCTCCTTCTCATCCTCTTCTCATCATGTGGGAGGTGAGTTCTGATTTTTTACACCCTAGATATCAAATCCTGCTGAGAAAGTTTCTTTCGAGGAGTATATTTTGTACTGTGATACATCTGTGTGGAGATTATTTTTTACTTGAAATTACATCAAAATAATATTTTTTTAAAAAAATAAGATCATATAAAAAACATCTAAAATCAATACCAAACTCACTTCCAAACACGTCCTCACAATCACTTCTAACCATCAATACTCAAATATCATCTTATCCCACGCCTCCATGAAAAAAAAAATCCTAAATATAAAAAAAAAAAAACAAAGTCAATTAACGTAAGACGCCAACAAAAAATAATATAGGAAGTCATTACGCAAATGGACCCTCCAAGGGAAGAATATCGAGCACCATTGTCAATTTCGAAGACCCGTCACAAATAAGGCCTTTTTGTACGAAACAACCAAGTTAGTTACACACGCATCCCCATGCGTGTACCCCGTAATGTAATAGTTAAATGCCCTTCTTATTATCCTTCCAAGAAACCAAAGGAGAAAAATTACGTTCAAAGACCCTTTGGGGTTCATAAATTCCTTCCGCTTGCTTTACTTTATTGTATAAATATATATATATATATATATGTTACTTTATTGTATATATATATATATGTTACATTGGGGGATCTTTTCCAAGTTGTGCAAGCAAACTTTGGCATTTGAAGATAATCTAGCGTGCTCCTATGGCCATGTTCCTCCCCTGTATTAAAATAAAAATTGATATGCTAATTAAGATAGATTTAATCCTGTTTTTATACTTAATTATTAACAATCTTGACCGAACAAGATAATATGCATTAAACTAGTTATGCCTCCAACCTTTACACATAAGAAAATGATGGCGGTTTTATTATCTTGTACTAATATAATCTGTAGAGTGAGAATACAAACTTCGTGCGATTTGGAGCACCCCATTTTTTTCATTTCTCCATTTCCATGGCATCATTGTCTTTGCGTGGGCATAGGATTAATATATGGTCAGTTTCATTTTCATACCAATCGTGGAACGAAGAGGTTGTTCGAAATGGAAAAGGGGGAGGTACTGCATCTAATTTATATATATAAATATATATAAAATATTCACTGACACCTCATTTATTTCTAAGGGCACATGTCAAATCAAAACTTTAGGGTATGTAATCCCTTCATATACATGGCATTTTCCATTGTATTCTATCAAATAACAAATTTAATTTCAAAATTTAAGTGGTGGAGGTGAAATTTTAAAATATAATTTATATTATCATGTAATGTATTTTTTTAAATAAAATTTTTTAGGGTTTGAAAGTTGTACAGATTCATACTATTTTGTTTTTAATTTCTATCAAATAAATAAGGATGATGAGATTCAAACTCGTGACCACTTGATCATCGAGGTTATAATATCATGTTAAAAAATCAATTTAACCTAAAAATTTAAGTTGTTAGGTGAAATCTAGTTTGTATTATTCTGCAATATATTCGTCATAAAATTAATAACATTAAAAAGTGCTGAATATAAAACTTTATGATATGAGATTTTATATATTACTACCGAATTACAAAACCTTTTGTGATAGTTACGAGATCAAATTCTAAGATACCTATGAGATATTGTTATTAGATTTTTTTTCAAATTAGTTAAAATATGTTTACTGAATTCATTAAAAAAAAAAAAAAAACTTTCTGCGTGATGTGATTCGGCGAGTGACTAGATTGTGAATTCAGGAAAAAAAAATACAGTGAATTATGCAAAAAAATAAATAAATAAATAAATTACAAAGGCAATGCCTTTACCTTTTTTGTTTTTTCGTTTTTTCCAGCTAAAACTCAATTGAAGAAGGTGGCGGGTTTCAGAAACCAGCGGCTAACAAAAAATTGTTCCCTTAATAAGAGCACAAACAGGCCATAAAATTGTTTGAGACTACCAATTACGGCAAGGGAGGAAGTGACCTCCAGCTGGATGCAAGACATGAGGTGACTTCACCCTCACTAGGCTGACACCTTCTAAACACCTCTTCGCCTCCTAGGGCATCTCCGTCCACAAAAGTCATTTGAAGAAGTTAAATCATCTATATAACATTTTAAATAGTGTTATTTAATTATTTTTTTCCTGTGATACTTTATGAAAATATATATATTTTTTAATAAGTTATTTTGTATTTTACATCAAATGAAATGATGAAAGAGAGGGGGAAAATAGTTGAAATTTTCTCTTTTTCCTCCAAAAACATATAGAAATAGCTTTTCATTTGATAAAAGATATTTTAGCATCCCATATAACTATTTCCTTAGAGACTCAAAATCAATAAATAAAAAGTCCTTTTGGTTTTTTTTTTTTTTACTCTCCATATAGCTATCTCATTAGAGATAATCTTATATATTCATTTTTTTTACTTAAAACAATTTTTTTTTGGGTTATATACTAGTTTTATAAATTCAATTTTTCTTTTTTTACCTAGAACCATTAATGCAAAAGAGGTGGTGATTTTTTTGGGTTATATACTGGTTTTATATATTTATTTATTTTCATGAATTTCAATATTTAATATTAGATTGGTTAAAAGTAGAACTTTATATTTTTTATTTTATTTTTTATAAATTTATCTTGATCTCATGACTTAGATCGTGGATTGAATAGTTTAACCCGAGCTGACTCGTATCATTTTTTTGCCTCTTTTTCTAATTTTTTTTTCAATCTCATCATTCAACATTGACAAAATGATATTACACAATGCAACCATGTCGTCAACTAGTATTGCATTAGTGATTTCATATTTGTCGATAATTTTTTAGTATTCTAA
>Ga0325410_1005009_pt1 | contig 14731 bp, 9 predicted proteins | sample PopdelMetagenome_16_FD_206182 | JGI IMG/M metagenome (GOLD analysis project Ga0325410, IMG submission 206182) | Populus deltoides microbial communities from Bellville, Georgia, United States - Xylem-PdIQD-R3 | ecosystem: Host-associated > Plants > Phyllosphere > Stem > Wood/Secondary xylem... | reverse complement strand
CATGAACTTATCCACTAGATGTTCTACCTCAGCCCCCTCTGCTTGCTTCTGAAAGCAGTAGAAATAGCTCTGTGTTCTTTCAAAAGCACAAACGGTAGATAAGAAATAAATTCATATTTCTGTAGATTACTTGCATGACAATGAACCATCCAGGCTTCAGAACTGTAAGTTTCTAATTATGGGGAAACGCATTATTTTTGTTACGGTAAAGGTTTAGCTACTAATCGATTGTGGTGGTAGGTATGCACGAGCATGCGGACTTTTGCCGATTGTTGACGAGGACAAAGCACGAAGTGCATTAGAGAAGATTTATAATTACAACTTCCTGAAGGTGCATGATGGGAAACGAGGGGCTGTAAATGGGATGCTGCCTGATGGAACAGTGGACATGTCAGATATGCAGTCGAGAGAAATATGGTCTGGGGTCACTTATGCAGTTGCCGCAACAATGATGCAGGAAGGTTTGATGGATATGGCCTTTCATACCGCAAGCGGAGTCTATGAGGCTGCGTGGGCTGAACAAGGACTTGGGTACGTAGGAAATCTTCACCCTTTCCTTCTTCTTCTGTCTTAATGTTTTTCAATCTGATAACAGCTGACAAGTAAGCATCGACCCGGTCAAAGGTTTACATCACGAGTTTAACTGGTTGACTTGTACATCAGCAAGTCAATCAAAGCTTTGATCTTTAAGAAAACAAAATGACATAAAAAAAAGAGCCCAAACCAGGCTCCAGGATCAGCCAGTATACCTAGCTTGACCTGTCGAGCTGGGCCAGGTTTTATTACTGTGGAAGTATGTAAGAAGCCATGAACCATGGAATGCTGTAACAGGTTGGTGCTGTGTTAATTACAGGTATTCTTTTCAAACTCCAGAAGGTTGGAACACCAATGGCCAGTACAGATCTCTAGGCTACATGAGGCCTTTGGCCATCTGGGCAATGCAGTGGACTTTATCAAGTCCAAAACTTCACAAGCAGGAAATGAACTTCCAAGTCAAGCTGGAGGATTCTCTACTAGGGCACCAGCACCATGCTGGATTTGCAAAAGTTGCTCGTTTTCTCAAGTTGCCAGAAGAGGAATCATCTGTGAGTTACCTGCAGGCCTTGTTCGACTATGCTTGCAAGAAGTTTGGTTATACTTAGATTTTTCTTCTTCTTTTTAAGTATTGATATGTTTACATACTATCATATTATGCTGCAATTTTTATTGTTTTTTACTGGAAAACAGGTTAAACATCAGAAATAAGAAATTATTAAATAGATTTAGTTTATCATACCATTTATAAATTAAGCCTGACATTAATTATAGCATCCAGTATTATTATGAAAATGTTCTATTTAATACAATTATGATTTGGTTAGAAGATAACAGAATTGTGCTTGAATTGCTAATGTTGTAGTTGATGATGGGCGGGTAGAGTGTTGGGAAATTTTGCAGCCAACACACGATATAGTTGGATGTTTTTTCTTGTTTCAGGATTCTAATTCTGCATACCTTGTTAAGGTCGGTTTTTTACTTATAGAAAGATTTATAAACCTTATAGAGAGACAAACTTTATCATATCAATATTTCAGAAATAAAATAAGATTTCAGAGTTGTTTGTGTTTTAACCCTATTTCAGCTTTTGCTGCTGTCCTTGATTGTGCTTCCCCTGCATCACAAGGTTTGCAAGTCGAATTAGAGCCTGGAAGAAGCTTTTTTTTTTTAATTGATGCTATTCTCCAGGTTTTCTCTTGGAAGTGAGTGCTGACAGGTTTCTGCACCCAATTGCTGTTAAGAAATCTCAGAGCCAAGCAAAACGAATCGCCTCTGCTTCCTAAAACAACAATGACTTCATTTTCTTCCCTTCCAATCCGAACATCAAAATATTGACAGATTTTCTTTAGCAGACCCACTCGCACTTTTGGCCTTGGTTTCTTGTATTTCTTTCTTGGCTCTCCCTTCCTTACCAGTTCAAATTTATTGACCATGTCCCTCCAACCCAGTTCAAAGTCCTCAGTTGACTCCAAATTACAGAGTCGACAGAGCTCTGCTTTCCACTCATTATCAGCTTTAAACCAGGATGGAAACTCTGCTACAATCATCCATGCACAAAGTGCACGTTTCATTGCAGGCATCTCCATAGCCATTTCTCCTTTCAGACACATATTCTATTGTTTGTGGGGCCTTTCCATTCATGAATCCTAAGGACTTTGACATAACGATAACAAAAACAAGAAAATTCAATTTGGGACCAATAAAAGCTCTTTGAGAAAGAACATGGGTGTCTCTGACTGTGTTTGTGTGTGGCCAAGGATCATTGACAGCAGTGAAGCCACAATTACATCATTCAGGGAAGGTATAACTGCAGGGAGACCAGACTAGTTGGCAAAAAACACATATCAAGAAGCTCAACTGGATTTATTGGAAAATCTAACAAGCATGTGGCAGTCACCTGCCAACAAAAAAGAGACAACAGGGTGAAAAATTTGAACCTTATTTATCGAGAGACAAAATTATGGGTATAACTGCAGGGACCAGACTAGTTGGCAAATAACACATATCAGGAAGCTCAACTGAGAAGTGCAGGGCATAACGTCTAGCTAGTTTGGATTGAACTTATTGCAGTTTTGGATGAAACTAGCTTGGAGAGATTGAAGGCAGGTTGGAAGACTCGGTTGCACTATCGGCCTTGGTTTCTTGTATTTCATTCTGGGCTCTCCCTTCCTTATCAGGGCATAATAATGTATAATCAGGTCCAGGATATAGAAAGGGGGTGTTTTACATCTTGTGAACAAAACTAACAGCAGCCTGCATGCATGATCTTTGTGATGAAGCTTTTGACCAGGCAGAGGCATCTGTGGTATCATATCAGACCAGTTTTGTCTAATAAGCTGAAATTTTAAGGGAAGTAGGAAACCAGAAAACATCCTTTCTGCCTTCTGATTGATTAGGGACATGAATTTTACTGGTTCACGACACAGCATAAAACCCGGACATGAAATTTACATCTAGTAACTGGATTTTGTTCATGAGGATATGCGATGGGACCACAGCACATAAAATAAAAATGTAGAGTAACAACCTGAAATCGCATATTGTCATCTTAAATCATTCTTGAAAGTGCCAGGCTGAATGAAGAAATATGACATTATATTGCCCACAATATACCATGGATCATCTGAATTCTTTCACCATCTTGCAATGATATATGTATTGTTCAATGCATGTGTCCAGTCATACACTAAATCACTTTATGCATTATATTCATGTTGCAGCCAGCGGACAAAATTTCATCTTCCAGTTAATAATTACGCTTACACAAAGTTGCTCTTCTCAGGACTTCCCTCAGCAGCTTCCTTCCTTAATGCTTGAAGCCTTTCCTTAAGTTTCTTGCTTTGTTCAAAATTCGCCTTACGCTTCACGGCTTTCTGAGAAAAAAGCTTAAGGATTTACTGCCAGATCAAAATGGTATTTTAGCCAGGAAAAAAAAGGACAAACATAATGCTAACTCACTTCCTCCCGAAAACAGCGATCAAGTTTTATTTTGAGTTCCGTGCATTCACCAAAGAACTTAGCAATAGGATGGTCCAAATGACACTTTTGAAACTGCTCAATAATCTGCAAAATATTTTTGTCGTCTCGTTCAGCAAAAAGTTAAGATCAGAAGTTCATTCCAGAAAATAGCACACCATAGACATGATGTTATACTGACTTCTCTTCCCAAACATCTGCATTGAAAATTTCAGAAATGGTCACCTTATTCTTAACATATTATGGCTACAATCTTATACCCACCCTCTTTTTCTTTACTAGCCATAGATACCAACTAGTTTTAAGTTTTGTTGTACAAGTCCTCGTTAGCATTCTGCTCTATCCTTATGGTGGACTTCCATCTACCACAAGCAAGTTGCAACTAGAAGCATCAAAAGATGATGCATGTTACTATGGTGGAGAGACGCAACCATTTCCCAACTGATCTCCACTCCACCACACATCAAAGAACACACGGGAAAAAAAAATCCATCCAAGGATATGAGCAAGAGACCCCCTCCCTACTTCAATGGAAAGAGGGAAATAGCTGTTAACAGCCGTTCATCTACAACTAGAGAAATAAGGAATTCCAATTCACATCAACTAAAACTAGTTCAGGGGATATATCATAACAAATGAAAGGAAGCAAACTCACTTCAACACACATTGGGTGCCTATGTAATGTCAAAGGAGGATGCATTTTCCTGCAAATAATTCAAGCACTTTCACCTGCAAAACACATATAAGCCATTTTTTAGTCTCACGCAGACATGCAAATTGAAGAAAAAAAAAGTTAAATAGGGACATGAATGTTGGTGAACAGATTGAAACATCACCTGAAATTCATAAAATCCTTGCTACATGCACTTTTACCATGGAATTATTATTATTATTTTTTTCTCATTCTTTATAAGCCAATGAAAACTCATTAAACACCTTGGGAGCAGAAGGCAAGCAACCAAGGAGAAAGAAAACTCAAAGCAGACAAGGTTATAAAAAAAAAAAAAAAAACAGAGGAATCCAAGAACAGACAAGTAACCAAGAACAAAAGAACTTCAACTAACAACAGGGGACATAACAGACCACCACCGCAATGCACAAACTGCAGAGACCAAACGAAACCAACTAAGAAACCAAAATAATGACAAGGATTACTGACTTTAATTAGAGGTGCCATTCCAGTTCCTTGGCTAGGGTTCAGTTCAGATATTCTCAGGTGTGAAGCAAACAGGATTAAAGGAAAATTATATGGTAACTACCAATTTTTACAGCACAGGAGAGAGTTAGAGAGATACAACGAGGAGAGAAAAGATATATTGTTTTAATTCCCTTTCGCCTGATTTTATCTCCTTATGTCTTTCTCTCCTGAGCTGTAACCATTTACAGCTTGAGCATTTTAAAATTTCTTGAGGATTAAAGCACCAGTCTTTAGGAGGGAAGGAAAAGAAAACAGCACAGCATTCATCCCAAGTGATAAACAGTTAAAAGTCCCACTTACACTCCATCCTCTCCTTTATCGGATGAAGCTTCAAACCCTAATCCCACAAGACATGCTTTAACATGATTAATAAACTAGTATCTTTTTACCCTTAAAAAAGAAATATCTTTTGAACCCTCTTAATTTAATTCAATTCGGAAGTTTTAATGAAATTTCGTGTTTGGAATCATTTTTAAACATTATCATTGAATTTAATTACATTAGAAAATTGATTACAAATGGTCTGTAAATGATTGAATTCAAGAAAAATCCCATCAAAAGAAATCTTCAAAACGTGGACTCCATATCCAGCAAGACCAACACTATCACCAGAAAAAAAAAATACAGTTACAAAGAAAGAGAAAATCCGTCAAGAAATGAAAGAAAACCCAGATCAAGATGAACCCATGATAGATTAACTGTCTCTAAAGTTGATGGTTTGGTAAGAAACGCACCGTTTTCAGGTGATCTGCAGCTGCAAGGGTGACAGCTTCTTCCTCCTCCTTCTTTGGTTGGGAAACTGAGACAGAACAGCGGCAAAATGAAACTCCAGGGACAGAAGAGCCAGTCGTTATAGCTCAGAGAGTTAATTATAACTTAGTCCCTATAGTTTAAAAAATCTAATTGCATTTATAGCTAGTTATAAAATAAAAATTAATAGCTTAATTATTTATAGCCATTTTTTTATTTTATAAGAATAAAATAAAAATAGAAATCATAAATAAACAAGAAATTACCAGGAAAAAAAAGTAATAATTTTGAATTTTCTTGGCCTTTAAAATAAAATAAAATAGATAGATAGTATATATTAATAAAATTTTAAATCAATTATCCAGCTTAAATAAATTAAAAATTAACATTAAGACTTAATTATTTTTGTATTTTGTCTTTTAGATTTTTTTTATTTTCTAAAAGTAGATCCAATAGAAGACATGGAAAGTTAAAATTAACGGAATATTAACCTTAGGATTGAAGTATAAACAATACCTTAACATTCAAATTTTAAGTATCTAATTATTAATTTGTAAAAATCATACCACAAATCATCATTTAGTTACTATCTCAAAATGGACATATTTTTTTTATTTTAAAATGATAAAAAAAAATTCATTTTAATCTCATTTTAAAATGGTAAAATAGAGAACATAACCTTTGTATTTTAAAACAGAAAAAATTAATCTAAAATGATTTTAAAAATAAATTTATTTCATATTTCTATTTTCATCATTCCAGCTAAACACCATTATCAAACACACGTGTATGTGATAATAAAAGTGTTTGGAAAAGCTTTTGTTTCTGATTTTATATATTTTAAAAAGTGTTTTTTTTTATATTAAATTAATATTTTTTATAGTTTTGATGTAGTAATTTTAAAAATTAAAAAAAATTATTTTAAAAATTATCTACATCACAAATCTCAAATACCACTCCCAACTAAGTTTTGAACTCCTTATAACCTAGAACCAAGCATAATTGCACAGCCTAATTGTTGAAATAAGAGATTAATGATAATCAATTGCTCACTTGGATTTAGGAGTTATTTTATCTGGTTGGAAGAATTTCCCTTGTGAAAAGAACATGAATCTGCTTTAAACAAGAACACGATCATACATCAATATCTATTTTTTTTCTATATATATGGAACATTACAGAACCCTCAAGAAACTTCTGCTCCACAATGAAAGCCGAGCAGAAGGCTGTCAAGGAAATGCAAAACCATGTGCAGTCCTTATCTGCATGAATCGAGAGCAGAAGGATTTTCATGCAGAATTTCAAACCACAAGCAAGAGCATGCATTTACAGATTCAGCAAACTTGCTTTCTTTAATGAAGAGGTGTGCTTCCCTCGGCTATCCACAAGAATTCAGTCACTGCTGAGTATACGAGGTAGGGCTAAAGTTTTCTGTGAATGGAGGTAAAATCTCGTATACCTTGTGATGGAACTGGTTGATCTCTGATGCGAGATAAAAGAATAGAAACTTGCTCGGTTGCAATATCCAGTCTCTCCTTCGACTTAGCAGATTCAGTTATGAGACTTGATACCATGTTCTGCAATAACTGAATTCTTTCACCATGATCATTGGAACTGTGAAGAAGCTTTGCACTAGATGTGTTAATCCGACGCCAACGCAAAGGAAGGTACCTTTCTGGGATCTGAAAACAGTTTCCTGTGGAAAGAACTCGAAGGGCATGTCGACAAAGAATTCCAGAGAACTCAAACTGATTGCAGCTGCAACTAATAATTCCTTCCCTAGGAACCCAATATACTATCCGGCCTCCCTCACGTTTGGTGTGGTGTCTCACATGAAAACCATCCTCCATCTGGAATGATGCGTAGTGGGCAGCCAAAACAAGTTGTTCTTGGAGCTTCGAGAAGGCATAAGGAGTAAGGACTGTGGCTGCATGGGATTCCATAGGTGCCCCAGTTTTTAAACTTATGTTTTGCAGATTCTGCTGCATTGTTTGCTGTTCAGCCGCTTGATCTTTAAAATCTACAGCTACAGCAACCTGCTTGTGCAGAGATGAGTCAAGAACATGGAAAAGTTTTTCCACAAAAACTATAGTGGGATTTCCGCTGCACCAATGGTTCTAGTGGCAGAAAGTTCCAATGTATCATAAACAATAACTGGAATCACAAAGTGGAGTTTCTAAACCAACAGGAAATCAAGGGAAATTCCAAGTACATATAGAAACCATCATTTTTGGCAAGAAAGATCAATATCCAAATAAGTGTAGATTCACAAGTTAAACAGCTTCAATAGCACATGATTATGAAGATTGTAAGTTTTGAATTTCTAAGATGGAAGACCAGCCCAGCCCAGCTGGACTAACTGTATGATTCCATTGATTTATCGAGTGTAAGAAATGATCATGATATTGTGTTAAAATTGGAAATCTAAAGAAACTAGGGGAAATAAACTTGAATATCCCTTTTGATCATTGCTTCAGCAAGCAGCATGTTTCTTTTCAACATCAGCAAAAAAAAAAAAAAACCCTTTCTCTCTCAAGGAAAACTATTTTTACATGGACAAACATCACTCTCGCATGACATCTGAAGCAAAACAAATTGACAAGATGGCTGATTCCAACAGTTAAAAAAACCTATCATAGAATTGGGCATGTCATCTAGTTGGATAAATGATAGATAGATCAAATCACAGCACTGGATTGTTCCACAAAAACTCTTAAGAAAGATAAAGGAGCCCTTTTGTAATTATAATAATAGTTTGCTTTTTAGGATGTCTATAGGTAAAAATCATTCCTCATGTCCTGATATAGCAAAAAATATAAATTAAATCTGACGTGTGAAGATATTAGATCCCACATGTGTATTCTGCCTCAAATAAGAGCAGTCCAAGGGCCAAAACATAGCATATTGAATCAGGCATGTAACTTGTAACATACCTGTTCCACAAAGTGTGCAAGCCGAGTTTGAGCACTCAGAAACCTTTGGATGAAAGCGTTAATTGATTTTGAATGACCAGCTGCAGTCATTCCCGCGAAGAAATGGCTTCTCAAGTATGGAAGAGCCCAAAGACTGCGTAAGGCATGCAAGTTGGCAACGTGCCTGTTTGTATGCAGCCCAAAAATAGTGACCATGTCCCTCCAACCCTGTTCAAAGTCCTCAATTGACTCCAAATTATAGAGTCTATAGAACTCTGCTTTCCACTCATTATAACGTTCCCCCAAAACAGCATTAAACCAGGATGGAAACTTCGCCACAATCATCCATATGCAAAGTGCATGTTTCGTTGAAGGCATCTCCTTAGCTATTGCGTCTTTCAGGCACATATTCTGGTCAGTTAATATTGTTTGTGGGGCCTTTCCATTCATGAATCCTAAGAATGCCTTTTGACATAAAGATTACAGAAACAAAAAATGTTAATTTGGGACCTAAAAAAGCTCTTTGAGAAAGAACACGGGTGCCTGTGATTGTGTGTGCATGACCACAAATCATTGACGTGCCTGTGATTGTGTGTGCATGACCACAAATCATTGACAATAGTGAAGCCATAGTTATATCATTCAGGGAAGATATAATTGCAGAGACCAGACTAGTTGGCAAATGACACATATCAAGAAGCTCAACTGAGTTTACTGGAAAATCTGACGAGCATGTGTTAGTGAATGTCTGGCATGCCCCTAACATTCAAAAATGAGTCAAAAGGGTAAGAAAACAGAACCTTAATTTATGTGCTCAATCTGTATTTGTGAATGCTACAATAACCTCATTGGCCAGTTATTTCAAATGCCTCATCAACTATCCCTTGCCAAACATCCAACTAGTATTGCTATTTAGAATCTATATTCCTCTGCCTCCCCATTCTTTTTGCACCCGTGAATATGAAAAGGAGAGGGGCAATTAATGGACTGGTCAAAGTCAACTTAAAGGCACTACATGTGCAATACAAGGTGATATGGGTAACTAACCGACAAGAGAGATTATTTTTACTCTATTACCTTTAATGCCCATGACAGTGACCTCAAATTTTCCTCTCGTGAAATCACACATCCGAAGAAGCAAGGCATCCCATAGTTGTTCATTCCAACCCATATGCCGAGAGGCAAGTCAAATGCAGTTAAGCGATGTGTTGTATCAAATACCACTGCATCACCAAAGATCTCATATGATTGGACTGATGACGCATATGACCAAGCAATGTTCTCTAACCTGTTGTCAGAATCGAGTGTGTATTCAAATTTAAAGTTGGGGTCCTTCTCCTTTATATTTCTGCACATTCTTAATAAGTCTACGCTCTCATCCTCTGGGTCCAGTTTTCTAAATGACTGAAGCAAGTTCCTCACATCCTTTTCAGTGAAGGGCAAATATCCTGGCTCTACACATTTTTCAAGCTCCATGAGTCTCATCATTTGCTGCACTGAAATTCCTGTTTTGGCAAACATGAGGATTCTGCTCTTGTCCGTATCTGATATGGTTCGATATGCAGGAAGGAACCGAACTTGATTCGGTTCTAGAAGTTCATGATTATGGTGATTATCAAAACCTGTGACACGCCATTCTGGTGCTCCTAACTCTGTGACCTTGCTAATCCTCATGTATGCTTGACACCCACATCGAGATGATTTTCTATTCCTTTGAGGTTTATTTTCGTTTGAGGTTTTGACAGGGGTGTTTCCAGCACGGTGGCAGACAAAATAACGTCTTGTTAGCCCTTTTCCAACCCCATCTTTGCCTTCTGTGCGGTGACGACGGATTGAGAATCCACATCTTTTTGCAAATTCACTGTAAAATTCATAACCTTCATCATGAGTAGCAAATCTTTGTCCAATATATGGAATTGCATCATTAGGTGTTTCTAGTGATAGTCTGGTTTCATCAGGCGATTCCTCTGCGCTGCTTGTATCATCCAACGACAAAGATCGCTGGTCAGATGGATCATCATAAACAACCAACATTTGGCCAGCCTCTTCAGACATCATATTTTCTCATTAACCTATGAAAGATCAGCTTAAGGGCCTGCATCCAATATGCCAAAAATATAAACAACCAATTCAATTCCGATGTGCAAATAAACACTACAGTATAGAAAGCAACAACATACATGTGCCAACACAAGGCTGCAAGCACAAAGGCAAACTGATGAAAACTAAAATAACAATATTCTCATGTTCTACAACCAAATTATGGGGCATCCATAAAAATGATGTAAGAACTGGACAAGTAAACCTGCCCCTTTCAAGCATTGAAAAGCAAGAAAATGTTTTATCCCATCCAATGATAAAAATAGAATATGGTGCAACTTGTAAACTTGACAAGGTCATAGCTAGGGAAGAAGATCCACTCATATTCACTCTAAATTCCCAACCTTCGACAGTGCTCAACACTGGATGCCTATTTCCAAGTTCAGAGATTTCAGCCATTTTCTCTTTCTCCTTTCCTCAGCATCACAGCCATCTCAAGTACAAGAATTATTTACTCCACATGCAAACAAAATGATTCCCATTTTTCCACATCACCTAACAAAAAACACTAATTTCAAGATGTTCCAACCTAGAAAATGAATGCATTAAAAGGTTCCATCTCCATTTTTCTCCTCTTCACTCCCTATGTTACACAACAAGCATTTACACAACATTTAACCCATATGAATCAAAAATATCAACTACCCAATTCACCAAATCACTCCATCATTCCATTCCACCTTTCAATCTCCCTTCTACACTACAAGAAAAATGCAATACAGACATGTGCAGCACAATACAATACAACACAACAAAATCCAATCATATTAGCAATAAATTCTCAAACTTGAACACTACCCATTATCAACAACACTAAAACAAATATGGGTTTCGTGTTTCATTTCAAAAATCACATAAGAAAATTAAAGAGGAGAAGGAGGGTACCAATCAATTGTGGCGTGAAACTACAATTCTGGAAAACGTTTTTGGCAAGTGACCAGCCCTAATTTGCGCAGGGAGGTAATGAGGACACATTTATATATCGTGCGCACATTTCTTATCCTACGCCTTCTCTGTTTCCAAGCAGATTACCTGTCTGCCCAAGTGAAGGGTTCAGTTACGTGTATGACCAAATACCCTCCTTCGCAGCCCCTCGTCCTTTTCTAACTCCAGATTTACTCAAATATGCTCATGTGAAAAAAAAAAAAAGTAATTTTACTCGCAAATCAAATTAATTTTTTTATATAAAAAAATATTTTAATTTTATTAATATGTTTTTGTAGTAAAAAAATTTAAACTGTATAAATTGATCAAATATAACCCAGTTAATTTGACAAATCTAAAAATAAATCGAAAATTATTAAAAGCGTAGTTTGATTAAAAAAATTTAAATAACAAGCTTTTTTAAAAAAAAATATTAAAACAAAAACATATTGAATAGATTCGGGTCAATTTAGGTTAACCTACAAAATTTACGGCTCAGATCATGAGATCAAGATAACCCTATAAAAAGTAAATCAAAATCAAATATAAAACTTAATTATCAATTAAATGTTAAAGCATGAAATTGAAAAAAATATATATTAAAAAAAAAGACCACAAAACATACAACTCGAGTCAACTCGGGTTAATTTGTCAAAATTACAATTCAGGTCATGTGATTATGATAACTTTATACAAAGCAAATCAAAAAAAATTATAAAACTCAATTTTCAATCAATCCAATATTAAAGAATTAAGCAATTGAAAAAAAAATTTTAAAAAGTAGATTAATAAGGATTAACCAGTCAAACTCATAACTTACGTTGTATATCCTTAAAAACAAAGTAAATAAATAAATAATAAATTGGGTTAATGATTAATAATTAAAATTAGAGTTTTAAAGACTTAAAAAACCATCAATTAATATTTTTTTAAGCTAAATCACTTTTCAAAAAACCATCTAAAAAAATAAAAGTTGTGCCAAACACCCCTTAAAGTCATTACCCTGCCTCGAGTAAAATTTGGCGTTTTACATTAGAAAGAAAAAGAAGGAAGGCTTTAAACAGGAGAATCCAATTGAGAAACGTACAATACAAAAGAAACCTAATCGAGAAAGTTAATAATTTGAGGACTATATTACAATAAAAATTAGGAAAATGTAAATAAAATAAAATAAATAAAGAAAAACTGGGAGCAAAATAATAAATAAAAAAATCGGTCTTTGTCACTTCTCCAAACTCTTGTCTGTTAAGTTAGTTTGCTTTGGCTTCTTAAATACGGCGCCGTTTATGGAAGGGAGAGTAGTTTGTTTTCGGCGGTTGTCGTTTTGCCTTTTTAGCATTACTTCTCTCATCAACTTTCTTTCATTGAGATATTCTTTGCTTTATCCAACTACATCGGTTTTTTTTTTTTTTTAGTTTATCCAATTGCTAAAATCAATAATTTGAGGACTATATTGAGAATTGGTTCGTAGTTGGGAAATTTTGTATTTTTCATACAAAAAAATCCAAAATGATTTTTTTTTTTAAATTCATCTAATTTTTTCCCCTAAGAAATCATAATTTCCATATTAAAAAATTGTATATAAAAAGGAATTCTAAAAGCCTTTATAAATCATGTTCTTGGACTTCCTCTAAGAACTAATAATAATTATATTTTTAAAAAGCATGATAAATATCTATTTCATGATTCCAAGCTTTTTTTTCCCCTCCTTGGACCATGTTCTAAATTAAAATTTAAAGTCTGCATTTCCTAGCCATCCACATCAAAACTAAAAAAATTAACGTCTCATATTAATTAATAAAACCAAACTATAAAATGCAACTAATTATAACTTATTACCATAAATTTTATTTGTATGCTCAAAAAATTTAGCCAAGGTAGAAAATTCAAAGATGAAAGGGTGTTTAGAAGTATGGTTGCGATTGCTTTTCAAAGTGCCTTTTACTTTGAAATATATTAAAATAATATTTTTTATTTTAAAAAAATTATTTTTGATATTAGTATATCAAAATAATCTAAAAACATCAAAAAATATTAATTTGAAGCAAAAAAATAAAAAAATTAAATTTTTTCAAAAAAAATTTTGAAACATAAAAATAAATAGAACCAAATAACTAGCCCCGTCACATATATGCCCAAATGGGCTAACCTAAGCTAACCATCTACCAATGCTCATCAATTATCTTAATTGAGTCTCCAAAGTAGTAGACATTCTTCAATTGAATCCCATCATCAATTCCTTTTAACATGAGTAATGTTGTTTTTTTGGAAAAAGAAATAAGAAGCAAGATTTTAAAAAAGAACACCCAATAAAAAATTATATTACACTTTAGGGATGGAGTTAAAAATGAATAATTGGAGGACCATATCGATACTAAATTTAAACTGAAGGACTAAATCAAAACTATACTTAAAATGGATTTCCACTACCATAAAGCACGCCCACTACCCCCCTTGCATTCTCTCTTTGCATGATTGTATTTTGGCACTAAAGAAAAACACCAAGGACCACATCGAGACTAAATTCAAGATTGAAGGACTAAATCGAAACTACCCTTAAAGTAAATTTACACAAAAAACGCACGCTTCCGCAGCACTCCCCTCACTCTATCTTGCATGCTTGTGTTTTTGGCACTTAAAAAACCCCAAGGACCACATCGAGACTAAATTCAAAATTAAAGGACTAAATCGAAACTATCCTTAACATTAAACTCCAATAACGCACGCTTCCCCACCACCCCCCCTACAATCTCTCTTGCATGTTTGTGTTTTTACTTTTTAGGCACTAAAAATAGCCCCACAATCTCTATTATACTATAAACACGAACACAAAAATCCAAACTTTATTCGTTGGTCATTGGATGGAATCCTATCTCTCTCTCGTCTCCTCTTGAAAGGGAGGCTGCTTTAGACTTCTCAGATACGGTGGCGGTTGTGAAGGGGAGTTTGACAGAGTGGGTGAGTGTTTGATGGGGTTTAGTTATTGCTGTAGTTGCCCTTTTAGCATTACTTTCCCTCGTCAACTTTCTCTCCTGTCTTTGAGAGATATTCTTTGCTTTATCCAACTACACAGGGCTTCTTTTTCTTTTTTCTTTTTAGTTTATAAAATAAATCAGAAAAGGGTCTCCTTTTTTTCCATCTTTTGGGGTCTCTCCTGCTGCTGCTCTTTTGTTCCGTTAAAATGAAGACTCTTAGTTGTGTAAGCTCTTTCTATCCCTCATGCACACACGCAGATTTTGGTGGGTTTCGGATGATTTCTTCCCTTTCTTTTTGTTTAAATTTTGGGAACTGGTTGTGAACTTGACTAGCTGTAACTCTCTCTCTCTCTCTCTCT
>Ga0325410_1005008_pt1 | contig 14731 bp, 9 predicted proteins | sample PopdelMetagenome_16_FD_206182 | JGI IMG/M metagenome (GOLD analysis project Ga0325410, IMG submission 206182) | Populus deltoides microbial communities from Bellville, Georgia, United States - Xylem-PdIQD-R3 | ecosystem: Host-associated > Plants > Phyllosphere > Stem > Wood/Secondary xylem... | reverse complement strand
TAATTATTTTCTGAAAAGTGCTCATGCAATGCTTGTTTCAACTCTAATACAATTGATATATTACAAGTGTAATAGTTATTAGGTCAAGTAGAAATGTGAAACAAATAATTTTATTCAACAATGAATAATTTAGCCTTCATTAATAAAAGTTGAGCTGACAATGAGCAGAGATAAATCAAGAGATCATATTGCAATATTTTTCAATTCTGAACAATAGGTTTTCTAGGTCAACACCCCTATTAAATCGGGTGTTGTAAAAAAAGTCAGTTAAGCAGTCAGATTGAATAACAGAACACACACATATGGTAAATGATAGGGCATACCGAACTTTCAAGTTCATATGTTCTTGTATGTTGTGCTGAGAATCACTTAGACTTTACATAATTTGTTGATGATCATTACACGATTCAGAGCTACATATTAGTATATGGCATGACATCCTGTCCATTACCAGATGAGTTAGAATGAAGTGACTACACAAGACCTCAAGTTGAAGCAGACTTATCTATATGGAAACTCGAGCATGGTCGATGAAGGTCTACTCGTTTGCACAATGAAATGGATGCAAAAGAGAGTCATATGCATTAAGATGTGGTATGTGTAATGAAATAGGCTATAATAGGAAAACATGTCATATTCAACAATATATGTATGATAAAAAAAAAGTTAAAATATATTATGGCATTTTTCATTAGCATATTAAATCTATTTAATTTCACATTAAACACAAATACTCTTATATTAAATCTATTTAATTTCACATGTCATACAAATAATAAGTGTTGTGCACGTGAGGTGACGGATCTTCTTCTCATGTTAGGCGACCACATTAAGACACTGACATTCTTGGAGAGCAAGATTTTTCCCATAAAGAGTTTGAGTTACAGTACATGACTACTAGGCCCGTTGAAACTTCTGTCATGTAGTTGTAAGATAAACATCAATCAAAAGATTAAGGGTATTATATATATATAATTATATTTTAGATGGTTATGCAGGATGAGGTCACGATTTATTATCGGACTCATAAACATATGAAACTACATGAATGAATTCAACCATATGCATCCCAGATTGGTTTTTTACACATCAATTATCTAAAGCACATCAAGCTTGATCATGTCTTGATCCATGAACTAATTGAGTTATGGAGACGTAAGACAAACACATTCTATTTTAGGCACAAGAAGAGGACACCGACATTGCAGAAAGTTGCAATTTTGTTTGGACTTCCTATTAATGAATGGGCAGCCACATCTACTTGAGTGTAATCATATTACAGTATTTGAGCATACATTTGGATTGACACAATGTGAAACCCGAGAACAAATTATACAAAAAAGGAGGATTTATAATAAATTAAAATTTTCAAATACAAAAATAATGTAACTACAAAAAATAATAATGATAATAATGATGATGATAAAATTTATTAGTTTTAGAGGACAAAAAAAAATGGTTTAATTGAGAAAAAGGGAGAAAGATAGGGCCAAAATGGAATTAAGAAGAAGTAAGACTATAAATATCCCATTCCTTCTCTCTCCCATGACTGGCTGGACAACATCAAGAAGGGGTGGAAATTTTCAGATTTTTCCTTCATCAAACCTAGGAGTAAACATAAATTAGTATACCTACACAAGTCTTGGAATTATTAAGTAGAGGAAACACATTTAGGTGGAGAATTAAGAAGAAGAATTTGTGAAGAAAAAAAAGGGGAAGAGTGGCTGGCTATATGCAAGGAGAAGAAGGCTAAGATTCTCTTTTAAATTTTATGAAGTAAAGCTTAGATTTAATCCAAGTAAGGAGTTCTAATTCTAATTCTATTAAATTAACTTCAATTTGATTAGAAGTTTCATAATTTTCTTGAATTGGGAATTAGGCTTCTTGAACATTAAATTTGGGGAAAATACAGAAATGATTGAAATTAAGTAGACTAGAATAGTCTAAGTTGCCTCAAAAGATAAAATGAGTCCATAAAAAAGAGGAAGGGAACCCTCCCTTAGGCATGTTTCGACCAAGAGCCAAGCCAGGGAAGGAAGAGAAATTCTGGTGGGTTGAGTATTTTTGATGCATTAATTAGTGATAGAAATGGTCTTGAATATGGAGGGGTGCAATGAAAGAGAGAGAGAGAGAGAGAGAACAAATGCAAGGTGACCGGCCACTAGAAGGGAAGAAAGGAGAGGAGGAGAACTTATGATTTTCTTGCTTAATTAATTGAGATGTGTTGTTATTGTTGCAATGTCGCGGTCGCACAAATTAATTACCCTAGCTTCAAACACAACACATAAGATAGTATAGAGCAAGCAAGGGGTCGATCCCGCGAGGAAGATTCAAGTCAGATTTTTATGTTATATGATATGCAATTTAGAAGGGGGGTTTGGACGTTATCTGGGCTAAAACAAAAGAAAATAGAAAACTATCAAACAAAATTTAATAAAATCAGAAAATTATCAAGAGAACAAACCTTGGTTGCAAACACACATCCACCTACAGAAATCAGAACTGATCATGGAAACAAAACATCAATTTATATTCTAAATATTTATCTCTTCTTAACACTGGTTAGTTAACGGATCCACCGTATAACTAACCCTAACCATCAAACAACCACAGTATCCGCACTAGTAATTTAATTCAGTGGTAGCCTTAAGAACTAGTTAAGTTGATTAATCAAGAAAACATAACTGTCCGCAGTCTATGTTTGATTTGATTGAATGCTCTCCTTAAGATTAATAACGTAGATCTGCCACAATTATTAAACTTAGTTGCTTCACAAGTTCATATACCACAACTCCGGTTTTGATATTAAACTTAGTAATAGATTGTCTACAATAATAACTTAGAGTCCGCTCTAGCAATTAAAATAAACAATCATAAGAAAAATAAGCATAGAAGAACAAACATATTCATCATATAAACAGAAAAAAAGGTAAAATAAATCTCATAGTTCTTGAAATCCGAAGGTTCCGTGTCCTTGCAACCAATAAAAAGTGTTTAGCCTTGCATGTTTGTTGAACAACTAATCAAAAAGAAGGAAGAATGCATAATTTTGAGTTTCTTAGAGGAGGGGGGCGTTTTTCTCCTCTTGGCTGGTTGCCCCCCTTATCTTTCCTCATTCTTTTTATATCCTAGGAAACCCTAGTCTCTATTTTACTAAATAGTCCTCCCTTAAGTAGACTGTTTATATTTAAGTACTTCAATAACTATTTTTGTAAAAAAGAAGAAATAGCCTTGCATGAAATCTTCAAACTTTAACTTAGAGGAGCTAAATTGCTGAAATAAAAACTTGGATATCGGGTTAGATGCTTCGGAACGTAATTTGGACTCGTTTCTTCACGAAACCTGTTTGTTGGCAGAATTCAGTTGTCAACTTTGAAAAATCATATCACCCTCATATGACATCGTTTTTGGCAGAAATTTGGAGCATTTATAGGTTGTTGAGTCAGGAATCCAAAACAACTGTGTTTTCAACAATTGGACTTCTGTAGCTCCAGATATTCAAGTTGGAATGGATGAAGGTCAACACTAGCAGATTGCGAGATTTGACTTTGAAAGCTGCGATTTCCATGCTTTTTCTTATTTTATTTTCTTGACTTAGACTTCTAGAAAGGTATGAATGTTAGCCTTTTAATGCCATTGGAATCACTGCATTTTAACCTCTATAGCTCACGCTTTGCAGAAAACATCGATTGAAGGTCAAATCTGCCAATTATCTCCAATTTACTCCTTTTTGCATCTTTCATCCAAAAGTGCCTTCAAAACATAAAACAAAGAATATCAAGGCATTTTATATATAAAACATAGGCAAAAAACTAGTTAAATGTGGGTGAAACTATCGAATAATATGGTTGCATCAGTTATAATGTGGTTGTAACGCCTAGCACATTCTTATGCGTTTATACTTATTTTCATTGATCAAGTATGTAAAAAATGCGAGTAAATTGTTTTCTTTTATAAGAAAAGTCTCAACAACCTATCAAAATTTTTTTTTAATTAAAAAACACAGTTTATCACAACTCTTGTTGAAATCATATTCACATAAATTATTTTTAAGTTTATCTTTCTCTTAAAATACATATATTCTTTCTGCATAAAACTAGATAACTCGGTGAACTTATGAAACTGATTTCCTCAAAAAAAATTACCTGTGACATATAAAAAATTAAAAATTAATTCATAATAAACATTTGCATGTTTCTAGTTACTAACGTTTAATAACTATATGATCAAAACCAATTTCATAAATATTTCTTTAATAACATTGATCTTACATTAATTTCCAACGTTATACATCTTCATTGTTCTTTGATAATTTTTTATTTCCAACATCTTATTCATCACATTATCATTCTTGTATCATGATAACTTTCCTTTTCCTTTTCCTTTTTTTTTTCCTTAATCTAGTTTAACACATCAATATACGATTAATTCCTTGTGACTTTAAAATTGATCGGAATCATTCAAACATTTTCATACAATTTTTCTTTTCACCTTGGATTTATTTCATAACTCTTTCCCTTTCATGAATATATTCAGTTTATGTTATTATTTCATATCACATGGAATTTGCACCACAATTTATTTCCTCAACACATAAATCATGTCGCACGCGCGACGTTCGATGGCGATTTTCATTTGTTTGCTTGATTAGTTCTTTGGGAGTCGCCACCTAGTATTTGATTGAAGGGTACTAGGAAACCTGAATATACTGGTCTTTGTCAAAAATTCAAGGGTAAGGGACTGATTGTGGCTAGAGAAGGTATTAGCACCCTTAGTGCACCCTACCTGAGGTAAGCTACTTTGTGGTTTGATATGATTTGAAAATTTGAAATATTAATCAAATTCTAAGGTTTTAATAAATCAATTATTAAATCCCAAAATATATGTAGAAACATGTTCTTACATTTTCATAGAAAATATAACATAATTTTATTTGTCCTTGAGATATTTAACCATATTCAAATTAAACACTTAATTCTTTTTGTCTTTTCAATTTTTATAATTCAATAACATAAATAAAAATACAAACACACACACATCTCTTTTCATTATAATTTTCTCATACACAATCTTTTACATGTAAAAACAAATAACAAAAAATCAAAAAAATCAAATACAATTTAAAAATTTAAAAATAAACCCCAAAATCTACAAGAATTGCAAGGGAAGCCTTCTGCAACTGCAAGAACAGTGTTGAGGAAGGTTTCTGGGCATTTGAACAGTGCGGCGTGTCTCCTCCACGCGCCACCGCCACTGGCGGCGCGTGGGTTCATGCGCCGCCAGGAAAACAAATCGGGAAGTAGGGCGTCTGTAACAGCTTCATCCCTTCTTGCTTTTCCTGCCGGCGGTGAGGAAATCTATCACCTGCAACAAAAAGAAAACGCATAAACAATAATGGGTTTTAATCATTTCCTTCTTTTAGATCTGACCATCCTCGGTCTTCTTTCTTCCTCCGGGTTTGTTTCCCTCTGTTGGTGGCAGATCTGGTCGTTAGTTCACAGTCCAGATCTGCTACGCGGGGTTGAACCGATGAAGAAGAGTCGAGGATTGCCGGGTCTTCACGAGCTGGCGGCTGGTTCAGGAGAATGGGCTGTTGAGGCCGAGTGAGGAGAGAGCTGGGTCTCCTAGCCTGTGGGTTGCTGGCGGTATTGAGGCGGAGACACCGTTGCTGGGAGAAGAAGATGAAGACGGCGCAGCTGAAGAATACAACGGGGGCTGACGCTGTATTCAGTCTAGAGATGAAAGGAGTGACGACCGGTCTTTGTTGGGTGTAGCTGGAGACCGTGAGAAGGAAATGGGAGGCTTTTGTGCAGAGGGCAGGTTTTGGCTGCAGTTGTTGGAGGTTGATGTGGGTGTGGCCTTGGTTGGTTTTTGGAGTTGGAGGCAAACCAGAGAAGGGAAGGGGTTTTGGCCATAGTTATTAAACCCGGCACAGGGGTTGACCCGGCCAAAGGGCCAGGTCCCGGGTTATATGGGTTAACGCAGGTTAACTCGGGTCAACCCGAAAAAATTAAAAAAAAATTAAGGTTTTAATATTTCATATGAAAAAAATCTATGCAAATATATGTTATAAATATTGTAAACAATAAAGTTTAAAAGAATATTTTAAAAAGTTTTTTTATCCCATATGAAAAAGATATGTTAAGCTTTTAAGTTGAAGTATTTAAATCAAAAAAGTTTTTTATCCCACATTGAAAAAACATAACTTTTTTCTTGGGAACATAGAGTATATATACTAATGGGTTTCAAATCCCACATTGAAAAACATAACTTCTTTCATGGGAACATAGAGTATTTATACGAAAGGGCTTCAAATCCCACATTGAGAATATACTATGTTATCCTTTTAAGTTGAAGTATTTAAACCAAAAGGTTTTTTATCTCACGTTGAAAAAACATGATTTTTTTCTTGGGAACATATAGTATATATACCAATGGGTTTCAAATCCCACATTAAAAAAAAAACATAACTTTTTTTCATGGGAATATAGAGTATATACGAAAGGGCTTCAAATCCCACATTGAAAAGATACTTGTTATCCTTTTAAGTTGAAGTATTAAACCAAAATGTTTTTTATCCCACATTGAAAAAAACATGATTTCTTTCAAGGGAACATAGAGTATATATATATTAATGGGTTTCAAATCCCACATTGAAAAAACATGATTTTTTTCTTGGGAACATAGATTATATATACTAAAAGGCTTCAAATTCCACATTGAAAAGATACTATGTTATCCTTTTAAGTTGAAGTATTTAAACCAAAAGGTTTTTTTATCCCACATTGAAAAAACATGACTTTTTTCTTGGGAACACAAAGTATATATAGTTATATACTAATGGGTTTCAAATCCCACATTTGAAAAACAAAAAACCGGGTCTCATCTGGGTTTGCCCGGGTCGCCTGGGTCATGGGTCGACCCGCTGGGTCGCCCGGGTTTGACCGGGCTGTCGCCCCAACCGGTCTTTTAGTAAACCCGGACCGGTTTAGCCACTGGGTCAATCGGGTCCCGGGTCGACCTGCTGGGCCGGACTGGGTTTAATAACACTGGTTTTGGCTTGTATTGGTTTCAAGGGTGGCCCTGCTGGAGAAAGGCTTGAGGTTTTTTCTTTTGTTTTCCCCCTTGTTAATTTTCTCCACCTCACTGCCTTTCAATTTTTCTCCCCCCCTGTTTTTTTCACTATAGCTTGGTAATCTTGACAGCACCCAGAAACTTGCAGCATCGCCACTGCCGACGTGTGGAATCACGCATTGTCTCTATTGAAAGAGAACCTAATGAATCTAAGACTCCTTTGTCTCCTCTTCGATTGCTCACAGATAGTGCAATAAACAGACACTTGTAGAGGGAGTTCTGCTCTATTGAAGTTTCAGTCTTCTTCTTGTTTTTCAGCCCACGTCTGTCTCTTCTGCCTATTATAGTGTTTTGGTGGTGCCACTAGTTGAAGAGAGTTTCATATAATATGAAACAACTACATCCCCTCTTGCATTCCCCACTGGCAGATCCAAAAACAAATCTCTACAAAGAGAGCTCTGCCATATAGAAGTTTGATGTCTGCTCATGTTTTTTAGACCAAGTCTGACTTTTCTGCCTACTACAGTGTTTCGGTGCTGAAACTAATGGGGGAAAGTTTCACAGCATATGAAACTACTACATTCCCTCTTGCATTCCCCACTGGCAGATCCACAAACAAATCTCTACAGAGAGAGCTCTGCCACATAGTAGTTCAATGTCTAATCATGTTTTTTTTTAGACCCCTATCATTTGCGGCTAAACTGGAATTGAGCTCACAGTGGGGGAAACTTCAAAGAACACTAATGCACCATTCACAGAAGGTTAATAGCTATTAGGTGCCATTGGAAAATGTAGAGGCTATGAACGACTAACAATGCAACTGACCAAGAACCAAGGTTGTCATTAGCTGATGACTGGAGGCGTTGCTGTTGTTGTTCATGACTGAAAAAGAGAGGTGCAGCTTCAATGGGACGTGGACAAGTAGTGTTCCCACAGAAGACTGTGCAGACATTCCCTTTCCATTTGATGCTTAACACTTGTTCAGAAAGATCCGAGTCTAGCTACTTCACATTTAATGCTCTCAACTTCCTTTTGACAATGAGCCTCTCTCTAACCATTTATTTATTATCCATCCTTTTCAGTCTAGTGTGGTAAACCTCGGATGGGGGAACCTATTTTTCATCCTAGTACATGCATGATAAATGTATGGCATGTAATCTATATGATGAACTTGCCCTTCGAGAGGGGACATATGGTCATAACTCTTGCATGATGAGACAAGAATTTTTTCTTGCTCGAACTCTACAAATAGAAATTTCTTAAGTGATGACCATTATATCCCCCATAAGTCCTGAATTCAAGATGTTTCACGAAGGGCTTGTTCAGATGCAAAATAATATGTACGGAGCATACATCCTAAATGCATGTTCTAATCTTTTTACGTGAGGCAAAGGGTAAGTTTACCACTTGGTTTCTAAAAAGGGTCTCTCGTTGTCCTAGTGATCACCCTCTTGAAGGCAATATGGGGGCCCGATAGGTAATAGGTTGGCACGTGTACCAATCATTACCAGTCTAAGCACTCAACGAAGAGTTGGGGTTTACACAAACTTAAACCTTGAATCAAGTCATAAGGCAAGCTGTTACTTCCCCACCTAACCTAAAGATTGTGTGCTTTCAAAAATTAAAATATGTGATGCATGAGAGAATTCTATACAATGCATGAATAAAACAAAACACAAAAACACTTTAACACATCAAAACACAAAGCTTAGTCTGATAATGTTGAAAACACTACCAATCCCCAGTGGAGTCGCCATTCTATAGCAAGTCCCCTGCGCGGCGTCGATGGCGATTTTTCGTTCTTTTGCTTGATTGGTTTTTTGGGAGTCGCCACCTAATATTTAATTAAGGGCTACTAGGAAACCCAGATGTACTGATCTTTGTCAGAGGTTTAAGGGTAAGAGATTGGTTGTAGTTAGGGAAGGTATTAGCACCCCTAGCACACCTTACCTAAGGTAAGCTGCTTCGTGGTTTGATGTGATTTGAAAATTTAAAATATTAGTCAAATTCTAAGGCTTTAATAAATCAGTCATTAAATCCCATAATATATATAAACATGTTCTTACCTTTTAATGGAAAATACAACCTGATTTTATTTTTCCTTGAGATATTTGCCCATATTCAAATTAAACACTTAATTTCATTTTGTCTTTTTTTTTTATAATTAATAACATACATTAAAAAAATAATACAAAACACACTAGCATCACCTTTTTTTTTTTTGTACTGTAATATACTTACACACCCATAACTAAATATTAAAAAAATAGCCAATATTCAAACCAATCCGAATAACACATTAAACAATTAAAATTTACAAAGAAACTAAAATCATGAACAGTGCCGGAAGCCCCAAGTCAGAGGAACCCACGCGCTGCCAGTGTCGACCGGGCGTGGAGAAGAAAATTTATAAAAAATTTAATCGTAATTTAATTCACAACATATGTAATTCAAGTCGCCTTTTTGTTTCCCTAGCATTTATTATATCTATGATACATTGTACATCAGTCCATACAACACTCTTGTTATATTGAGAAATTTTCTCGATTCATTATTCATTCCACTTATTTCATGTCCATTTCTATTATTTTTAATTTATCACTTAAACTTTCATCACTTTTAAACTTAAAAGATGTGCTCATATTATTTTTCTTTTCCATTAACCTTTTTCTGCAGGGATAATTTAATACCCGAACCTTAACCCTTTAGCATAGTTAAACTCATGTACCCCGTGCTTCATTACATGTTATTGTTGCAGTCAGTTGGTCAGCCGAATAACTTATTAATCCTTTAAGATGACAATCTCAACCATTCGGAAACCATTATGCATAACTGTTTTTTTAAAATAATTTAATATACACTCCACTGAAATTCCGGTGGAGTTTTGCTCATACTTGAACTATACCAATTTATCGACATCTTCATCAATATCTTAATCCAATACTACAGTCATGATTTAATACTCGACACAATATTACGAGGTACTTGACATTTTATTTAATACCAAATACAATTAGCTTTATACAAAATGATTATTTACTATAATCTCTTTTATAGATTTACCATATCAATTACTAAACCATTAATTTCTTATTTTATCCTTCACTTTACAAATCAATACAGTTAGCACAAACTAAGGATATACTAATGTCCTTTCTAGTCCAAACCAAGACATTTGTTCAATTACCAAATTATTACCAAATTATTAGCTTCTTCAATTGCCCATTAATGAAAGTACTAATTCCATTAACCAAGATACTTTGTCCAATAACCCATTAACCAAAGCACTTTGTCCCATTAACCAGGACATTAGTTTCTCCAATTACCTATTAACTAGGGTACCAATTTCTCCATTTGCCTATTAACCAGGGCACTAGTCCCATTAACCAGGACACCGGTTTCTTCATTTGCCCATTAACCAGGGCATTATTTTCTCTATTTGTCCATTTACCAGGGCACTAGTCCTGTTAACCAGGGCACTAGTTTCATTAATCAGAGCACTAGTTTCTCTAATTATCCATTAACCAGGGCACTAGTCTCGTTAACCAGGGCACTAGTTTCTCCAATTGCCCATTAACCAGGGCACCGGTTTCTCTATTTGCCCATTAACCAGGGCACTAATGCCCTATTAATCAGGGCACCATTTCCTCTAATTACCCATTAATCAGGGCACCAGTTTCTCCATTTGCCCATATACCGAGGCACTAGTTTCTTCAATTACCCATTAACCAGGGCACTATTCCAATTAACCATGGAACTAGTTTCCATAAAATATCTATTTATCAGCCGACTATCTCACACTCAGTTATTTTGAAGTTTCCATCACATATATATTTTTAATCGATAACAAATCATACATCGAATCCTGCCAATGTAGTCGATAATAATTATTGCATAGCAATTCTATCGTTGTAGTCAAAAGTAATATATACAAGGTTTTTCTGCCTTTACAGTAAATCACATCTCATAATAGACTACCCATTATCGCCTATGCGATTAACTAGAACTTTTTAATTTTCTTAATAATAGTATCACATCAATGTTCATACTTATAATGGCATTATAAGAAAAATTACAATATTTTAACATTCATAAAATTTCCTAAATAGATTAGGTGCCAGACACCTACCTGTAGTTTGGTCACTGAATGCACAACCCTGATGTTATCCTCCCATAGACAACTCTCATGTACCAACATGAATTACTAAATCACTTATACAATTATTTCTTTCTAAAATTAATTAATTTTATTTTGCCATTGCGAAATTAAATTTAAACTTCACCTTCATAAATAAAAAATAAACTACTTCCAATCCATATACCCATTATAAATTATTTTTATTTATGATACATTTATCACCATGGTTTATCCAACTAATAAATTAGTTCTATTATCCATTCCATGACTTCAATTCCACCATTTTCCCTAATCCTTATATATAATACAACAATAAGATTAAACAAGGATTTTGTCACAATTTAACAACCAACTTTAACAACCCAATTCATTTATTTTCATGAACTTGGTCAAACCTTTATAAGATGGAAAAATTAAGATTTTCTTTCCATCCTATTTAATTTGCAATTCAATCCCTCTCACCATGTTTCTTAATATATTTCAATACTAATTTTATCATTATCCACATCCGTATTCCATACTTTTATTTCTTTCCTCACTTTGCCAAATTTCTTAATTTAGTAAGGATGTCATTTTCTTTCCCATTTACGTCCTACTTGTTTATGCATTACTTAACCCCATTAAATATATTTCCATCCAAACTAAAATCCAAACTTAGTCAAATACAATTTTTCTCTTCTTCCATTTAGCCTTGTTGAATTTATTTTTTAACATCCAATGAGGGATCAATTCTTCTTTGATTCTAGTTTTCAAAACCTCATCTAAGGTTAATTTTATTCATTTAAGCATGATAATTTTCCATTTCATCAATCACATGCATTCCCTATATTTTTCTACCAATGCCAAAATTTCAAGTAAGGGTAGCATGAAATTTCTTCAATTTTTTAGTCAATTAAACACTAACCCATTCAATTCTCATGCCAACAAACAAAATTTCATAACAATATCACAAATTACTACAACCAATATGCTAATCACAAAGTTCCATAATCACGCACATCATCACCTAAGTATACATGTATGAAATTTCTGCAATCAACACGATATAAACATACTACTACTAAGATTACAAGGAATTTATTTAGAAGAAACCTCAAGGTGAAACCATCCTTTATCTCCCTCATTCTTCTTCCTTTCTCCACACTTCATTCTTCCTCCACAAGCTTTAAAACCCTTAGATCACTCAAATATATAGTGTAGCTCACCATAAACCTTCTTAATATCTTAACTCTCCATAATCATGCATTATTTTCAAGAATTGATGAGAGAATTGTAGAGAAGATGTAAAAAAATCCCTAACTCCCCTTTCTCTCCCCATAACCTGCTGGACACTCCAAGCAAATTGAGGTTTATATAGTAAAATTTTTATTATTTGCATTTAAGCCCTTGCCTTTCATATTTAAATTTATCTAGTCCCCATGAATCATTTTCTTTTCTTCTTTTCTTTTTCCTTTTGGTTGGCTGGAAACAACCCTTTGAAGGTTGACATTTCAACTGATTAATACCACTTTCTTTTAATTATATTACCATGTGTCTTTAGTATATATATTGTTTTTTACCCGGTTACCGAAACTTTTTCATGCAAATTTTTAAAATCACCAGACATAGTATTCTAAAAATTCTGAGACTTTACCCCATGGTAAAATAATATATTATAATACTCCATATAAAATTTCAACTCAATTTGTCAATCATATTAAAAGTTATGCGCGATAGCGCAAAACTGGTCAAATTGCAATTTTCTAAAAAAATACCAATTTCTCCAAAACTTTTGAAATTTAACCAAAGTTACAAAAATATATTAGAAGTCTCCACGTAAATTTTCATATTTTGTTGACAACTTGAACGAGAGTTATGAAATTTTATCGCAAGACTAGTCGATTTATGATTTTTCACCCTAAAATCAAAATCTCCGTATTTCATCCTTGTGTAAAGCACCCAATTATTTTACTGTCTCATGGAAGCCACTTTACTATATTTATTTTCCATTTTTAGTCATTTATGGCTTATTCCCGTGCCACGATAACATTACCGGTTTCTCGCCGGTGTTTACACCAGCACTTTTCATACCATTCTTTTCTTTATGACTGGGGGTTTACAGTGGTTGCTAATTAGAAAAAAAATCCATCACTTATAAGGAAGAGGAACCCTTCATTTTTTTTGGGTAGGTTCAGCCAAAGTAGAAATGAATTAATTAACTTTGTACAAATGACCTTGGGAGGTCACAATGAGATGGGTTGCCATGTGTAAGGTGAAGGCATGGCTGTATCTAATGATGAAGAAGGGATTGGAGAAAATGTTTTTTTGGAGATACCTTACCCATTGACGAAACAGGGTAGGTTTGTCGCCCTAATTCCTGAGGAAGTTCAAACATGAATACGATAGAATCCAGGGAAGGTCCTTTCACAGAAGTTGTAGCTGGGAGTGTCAGCTTTCCAACGAATCTAACCTCGTCTAATTTGGAGTTCTGGAACTCCAAATACAAATAACAATTTGAGGGGAAGTCAAGCTATCACCTCTGCTGGCAGATTCGGCCAAGTCGATAAAACGACAAAATTTAGCCATATTAAGGGTAAATTTTGTTTTCTTGCCCTTCGTAAAGTGTGTAACATCGTGTCTTGATATTCAAAAAGGAATAAACTGTGATCAAAATTGAATTCATGATGTCCACTTGGGCTACTAATGAGCTGAAAATGTTAAAGGATAGTAATGAGGAATGTAGGCGAGAAAGAAAAGAATGGTAAAAGAGAAATAAATATTATTGCCATTGTTGCTGTTATGTTGTGATATGTGGACTAATATGGAATAATGATGGGTGTTTATGGTTTCAGGAGAAACCGCGGGAGGAGTGCAGCAACAACAGGGGAACGCAAGTCGAGCGTCTACAGTAAGTAGGTACTCGGTACCTATATCTCCTTTAGTTAATAATTATTTTAACTAACTATTGAACTATAAATTTTGGTGCTTATTGATAAGTAAAAGAAAAGGGGAAAAGAAAAGGTTAAACAACGAGAAAATGGAAACAGAGAACTAGATTTAATTTATGGGTTCTTTTGGAGGAAATGAACAGTAACAATGAACATTATGAATGACTGTTCCTCGAATTTGATTAGCCTGTCCTAGATATGAGAGGCTAATGATGTTAGCCAAGTTGGTTAACATTGGCATGACCAGTACATGAGAGGAGGAATATAGAACTTGATTAAATATTCGGGTTCAGAGTAGTTAATGATATCGGCGGGTGACGTCGATATCGACAAAATTTATGGGACTTGATTAGCTAATGATGTCAAGAATCCTTGATATCGGCATACCCGAAGACCTTTCAAGGTAACATGGAACATTGATTTACTATTTCAGCCCGAAAATAGTTAATGATACCAACGGTCGCATTAGTGTCAGTATTTTCATGAATTTGATTAGTTGACCCCATGACAGGCAACTAAAGACACTAATGGGGGTCATTAGTGTCGACAGAAGTCTTTAGTGGGGAGAAGTGGCAGGGTGGATACACTCGAT
>Ga0325410_1005005_pt1 | contig 14737 bp, 5 predicted proteins | sample PopdelMetagenome_16_FD_206182 | JGI IMG/M metagenome (GOLD analysis project Ga0325410, IMG submission 206182) | Populus deltoides microbial communities from Bellville, Georgia, United States - Xylem-PdIQD-R3 | ecosystem: Host-associated > Plants > Phyllosphere > Stem > Wood/Secondary xylem... | reverse complement strand
CCAGTAAAAGTCAAGCAAAACAAATGGCTCACAAAATGTGCAGCCAACTTGAGGATTTGACAGGGAATGGGCCATCATCAGGACAAGAAAGGCTTACAGGTGAGGTGATCATCATTGCATCTGCCTTCAGGGAAGCGATTTTTTTAAATCCTTGCAACCATGTGATAACATTTGGGAATGTGTTTTAATTTGTATTTTTTAAAAATTTAAATTTTTTTTATTAAAATTTAATATGATTTGTATGTTTTAAATTGTTTTGATGTGTTGATGTCAAAAATAATTTTTAAAAAATAAAAAAATATCATTGACATATATTTTGGTACAAAAAGTTATTTGAAAAGTACCCGCAACCACACTGTCAAATATACTCGAATCATTTGATCTATTTAGAATAACTTTTTTTTTAATTTAAATCTAAGTAATTGGCAAAATTGATTTCTGGGTCTTTGTATACTAATAACCATCACTTGCATTTTTGTTTCAAATATGAGATTTCTCCTTACTTTGGATGGTTGTATAATTTGAATTATTAAAAACAAATAAACTCCATTGGTCTTTTATTATAGGGCTAGATTCCTTATAATGTGGATGCAAAAATCAAATGGTCTCTCTATAGGGTAAAATAGTTTTTTTTTTAAGATTTATTTGGTATTATGAAATTAATTTGGGGTATAATAGTATATCAACTTTTTTTACATGGTTAAATAGCATAAATATCCTTAAAAGGTAAACAAGAAATTGAAGGATAATAGGGGCTTTTGCATCCTTTTAAAAAAAAAGTATTAAAATTACTTCAATGTCTTTCAAGCTAAAAAAATTAAAGAAAAGGTCAAGGGGTATTTTGATATTTTACTTATGGTTTCGTCGTTATAGTCTATTCTAATTAAAGGCAAAACAGTCTTTTAATATATATATATATATATATATATATATATATATATATATATATATATATAAAATTATGGTTGGCACAAGTGTAGCACGCGTCAGCGAGTGGACATTGTCAGCGCCTTTCAAGCGATGCATGCAGTGTCTTCTAGACTCCAAAAAGGTCCAACCATTATCTTCTAAAGCATTCAGTGGCGGCGCAGCTAATGGGGCGACACATGTAGTCTAATTTTGCAGTGGTTCGACACTGGTGGAATTTTTTTCTTCTCCATCTCTTTTCTCTCCCCTCTCCTTGAAATCTGCATTGGGTCAGTCAAAATTCAAAGTTGTCTTTCAATTTATTTTTTCTTTTGATTATGATCCTCCTCCTTTTGATTGGTTTTTATTTATTTTTGGTTTTTTAATTGTTTTTTTTTCAATTTCATCTCTTTTCATTTGGTTTTATTTAATTTTCATATCAAATATGGTCCTCATTCTTTTAATTTTTGTTTTTATATCATTTTCTTGATTTGTTCTTTCTTTTTAATTTTTCCCCTTGACATTTCATTTTCGATATTTTATTTCATTTATTATTTCATTTAATTTTGGTTCCCATTCTTTTAATTGCTTATTTTTTATTCTTTTTTTAATTTGTTCTTTTTTCAATCTTATCCCTTGACATTTTATTTCACTTAGTTTTTTTAATCCAGTTTTGGTCCTTATTCTTTTGATTGTTTTTTTTTATCCTTTTTCTTATTTTTTTTTAAATTTTTTTCCCTCAAAATTTTTTTTCAATTATTTTTTTATCCAATTTTTCACCCTAATTTTTTTAATTACTCTTTTTTTGTCTTATTTATTTTAGGGGTTATCCCAAGTATCACGTTAGTCAAGTTAACTCAAGTTGTTTTTTTTTTCAATTTTATTCTTTGACATTAAGTTATTGGGTTTTGAACTTTTTTATTTTTATATTTTTCTTTTCTATGAGGTTATCTCTGGTCACAGGTTAGTCAAGTTAACCCATGATGACTCATGTCTTTTCTTCAATTTATTTTTTTAAAAAATTGATGTCTTTTCAATTTTATCATTTGAAATTAGGTTATCAGACCTTGAGTTTTGTGATTTTTTTCACTTTCTATTCTATGGGGTATCGTGATCTCATATCTCATGTGTTTATCAAGTTAACCCAGGTAGATGCAGGTTATCATCGCTTGAATATTTTTTTTATGTTAGAAAAAATTTAACTTGACCTGCTGCGTAGTGCGGGCAAAATAATCTTAGTTAGAACTAAGAATTGTGGTGTTTTTTTAATAAAAAAAAGATTTTTGAATTAAGGGCAACATAGTCACTATTTCTAATTCAATTCATTATCACATGAATTTCAAACAAAATAATTGAATTTAACTATATTATTTAATATTTTATTTAAAACATAAAAATTATAATAAATTATTAATTAAATTTAAATTTATTTATAAATTGAATTCATGTGATTATATAAATGAAAAATCTAATGGGCCCTTAGGCCTGATACTGTTAACTTTCATCATGGGATGGGATTGTTAGCACAACGTTCCTTGCCATGCACTCCAATTTTTTTTAGAAAGACTAGTTAGTTGGATCGCATAGGATCGCACTACGCGGTCTTACTAAAAAAAATATATATAATAATACGATAACTCGAGTTAAATTAATTAAAATAACTTATAAAAAAAATAAAAAAAATTATAAAATTTAAGATTTAATAATATAATATCAAAGATAAAAACAAACAAAAAAAACTTTAAAAAATACAACATTAAAGAAGAAAATCCAAATCATTTCGGGATAACTTAACAAACCAACAACCTATGATATAAGATCGGTATAAAAAAAGAATTTTAAAAAGATGACCTAGTAAAAAAACCCAAAGTTCAATAAAAAAATAAAAAAAAACTTTTAGTCAATTCATGTTAACTTTACTAACTCGCTCTCAGAATAACCAAACAATAAGAAAAGTAAAAAAATAAAAAATATCAAAGGAAAATAATTTAATGAAAAATAATAAAATTAAAAAAAAAGCGATCATAAAAAATCAAGAAAAAAAAACCCGAGTCAGCTCGGGTTAACTCGATTAATAAATTAGACCTCCAAAAGAAGGGCCTAACAAAAAAGGCTGAAGTTAAATAAAAAAACTGTGTGAACAAAAATGTAAGTTGACCTGTGTTAGCTTGACCAGACCACTCTCAAGATAACGAAATAGAAAGAGATGTGAAAAATTGACAAATCTTAAGGGTAAATAATTTTAATGCAAAGTAATGAAATTGAAAAAAAAAAGAAAACATAAAGAAATTGAAGATAAAAACCAAGTCAACCTGAGTTAACTCGATTGACCCACCACTCATGGCATAAGATCGGGATAAAAAAATTAGACTTTCAAAAGAAAAACCTAGGAAAAAAGATCGAAATTAAATAAAAAAAACATCGAGTAAGAAAATACTAGCTAACTCGAGTTAACTTGATTAACTCGCACTCAGGATAACCAAACAAAAAATGTAAAATAACCTTCACCGCAGCCCAAGCAGACATCCTCCGTAAACACATGCCATTTTATTCCTTTAAAAAAAGTAAAATAACATTTGTTTTTTCTAATTACAAGGTTAATTCCATCGTTTTATTACTGTATAAAAAAGAAAAAGATGGAGAAACCTCTTCATGAATGTATATTTTTTTTATTTTTCAAGGGTATGATTATAACTCTTCTGTTTATTTTTTTTTTTTTTAAAAAGCCCATCATCCAAAGATTTTTTTTTTTTATTCTGAGGGCAAAATAGTTATTATACTATAACAAAAAAGATCATTTTGTCCCCAATTAATTTTACAATGACAAATATATCCCATAAAAAAAAAACATTTCTATCCCAATTTGCAGGTATAATCAGTTTTTTTTTTTGGCAAGAATAAAATTATATTTACATTCTTTCAATCCATAATTTTCTTATATCCAGGACCACCATGAAAAACTGATCCTTTTTATATATATATATATATATATATATATATATATATATATATATATATATATATAATGTGTTGGAGATGGTCGTATAGGAGTGTCGTTGACATTTTTCCATCGTTTGCTGACAGTTTTACCTTGCATTATATGAAAATTTATATGGCTCGTAAGCAACTTGCCGTTTGCCCTTTCATGACAAAAAAAGAAGAAGAAGCAGAAATTCATTCCCGCCCCTGAAAGAAAGCTATACAATGTCACCCCCAATGAAACAATCTCTACTCCCCCGCAAAGAAATGAAGAATAGAATTCAAAAGGTCAAAATATGAAGCGTAGAACCATCAGCGTGTACATGGGAGGCGCATCAAGACAATTAACCAGAATTTTCACGCATCTAAAACCCATATGGCGCGAATCATGAAATTGTTCGAAGAGTAGCAACGTACTTAAAATTCTATTATGGATTGCAGTTTGCAAGTTACTGTTTTACACTTCCAGCGTCATTTTTAAGATGCGGGAAGCAGGCATACACATCGGACTTAGCGTGCTTTGCTTCAGCGTGTTCCCGGCACTTCACCTCTGTTGTGGTACATATGAATGTCTGCATGCACACCTTGCACTGCATTCAGCATCCATTATCCGCCAGATCAACAATATGGAAGGAACAGGCGACGGTGTCAAGAGAGACAGTAACAACAAGAGATCAAGTCACAACCTTGTAAAAGACTGAATAAAATATGTCAAATTTATAAAGAATGAGAGCAAATTCATAAACAACCAAATATGATTGAGCCAACGAAATACAATTTACGTCAAGAAACATGGTAAGATGGCCAAGAAACATGGTAAAACTCCAAGCATAAATCAGAAACAAGAACTTAAAGAACTCGGTACTGTGAAACCTTAAATGCAGAATGGTCTAATGTTCACGAACTATGAAATAAAGTTCTCATTGTTCATATTGCTGTTTGTATTCCACGGAGGGTCACAGATCTCTATAATAAATCAGTTCAACTCTAACTTCTGCGCAGAAATAAAAAAAAAAAAAATTCCAGGCCCAAACTTGACGAAAGTTCCTAGACATATTTGCAAAAATGCATTCACGGATGATCCTCAAGATCATGTAACTGGCATTATCTGCTTAAATCGAATCGTGAAAACATGACCTAATTCCCCCTTTTTTTCATTGTTCTATGCATATTGTTCTATGTATATCAATCCATCCTAATTTATGCAAGACACGATCAGACGAGTTTATCGGAACTGAACTAAAATCCAAGAGTGTATCGGATCGACTTGTACCAAATGGAAGGAAAAGTCTGATCAAGAAAGGCATCTATTTTGAAAAGCAAATCTACAACCAGAAGTACAACTGGAGAAGCTTTGAGTAAGCTTAAAACAAAGGTAGAAGCTTAAAAAAGAAAATTCCGGCTAATGCCAAATTTCAGGCCGAAGCATGGAAGAAACAAATTCCTAATTCTCACAAAGACGATCCGACTAGTTATAGCAAACCTCACGAAACTGCTATTACTAACAGAACAATCATTAACCAAACAAATTAAAATCGAAGAAAAAAATGATGCTGATTTGCGGTCAAATGGCTATAAGATCATATAATTCAGAAAAAATATACTAACAAGAAATGATACCATAAAAGAAGGAAAAAGAAAAACAGACAAGAAATGCTATAGCATATATGTGATAACAAAATTTAAAAGCAAAAGCCTGCAGAGAGACTACCTGGATAGTCATAGCTTTTCTGTTAGACTCAAGTTGGCTTCCTATACACACAAAAATCAAATTATAATCACTGAAGAAGCAAACTTTGGGGAAATTATATACGGTAAAAAGAAATATGAAGTTACTCTTTGCAGCTTTTTGCTTCTCTATGTTCCTCTCACGAGCCATCTTTGATTTCTGACCGTTGCCTCCTCCCATGGTGATTTGGTTTAATATTTTTCTGGGTTTATGATTGTGTGTTAGGAATTACAAGGTAGAGGGAGGGGAGCAGGAGGTGTCTTGAAAGAAGAAGAAGAAGAAGAAGAAGAAGAATAGCCAACAAAGGAAGGCAAATAAAAGTTAGTCATGAAGTACCCCAACAAGGAAGAGAAGTTACTGGTTGATGCGAATAATTAATATTGTGGGGTCCTTTAGGAGAAAAGGAACAGTTAGGACAAGGATTTTGTTTGCCATTGGCTGCCTTTACTTTACTTTCCTTTTTGTTTTTATTTTTTTGGTTCCGATGTTTGTAACTGCAGTAGTTTATAGTTATTGTCCTAGTACCAAAATTAACTATAAACTTACATTTTAATTTGTATGGTTTTGTAGTACCCATGTGTTTTTGTCATATTGAATAAAGATTCAGAAATCTTTCATTGAGACAAGTTACTTATGTTTCTTTTTCAACTCTGAAATTAACTATAAACCTTTTGCGTTGTTAATTATTTCTCTTGAAATGTGACTAGGAACTATTTTAACTTGCACTGCATTCTTGCTTAGCTGAATCACGAAAACCAACCCAGATAGGTTCATGTCCAACAGTCCTAACTTAAGTGGTCTGCAGTTTTTTCGTTATTTACGTGCCTGTATCTCAACTTTTGCTGGTTGAAATGAAATGGAGGGCAGCCGATTCAAAGGGTTTTCTAAACCCAAGATGGAAAATCAGTTCATGTTATATAATGAAGATATATATACAGAACAATGGGGTCATAAAATAGGATTCAAGAGAGAATCTTCCTACTAGCATTGGCGATATGGCTGAAAGAGTTTACACCTCCTCCATGGCTCGCCTTCTTGCCTCCTCTTCAGCTTTAATCCAAGCCGCCTGAATTAAGGAAGAACCAACATGAAAAATTACAACAAGACTGCGAAAAGCAAATTCCCAGAAATGGTAAAAGCTAAAAAAATTGTGACAACTTGCCTTGTCCCTTTCAAGTCTGGAGAGATGTGGGCGGATGGAGTTTCCTAAACTCAACCCTCCCCATGCTTCTTGCAACTCTCTCTCCCTTGCTTCTCTACGAGATACGGAGAGCCTAGCTGGCACTTCTTCTCCGGATTGCTGCGCAGAAGCCATCTTCTCTCTCTCGAGCTTTGATTTATGTTTAACCAAAATTTGGTCCAGACCACCTTCGTTCGTCTGCATTTGAGCTTTTCTGCCACTTCTTTCCACATGCATCTCTTCTTGGTTTAGACTCAATGCCATTTTCTCTTTCTCTAGTCTAGAGCTATGCTTGACCAGAACTCTGTCCAAGCCCTCACAATCTGCAGTAGCATTTCCTCCGAATTTGTTTTGGTGCCTGTAATTTCCACAGCTGCTTCCCAATGACAATGCTTGCGTTTTCTCCGTTTCCAGTTCATTCTCTTCTTTATTCAAGTTCACATTTTCTTTCTCTAATCTTCTTTCTTCAACTGATTCATTTTTCTTTCTGTTTTTTGCTTCTTGAACCTCCTTTTCAAGTCTTGACACATGTTTAACCAGAATTTTATCCAGGCTTGGTACTTCTGGAACATATTTTCTTGGAGAGTTTGGTGCTCGTCCAAGTTCCTTGCCATCGATGTCAAACGTTTTTCCTGAGTTTTTTCTCATCTCCTGAACTTCCTTTTCAAGCTTCGATGGATGCTTAATCAGCATACTTCCCAGGTCAGAAATGCCCTCGGATATGGTTAAGTCACTTGCCAGTTTCTTTGAAATAATTTTGAAACTTTTCCTCGTATTTTTCTTTGCCTCTTCAATCTCTTTCTCTAACTTTGAGGAATGCTTCACAAGAATAGTTCCCAGATCAGAAATACTCTCGGAAGACGTCTTTTTACCATCTAAATTGACCTTTCCATCACCAGTTGTATCTGTATTCCCTTGATTCCCTTCCTTGAGTTCATTCTTCCTCCTATCCTTAGCTTCTTGCACTTCTCTTTCAAGTTTTGACACGTGCTTGACCAAGAATTTGTCTAGACTTGGGAGTTCCAACTGAACCTCGTTCCTTCTTATTGTTCCTGAACCAACGGAAGACATTCTTCGGTGACGGTTAACAGCTTGACTCGAGGTATAATCAGCAGCAGAGCCTGGATCATGCACCTTGCTGTTTTCCACTTCTGCTAAGGCAGCATTTAAACCACATGTAGCAACAATTGTTGCCAGAGAAGAAAGCTCATCTTCATTCAAACATCTAAGCCTCTCAAACATCATATCCACAATCTTGGTCATATTCAACGTGTCCAAAGACGGTCTCCTCTTATATTCCTTAAGTCTTGTCCCAGGAATCGGCAACGTAAAATCCATGTCTTGAGAAATTGGTTCAAATTCTGACCCAGTCTCTAATTCATATTCTGAAAATTCAGAATTACCATCAAGCAGATCTTTAAATTCTTCATTGTCAAAAGTAGGACAGTTTGCAAGCCTGGTAAATGCAGTTTTGACTGCTGCAGCTACTTGTTTATCTACCTCAAATACACTTGCAAAAGATGTTGTGGCAGTATAAGGAGTAGATCCCCCTCCACTAACAGTAGATGTTTGAACTTGACAGGACACTTGAGGGCTATTTGGTACATCGAACATGATTACTTCCATAGCTTTTGCAACTTCGAAAGCTTCGGCTGCAGTTTTCTCTGCCTTAAGCAGCAGCTCTTCTGCTTCCTTGCTTTGGATCCTACAAATTCAATAAGAATAAACTAAGCGAAAGAATGGAGAATGTTAATTAAGATATTTCATATTCTCCATGCATCAAGAAAGTTTACCTGGCTGCTTTTAGTATCCGACACCAAGATGCTTCCACCAGTGCAGCTTTTCGAGCCTCCACCGCTTTGTTTGCAGCCTCTCTTGCTGCAATTTTCTCTCTCAGTACTCTTGAATAATGTGGATTTGAATCACCAAGCGCCTCATCAAGAGTCATACTCATTCCATCTAATTCCTGATCCAAATATAAAAATCAGATAAAAATGATACGTGTTTTAACTTCTTTTACATAGTAGAATATAATACACAACCAACCTGCAGCATTTTGATTTTCCTCTGCAAGTAGGAGTCCCCCTTTTTGCGTGGGAACCAGTTGATGGGAGAATTCTTACGGTGAGAAGGCTTCTTAATTTGGGATGTAAATTTGTTTAGAGCATTCAATGCTGACTGGCCAGTCCCTTTTGGTGATTTATTCTGCAATATTCACGAGCAGGAAATGAAAACATCACAATTAACCTCCACAAATTTCAAATATCAGGCTAGTAAAACCTAACAAAAATGCTACTGGCCTAAATGACAACAAATGTATTGATGAAAAGGTGAACCATTAGAACTTAAGACTTAATCACCAAGTACTCAATATTAGGATTTCTAAAATTCTAATGAATTTCAACAATAATATTTGTTTCAAACATCAAGAAAAGTAAATCGAAACGACAACAAAAGAAATCAAATTCTTTTGTTAGGAGATTTTAAGGTTTTGATTCCAGTCAAATCAAAACAAAACCCTAAAGTAAACACTCGTAAGAAAAAACCTCAATCACCTAGTAACTCTGAAGTTCAATAAAATGAGGCAAAATTTAATGATAAAAATTAACAAGAAACCAAAGAATCCTAATCGTTGAAAAATCAACAAAACGAAAAAGGATTTACCTTTCCGGGCTTAGAACCCGAAGAAACCTTATCACTCGAATCACATTCTTTGTCAGCAGAATCAAGAACAGTGTGGCCGCTGTTCTTGTCTAACACAGATATGCATCCCAAGTCCAAGCACCCAACATCCATTGATTGCCAAATCATACAATTAAATCTCTTGAAAATTGCAAACTCGATGGTATTAAAAAGAATTCAGTGGATTCAGTAAGGAGATATTTGGGACTTGGAGGGAGAGAGAGAAGTGAACGAAGAAAATTGTATGTTTTGTAGGGGATCTGATTTTATGAAGAGAAAATAACGACGGTGTAACGGTTTATTTTGTTTTTTTTTAAATGAACATAGCCGTTACGGCTGGATGGTTGTTGGTCTCTAACGGCTAGGTTTTGCTAAATCCGGTATTGGGTTGTTATCCGGTGTATTTGGCGTATGGTGGCGCTAGTTGTGGACTACTGCTAGCAAGACACGTGGGTCATAGCCTAGTATTTATCTCGCGTTCTGATCCTTGCTCAGAGATTTTAACAATTAATGCTAGTTTTGCTGATTTTTTTTCCAGTGTAACTTTTCGAAACATCATAATTATAGGATTTGTGAAGCCCAATTGTAAGATTTTCCAGAAAGTTATTTGTAGAAAAACCTTCGAATAAAGTTAGCTTCGTTCTATAGTTTGGTGCTTAGGAATTAGATTCGGGCTCTATCAATTACAGCATGTAAAATAGGAAAATATGCCTTTTCTGCTTGTAGCTTTTTTTTTTTTTTGACATGATAAGCAGAGAGATATAGAAGTATTCCAAAAGTAGTAGAAGAAGGCACTGATCAAATTCTCTGCACGTTTCACTTATAAACTATACATCAGCGAGCCAGAGTTAAAATGCTTTTACATGAAAAAGTTCGCATTGAGTGATGAAATTTATTGTGAGTTCCGACAAAGATGATGAGCGAATCGCAGAATATTATCTACTTATGCCTAGTCCAGTTCCATTTGATCTCTAATCCACTTCGTTGCCACCCATTTCTCCCCTTTGATAACTGGACAGCTTCCGTGGAGAGATGTCTGCAAAAGTTTGTGACGCATAAGGGTCAGAAAACACATGCATAAACTAGAGTAACGACAGCTAAAACAGTCATTATACATGAAGAATAGGAATGTCAAAAACCGATGGCTAACAATACGGCCTCCATCCGCTCCCTCCCCCCACATACTAACTCCTTCGCAGTCAAATGAACTAAAGAGGAGAAAAACACGAGGTGCAAATTATCCAGCAAAGGCGGCAAAGAAAGTATGTTGGCTCTACACTGTACACCCAATCCGGACACCTTACTGCAAGCTATGAAAACAACTTTCAATGAACCGAAGGATGAAAAGCAGTTCAACTGAGGAGGTCTTCTGCTATATGCTCTATATCCTAAGGAAAAGGACGGCTTGAAAATTGGTTTGGGTTTTGATGCTACGCTCATCATTACCATTTAATTAACTGTCACAGGATCAATTTATTGGAAAGCTCTTAACATGCGTATTAAAACAAGAAAATACATGTACAGTTATATAAACATGATCATGGGGTGATTATGATCTGGAAAAAAAAGGAACAATTACCCGATCAATGGTTCCATTTGGAAACAACGAGTAAAATAGAAGTCCATCACCTTGCCGAGGCTTCACTTTCAAACCAACACATTGCTTGTACTCAAAGCCAGAACTTACTGTAGAGCCATTCTATAGATCAAACCAATAGGATTATTATCAGTTCGCAAAATGATTCAAATCATAAAGCAACAAAAAGATACAGAATTTGGGTAAATACCTCAAAGGGGAACATGGTTTCTCCACCTTCTTCCACACTAGACAGATACAACAAGAAAGAAGCAACCTGCATGATGGTGAATCAATCACAAAATTATAATTTTGGAAAATACAACTTTCATAAGGTTTTATCTTGTGTTTTTTTAATGAAAAAAAAAAAGAACAATCTTTGAGAATCCCACGACTACTTCAATTGATTCATGGATTTTCATTGGGAGCATGTAAAGCAATGCTATAAAAGGTCAAAGAAGTAACATGCTGCAATAAAATCCTTGTAAATAATCGACAACAACATAAAAGAGCTTTAAATATGATTTTTGGGTATGATACCATGCTAGAACAAAAGGCAAGGAAAAAAACAATGGCATGCAAGGGAGCAATCTAATTTACTGAACTCTCGATTTGGCACAGCATTCTACATTTAGTAAGTAGCAGGGAGTGGTAAAACTAAGCATTCAAGATGTGATAAAGGTGTTTGTTATGTACCCTTTGGCTTGGCTGTGGACCATATTCATCTGGGTTAAATGCATCATAATGTGAATCATACTTCTGCCCGATTTCATAACGCAAGATATTGAATGCCTGCAACACGGTGATATCCACTCAGACTAACATAGAAATGAACCTGTAAAGAAAGGTTAAGTATTTTTAAATTTTAAATGCAAGGGGACAGAATATCAAATATTTGATTAGCTAAGAATCATTAACTGCAAAGGTCAAATCATGCTTGTAAGAAAATGTGTGATATTTTCTACCATCATACATCCCACAGATCAGAGATCAGAGATGCCAGACAGCACTCCGGGTAGCTCATATAGGAGGGGAAGTGACAGTAGCAGTATCAGATTTCACATGCATTTGGTAGCCTTACAAAAGAATTGGACTTCCTTTTAGACCATCAAAGTAAATATTTATTGAATATATGTATCTACCAAAAATATGGCCACTCATTTTTCTCCAGTTTTCCGTTTTCAAACTAAAACACTGTAGGAAGACTAGAATAAAAGTCTATAATAATCATGTCAAGTTGCAGGTTCTAGAATCAGGGTCCATAACTTCTTTTCTGGAAAAAAATTAGATGCAAATAAATTGCTTATAGCCTTATACCATTTCTGAAAATGCAATAATGAGCAGGGTGCCATGGAAAAAGGGCCTAATTGGGTTGGTCAATGAAGTCATCAGAATGAAAGGTAGAAAAGAGACTAGCTAAAACAGGCAGTCTCTCAGAGGTAAAAGGCTGAATTGGTAGATGATGTTATTAAAAGCATGTCTTTTCAGTCAGTTTTTCATTTTTTACAGGTATTTTTAAATTTTAGCATTCTGGGTAGATAAGTGACCAGAAAAAAAGTCTCTCAGAGGTAAGTTGTGATATAATTACAGGGTTCTTCTTGTAGATCTTTCAGCTTTTCTCATAAGTATCCTTAACCTTGTTGCCAATTATTTTAACCATTAGCTGCTAGTGATGACCATCTAAATTGCAGCAGTTCCTTTTCTTTCTTGAACATTTACCAGCATTCTCGATTTATTAGTCATTAGAACCTCACAAGCATGATTCCAAAAACTTGCAAGTGTAGCCCATAAACCACTATAATTTACATAAAGGCCAGAGATCCATGAAAAAAGCAAATATTTAGAAACTCTCTGGACAGAGGTGCTTCACTTAGTTTAACAAAAAAATACTCAATAGTAAAAAAGCAAGTCAGAGATCCATCAGTTGTTACAGTCTGGAACCTTAGCTTATATAATGTTATAAAGCATTTGCAACTGTTAATTGAGTCACATTTGAATGTAAGTTATTAGCTTTAGATTTACTGAAAGAAAGAGATAGAAGTAAACACCCAGATACAAAAGTAGCATTACTACCTGTCACAACAGTTATTATCGCAAACCTCTGAATTCCAGTCCCGGATACAAGCCATACAAAAACAAAGGACATTTTAACGGCAAGAAAATACCTCTCCATGTGATTGTGGGATCATTGTAGCCTTTGCAATTTTCCGCTCAATGAAGTCCAAGGTTCCAGTTTTATCTTCTGAACCACCAATAAATGTGCCTGAACTGTTGCCGTGAGTTTTAAAGTCAAACAGATGAGAAAAGCCCATTGATCTAAAGTGTTGTGAGAGAAAAAAAAGTATATTGCACAGAAAAAAGTAATGAAAGTGAAATGGCTTGCCTTGTTCTAGTTCCTTTAGTACTCTCAGTAGTTTCTCCCTTTCGCAAAGCTAAAGTAGATGGTTTCAATTTAGATTTTGCCATTTTAATGATGCTTTCACATTGTTCAGGAGTCGCAAAGTTCGGGAAATAAAGTGCTCTTGGTTTCCAACTTAAAACCTGAAACCATACAGCATAACATGATCCACGAACCAACTCAGAATCACATAATTCAAAACCTTCCTATAATAGCACAAAACAATTGCAACCGATTAATTCCATCTGCCACAAAAAAACAAATTCGGTCTATTACAAGATCGAGGCACCAAAAAACATCGGCTTATTACAAAATTGAAACTCCGCTTCGCCTTTTGATGCATCGACTTTTGTTCTATTGCCTGCTCTCAACAACATCCACAAGGGACCATATATCTTTCCACGTTTCAAATTTCCCATTTTCATCTCTGTTTGCCATCATTTCACTTTATAATAATAAATTAAATTCCTTTTAAGTTTCTCAAGCAAACAATTTCGAAATAGAATAAACAAACTATGATCCAATCAATATTAAAGCAAATCTTTCTCGCATCAAATTAAATTAACCTAGCTTAATTTTAAAGCAGCTCCCCAGTAAATCTCCAATCTATCACTAACCCAGAACATTTTTTCTATAACCTCAAATTATCAGACCTTGATTACCTGAAAAGGGATGGATTCAATAAAAGCTTCGCCAGTATCCCCATGCGGCATCGCGTCATGATCCACTTCCGCTACTTCAAGCATTCTTAACCTTGGTTTAATGACCGGGACATCCTGCAAAACCATGATTAAACACGTAGGCACCCTCTAATCAGAGTAATTAATTAAAACACACGACCAATGCATGCATAGAGGGAGAGAGAGAGAGATACAAACGTTGGAGATAAAAGTAGAGCTGTATAGACCCCCAAGAAAGAACAAAGAGCAAAGAAGTATTGCAGCTGGTAACCCTAGCTTTCTTTTTGATCTTTTCGTTTTGATTTTCATTTATGATTCCTTTCTTATTTTTGGGTGTGGATCGTGGATCTTGAAAAGCAGGACTGAGAGTTTCGGGTTGACTGTGTGTGTGTTTTTTCTTCCGTTGATCTGAAGAGCAAAGCGCGTTAATGGCGGGAGAGGAGAGGAGGGTTTTTTATTCTTCGCTGTGACATCACGGGGCAGACATAAGTGCGGTTACTGGAGGACATAAAAAAAATTAAGTAACACAGCGGGGCAAGGCTAACGTTTTCGGGGGGGAAAAAGTACAGATAAAGTTCCATGAATTTGATTTGCCGATTAATAATCC
>Ga0325410_1005004_pt1 | contig 14739 bp, 6 predicted proteins | sample PopdelMetagenome_16_FD_206182 | JGI IMG/M metagenome (GOLD analysis project Ga0325410, IMG submission 206182) | Populus deltoides microbial communities from Bellville, Georgia, United States - Xylem-PdIQD-R3 | ecosystem: Host-associated > Plants > Phyllosphere > Stem > Wood/Secondary xylem... | reverse complement strand
AAGGCGGAAAATGATCTAGCAACACCCGGTCGTCCACTCTCTCTAGTTAAATCAAATGCACTACTTTTCCTTTTGCTTCTATTTCTTTCTTGGCTATTGACTGGAGACCTGTACGTGAACTTAAAAGGTATCAACTGTTGTCAATTCCTTAACTACAGAACACCACATAATCAACTAGTCTGGAAATCGCAGTAATACATGCTCAGAGAAAAGAGAGAGTGCTGAAAGAAAACTGAGAATTAAGCAAATGCCAGAGAGTATTCTTATTACTTTGGAGTTGCACTGCTAATTTGAAGCTTTTCATATGTAACATGAGTATTCAGATCTGATTATATGCTTAAAGGCAGGGTGTAAAATAATTTCTGATTCCAATTTATTAACCATCGTATCTGAAAAGCTTAATCCATTTTTAATTGTTTTTAGCACTGTTTTTAGCACAAATTATTAGGGTTAGATTGTTAATTTTCTGTTTTCATAGTAAAATTTTTAATTTTAACGTAGAATAAAAGATTACAATGTCTATTGGCGTCTTTTTATTTTTTTTAATAGTATAATTACTTTGATATTTAAAAAAATAAAATCAACACAATTCTCTCGTAAGATTTTAAATTGATTTTATTATAATTTTAAAAATCACTCATGAATCATTTGAAAGCATCCTAAACGTAAATAGAGCGGTTGAACCCGCGAATCTACTTTCCTTTTTCTCCTTTTCTGTCTCCCCAGCTTGAATTTCACTCTAACCAACCACTGCAATTTATTTGACCTTCACACCCAGGAATGCTGGCAAATAGTTCTGTTCCTCGGATCTAGCAGGATGTTTTCACTTGAGTTAACTTTTGTTCAAGTTAATAACGTAAACGTCTGCTTTTGGATCTGAATTGTAAGTGCTTTAATTTACCAAACCGAACCTCCAAGGTTTATTATCATGTCATTCTGCAGATAGGATGTTTATCAAAAGTGTTTGTCTTAGGGTAATCAAAAGTGTTGGCATTGTAAATTTGTGCCCACCTTCGATGATCAGAGCTAACCTTTTCTAGATCCAGCTTTTGAGATGCCTACCAGCAACATGGATGGTCCTCATTGCACCATATAGTTTCATGACCCACCTTGTCTTCTGTAACGAGCAAAGAATCCTACGATAGCGAGGGGGCATTTCCAAGGTTTCAGAAATGAAAATCCAGGTTATAAATAATGTTCGATGATTCGGCTTTTCATGAAAAGTGGAGGTCGCTTCTTCACCAGTTCTACCAAAGGAAGCGAAAATCACAATTAACACTTCTTGGGAAGCAAGCTGGTCAGAAAAATGCAGCAAGCTCGTCCACACACCATGCCTCCTACCCTTCTTGGGAAGCAAGCTGGTCAGAAAAATGGCATCTTGAATCTACTGTGGCCGCATCAGAATCAGAGACCAGATACAAGATTCCATACCCGTCCTAAAGTATAAGAAATTCTCAATTACAGCATCAGTCTTCAAATATCTCACTAATAGATGCTTTGCTGATAATTGAGATGGAAGCAACCGATGAGGTCATTCAAAGCTTTCTCCAAATCTTACGAGCTCTTGATTTCTTAAAAAACTTTAGGCAATTCTTGCACTCCGTAAAAAACACCAGAGAAACTACAAATCGAAGACCTCTTTCCTCTCCATTCCACAAAAACAAAACCTTAAACAGAAGAGCACTCGGGTAGAGCACCCTAAACACGTGGAATAGAAATTCTGAACATCCATTTTGCAGCAATTTAACCAACCTTAAGATTCTGAATCGTCACACGAATGGTTTTAACCTTGCAGAAAACACACATTATAATGTTTGATTTCAAGCAAGCAAATTGATTATCCTCTCTTTTGCTATTTTTTGAGGACATCCATAAAGATGAAAACAATCCTTCGATCAATCTTCAATTTTCTTTTAACCGAAAAATGATTCCAACCAACATGTTACTATTATTTCATTAGAGGATAGTGGCATCAATTGACTGCAAATATATTCAAAAGTAAGATAACATTGGAATATTGGAATGTAGTTCCCCGACGTCCAAATGCAACACAGAACGCCGCTCTGGATAGCGAGGGGAACAGTTTATTTAGGCTTCACTATCATAAGCATAAGCTAATCAACTTAGTTTTAGCTTTTATAAAGTACTGATGTGAAGCCTCAGATATTAGGTAAAACCTAAACCAAAAAATAATAATTTGAAAAAAATGCAAAATAAAAGCATTAAGAAGAACTCAGTCCCTTAGATGTTCATAAAGAGTTGCGATCATTGCCGCAAATCATTACAGGTCTGTATTGACTCATCACTGTTCCTTTAATGCTATGAACTCCGATGTTTTGAAGAAAAAATGAAGAAATTGAAAAATGGAATGTAGTTGCCCCAGGTGTACTCCCAAATCAACAAAATGAAGGGCTGAGGGAGATATATTTAAAGAAGCAACACAAGCACTTTTGCTTCAAGGGAACGAGTCATACGGGAATTGATAATCCACGCTGACCAGATAGTGAAGCCTTCTCTTATTCATAATCATAAAAGGAGTAAAAAAGAAACCCTAGAGGATTTGGAAAAAAAAACAAGAAAATACACAAGATTAATTTTCAAAGAAAGATCTTGGCCTTGAGAGTCCTAAGCTAAAAGAAGGTGAAGAACACAAACCCCAATAAGCAATTGCTGTAGAAATTCATCGACGCTATACGAAGACTGGAAAACCTTGTTTTATAGAGTGAGATGAAGATATGAGGGACGGCTCTTCGGCGGATTCTTTAAATAAGTGGTTCGAGAGTTTACCCTAATTGCTTTAGGAAAGTACTGAATTGACCTTAATAAATGGGCTATGAAGTTTTAAGATGTTCATTGGTTATTCAATCATGGGCTTTTCTTGTCAACAAAGGCCCATTCGGTTTTAGATGGGACATTTTTACTGTTCTCAGCTCTGAATTTGTGTGGATCACTGAGGGCAGCCAGTAGCAGTAATTGAAGAAATGGGCTTTACGTTATTTGCTTGGATCAATTAGGCTTTATGTTCAAGTACATCAGAACCCTCCACGATCTATACCACCAACTTCATCTGCATCTACAAACTTTCAGGCTCGAAAATTCTGTTCGTCCTTTTCTTTTCTTTTCTTTTCTTTTTTTAATGAAAAATACTGGAATAATCTGTTTTTCTTATATTTTAATAGATTTTTATTGACAAAGATTTACTGGACACTTTGTGTGTATTTCTTTTTCACTCAAATAGAAATAGAAGCTCTTTCTATATATATTTTATTGTTTTCTTTTACATCTATTAATTAGTAGGGATAATAAGTACCAACATATTGGAATTTTTTGATATTCTTACTTTATTATTTACTAATTTAAAAATTTAAATATTCATAAATTATTTATTGAATTTTGAGATTTGACTATTATTTATTATTTAATAAGATGTCAAATAATTAATATATATATATATATAATCTAAATATTTAACAAATATATCTATATAATATAAATATATATATTTGGGGCTAGACTCAATGAGTTTCGGGCTAGGCTTGATAATATTTATATTATATATATTATTCATTAAATAAAATAAATATCTAAAACATATTCTATTATTCCTGTCGAGATAATATCGATTAGGTTTATATTAATTTATCATCTCTACTGATTAGGCTTTTGCATGAGTTTTTTTTCATGCTTCAGTTTTTTTGATTATTTTTTGCTGGTTTTCTCAGTTTAATCGATTTGTCGGTTTTTTTGCTCACCCCTACTTTTGATACACCGAACGAAGGGTATTTTAGAATTCTAATGCAGTTTCATGAGTATTAGAAAAATAATATAGTTTAAACAAAAAAGAAATTGGGAATAATGGTTGTTTCAAAAATTATTTTTGTTTTAATTTAATTAACATTCATAAAAAATCAACTCATAATTTTATGAAGATTCAATGGCTAATAAATGAAATTCAAGATTCAATGACGAAACGAGAATGCATCAGCCGAGATACGTTGGAGCTTAGTTTTCGACACATTTAGTACTGTTAGAAAGACCTTAATGAGATAATTTTAACCTAACCTTAAAAGACCACCAAACATTGTCATGATTTGTTAGAAGTTTTGTTTTGAGTTAATTTATGATTAATTACAATCTTATTTTATGTTTTTCTAATGTGTATTTAGAATCGTTTCATTAAGATCTTTGTAACAGTATCAGGTATGTCAAAAATAAAGTCCAGATGTGTCCTTAACAACCTTTTTTTTTCCTTGCTTGTATTTCCTCATTTCTCTCTCTTGCCAAATCACTTTCATCTCCTATTTCTTTATTGGTATTTGTATCTTTAATCTCATTTTTTGGCTATTAAATTTTATACTAAACAATTATTAATTTTTACTTAGGTTAATTAATTTTTAAAATTCTAATATACTTTCATGGAAGTTTCAAAAAAAAAATAACGCAATTGTAGAAAAATATGAGAAAAAATAATATAGTTGGAATACAATTGTTATTGGAAAAAACAGTTGTTCTAAAAACCATGTCCCTCTTAATTTAATTAACATTCATAAAAGTTAAACCAAAATTTTATAAATATCTCATAGCTAAGAAATAAGATTCAAAATCCAATGATAAAAAATAAATGGGTCACCCAAGTCATACTGGAACTTTGTTTTTGACATATTTAGAATCATTAGAAAGATCCTGATGAGATAATTCCAATCATACTTTAAAAGACTACTAAACATGGTTTTGATTTATTGTAAGTTTTGTCCGGGGTTAATTTATGGTTAATTGTAAACTTATTTTGTGTTTTCAATGTGTACTTAGAATCGTTTTGTTAATATTTTTTTAATGGTACCATGCGTGTAAAAAACAGAGTCCACATGTATTCCCGATGACCTATTTTTTCTTTTGTTTTCTTATTTCTCTCTCCTATCACATTACTCCCAGCTTTTATTTTTTGTTAGTTATTGAATCCTAAATCTTATCTTTTGGTTATTGAATTTTTATAAAAAAATTATTAACTTTTATTTAGGGTAATTAATTTATATTTTTTTTTGAAATATTCACTATACAACAACTATTTCAAATAGTAATAAATGAGATTCAAGATCCAATGATAAAAAAAGAATGGGTCACACTGGAACTCTGTTTTAGACACATTCAGAATTGTTAGAAAGATCTTGATAAGATAATTTTAACCACACCTTAAAAGACTACTAAACATGGTTTTGATTTATTATAAGTTTTGTCAGGTGTTAATTTATGGTTAATTGTAAATTTATTTTATGTTTTTTCAATGTGTACTTAGAATCGTTTTGTTAAGAGTTTTTCAATGGTACCATGTGTGTAAAAAACAGAGCCCAAATGTATTCCCGATGACCTATTTTTTCTTTTCTTTTCTTATTTCTCTCTCCTATCACATTACTCTCATCTTTTTTTTTTTTAGTTATTGAATCTTAAATCTTATTTTTGGTTATTGAATTTTTATAAAAAAATTATTAACTTTTATTTAGGTTAATTAATTTATAATGTTTTTTGAACTATTCACTATACAACAACTATTTAAAATAGTAAGAAATGAGATTCAAGATCCAATGATAAAAAATAAATGGGTCACCCTGGTCGGAACTTTGTTTTTGACATATCTAGAATCGTTAGGAAGATCTTCATGGGATAATTTCAATCACACTTTAAAATACTACTAAACATAGTTTTGATTTATTATAAGTTTTGTCCGGGGTTAATTTATGGTTAATTGTAAATTTATTTTATGTTTTTTTTAAGATTTTTTTAATGGTACCATGCGTGTAAAATACAAAGTCCAAATATATTCCCGATGACCTATTTTCTTTTCTTTTCTTATTTCTCTCTCCTATCACATTACTCTCATCTCTTTTTGTTTTTTTAGTTATTGAATCTTAAATCTTTTCTTTTGGTTATTGAATTTTTATAAAAAATTATTAAATTTTATTTAGGTTAATTAATTTATAATTTTTTTTGAAATATTCATTATACAACAACTATTTCAAATAGTAAGAAATGAAATTCAAGATCCAATGATAAAAAAAAGAATGGGTCACACTGGAACTCTGTTTTAGACACATTCAGAATCGTTAGAAAGATCTTGATGAGATAATTTTAACCACACCTTAAAAAGACTATTAAACATGGTTTTGATTTATTATAAGTTTTGTCTGGGGTTAATTTATGGTTAATTGTAAATTTATTTTATGTTTTTTCAATGTGTACTTAGAATCGTTTTGTTAAGATTTTTCTAGTGATACCATGCGTGTAAAAAATAGACTTCAAATATATTGTTGATGACCTATTTTTTCTTTTTTTATTTCTCTCTCCGATTACAGTACCTTCATCTCTTATTTTCTTTTAGTTATTCAATCTTAAATCTTATCTTTTAGTTATTGAATTTTTATAAAAAAAAAAAACTATTAACTTTTATATAGGTTAATTAATTTATATATATATATATTTTTTGAAATATTCACCATACAACAACTATTTTAAATAGCATTTATATACAACAAAAAAATAATCTAAAATCACAATTATATTCAAACCATTCAAGATATCTTTTTTAACAAGTGTTGTCGTACCAAGACTTGAAGGGGTGAAGTGTTGTCGTACCAGGACTTGAAGGGGGTGTGGTGGACCTATCACCGTGTGACCTAACAGTTAGCATGTGGGAGAGCTGCGAGGGGTCCGATACGATAATGCTTCAATAACCACACGGAGGTGTCCTTTCCGTGTGTCCTCGAGAAGGACATGTTATCTCCCGAGGATAAATATGTGATGCGCGTATCAGTAAAAATTATAGTGGTCGAAGTTTAGTTTTTTCTTCCGAGTTGTTAATATTTATGTGATGATTTTATTTTTATCGATTGTGTTTTTAATATTTTCTATTTTCTATTTTTTATCCTCTATCTTTTTATTTTTTTAGACCACTGCATGTCCATTTCCTTGTGGATTGATTCTGTAGACGACGACTGAACACTGTAACCTGGGCCTGTACTCAGACAATGTGCTAATTAATGCCATCTCACAGGCTACTGTGGCACATGCCTCGGGGATCAGCGTTCTTTTCCTTATTCAAGTGGCAATGAAAACAGCATTTTATTCTTCTTATAACCCGTTTGGCTACGTGGTGGCGTTAATGTTTCATGCGGCCAAATTTTACAGGTTGTTTGGTCAATTAACAAACGCTGGTTACTGTACATGAATCCTATAAAATATTACTTTTGAAATGCAAAGAAAAAGAAAACAGCTAGGAGCTATTTCCTGCGTATTACAAGAAAGGAACCGTCCTCCACTGTTAAGTAAACAGTTAATGCATGGCTTCACTATTTCCTGAACAGTGAATGCATGTCTGCACTGTTGTTCACTGAATAGTTTATTTTAAATCAGTGTAGTTAATTGATTTCACTCGCACTGAACATGAACAATAATTTTTTAAAAAAAAATTAGTTTCAGGTGAATTAAATTTACTTTTACTATAATCTCAATTTTATTCCTGATAATATTTTACCTGATTTTGTAGTTCTTGTCGGATGAATTTTGTACGTAATAGAATTATAGATAGTTTAATGGAACAATAATTTTTTTTATATATAAAATATGATTTATTTCATGATGTAATAGAAATAGTTAAATTCACAATATTTAAATTAAAAACCATCAATATTAATATATATTTTTTAAAATTATTTTATAACCTCAATTTCAAAAGCATTATTAACCAAACACATTAAATTACTTTTTCTTCAACATCAATTTCAACCACAGTTTTAACCAAACACCTATTTTTTCAAACCAACCTCAACTAAAAAGTATTTTTTTATAAAACAACTTTTTTCAAACCACAACCACAACAGTTACCGCAATACCAAACACACTCTTACTATGGTAAAATTATGTTTGTTTTTTTAAAATAAAAATTATTAATTTTTTTATTTAAAATAATATTTTTAAATCGTGTTTTAATATGTCGATGTTAAAAATTAAAAAAATATTATTTTGTTATATTTTTAAGTAAAAAATACTTTAAAAAACACTCAATATTACAATATCAAATAAACTCTTAATATTATTATTTATCCCAATTTTTTTTATTTTACCATTTAATTTTATTTTTTAATCAAATTCTTTCATGTTATATTAGTATAGTTTTACACGTTGAAGTATTTTTTTCTTTCTTTACATGCTTTCGCATATATAAAATCTTAGCATTGTTTTAAAAACTGCCCTTACAAGATATAAATTTTATTATACTTAAAATAATTAGAATAACAATGACAAAAGTAAACAAATAAAAAATGAAACAGAGCCCAATGTTTAAAAAGCACATCAAATTATATTTCAGTCCCTAAAGTTTTACTTTATGCAATTTAATTGATCCCTAAAGATTATGGACATAAAATTCAAGTCCCAGAATTTATTTTTTCACCTTCCAGTTTTTGAAAGTTGAGAGATTATAAGGGAAAAAAGAGAAAGGTGAGAGACCGATTGGCTAATATTGATATCAATGAGTTTTTATTGAAAAGAGAAGTTACATGAAGATGACTTAGATTCTTTATCTTGTCGAGAAAACAAAAAATTGGAGCTTGAAAAAGTTTTGTTATATAGTTTAATTTTAGTTTTTTAATAAAGGGTGGAAGTTTTTAGGTTTAATAGTGGTTATTAGATTGCTTTTTAGATTTTATAGGTCAAAACAAATTTTAAAATAAGTATTTTGAGTTCCAAAACTTTAATCTTAACTTTTGAACCACATTAAATGGCTAGAACTAGTATAATAGCCTGTATTTCACAATGAATTAATAATAATTCTTTTAAAAAATAAAAAACAAATATAAAAATATAAAGCTCTAGATTAAAGATGATTGGTTATGATTAAAAAGCTAGATCTAAGACGATTGAGTTTGGCTAAGAAGCTAAATCTAATAGCTTTGAGTTTGACGGACAAGGCAATTAAATTTTACAGCCTAACTAGATGCAATAGTATTTTTTAACTAAAAAATCAAAAGTTTACAGCCTAACATGATTGGTTATTTTTTAACTAGATGCAATAGTATATATATAGCAATCAAAAGTTGGAGGACCAAATTTGATATAATTAGCAAATAATATGACATTTTTAAATTTTTCACAACTTTTGAAAAGTGTTTTCCGCGTAAATTTTACAGGAAAACACTTTCCTGGAAACCAAGCCAAATTTTCCTTTGACTGGAAAGTATTTTTCGTTGACCAACTTTTCTAATGACAAACAAACACAGGAAAGTTTGGAAAGTGAATTCTCGGAAAGTGAATTTCAAGAAACAAACATAGCCTAAATACAACAGTGTAGTTTAATAATTGAAGTAATTTTTTTTCAAAACCTCGAGAGAAAAATCAACTTATTATAGCATCAGCAATTACTTCATCACATCCTTGATAAGACTATACTTTTTTTTTTAGTTTAACGTAGGAGTTCGGGCCAGCTTGCGCGCACCTCGACTAATTTCACGGGCCCTAAAGTTAACGACCATGTAAGCCTCCAGTGGCTATCATATGAGCAACCACAAGGCTTAAACTAGGGGTGAGCAAAAAAACCAGAAAACCGATTAAACCAAGAAAACCAGAAAAAAAATAATCAAAAAAACCGATTAAATTTTTGAAAAAACAGGCCGGTTCGGTTCGGTTTCGGTTTTATAAGCAAAAAACCGAAAAAACTGAACCGAACCGAAACCGATAAAAACCGGAAAAAACCGAGCCAAACCGAGCTAAAATCGAGCCAAACCGGAAAAACCGAGCCAAAACCGAGCCAAACCAAAAAAACCGACCAAACCAAAAAAATCCGAGCCAAAACCGGAAAAAACCGAGCCAAAACCGAGAAAACCGTGCCAAAACCAGAAAACCGAGCCAAACCAGTTTGAACCGGTTTTTGCCATAAAAAACCGAACCGAACCGAAACCGGTCGGTTTGACCCAATTTTAGTTCGGTTTCGGTTTTTTTCAAAAAAAATATCGGTTTGGTTACTTTTTTTGATAAAAACCGAACCGAACCGAAAATGATCACCCCTAGCTTAAACCTGAGATCATAGAGGGAACAAACCTCTTGATCCCAAACTCTAACCACGAGGCCACCACCTAGATGGACAAGCACCGCAAGAAATTAAAAATCCATAACCAATAAGTTAGAGGCAAGAGATAATTATTATATTATAACAAATACTAAAATTGCTCAGTGTTTTACCGTGGACTGCACAGTGCAGTTCACAGTAAAACAGGTTGAGTTTTTTTTTTGCATTTTTTTAAGGTGTTTTTTTTCTTTTTTCTTTGGTTTTTTAAAGCTTTTTTTCTTTTTTTAATGAATATTTTTTTTTAATGTTAAATTTTTTTTCTTATTAAACTTTCAAGGCACAGATTCCGAGTTTGACAGGTTAACCTGAATTTTTTTTTTCTGGCTTTTCTTTTTAATTAATTTTTTTTTAATTTAGTTTGTTAATGTTAAATTTTTTCTATTTAGTTATCGAACTTTCATGAAAAGGATTCCGGGTTTGACGGGTTAACCCGGCTAATTCTAGGTTAACCCGCAAATATTTTTTTTCCTATTCAGTTATCAAACTTTTATGACACCAATCCTAGATTTAACGGGTTAACCTGGTTTGAAGGGTTTTTTTTTCCCTTCATGTAGGCTTTTTTTTTCTTTGTTTTTTTCTTTTAAAATAATCTTTTTTTTTTGCTTTTTTTAATTATATTTTTTAAAAAAATTAGTTTGTTAATATTAAATTTTTTTCTATTTAGTTATCAAACTTTTATAACACGGATCTCAAGTTTGACATGTTAATTCAGTTAATTCAGAATTTTTTTCTTTCTATTCATTAGTTTTTTTTTCTTCCTATAGGTTTTTTTCCTTTGTTTTTTTAATTAATCTTCTTTTGGTTTAATTTAGTTCATTAATATTGATTTTTTTATTTAGTTATCACACTCTCATGACGCAAATTCCAGGTTTGACGGGTTAACCTTGGTGGGTTAACCCAGTTGATTCAAGTTCTTTTTTCTTTTTCTTCATTATTTTTTTTCTTTCAATTTTATTTTTTAATATTATATTTTTTTTTGTTTTTTTCTTTGTTTCTTTTTAATGATTTTTTTTTAATTTAGTTTGTTAATGTTAAATTTTTTTTCTATTTAGTTATCAAACTTTCATAACACAGATTTCAGGTTTGACGGATTAACCCAGATTTTTTTTCTGGTTTTTCTTTTTAATTAATTTTTTTGTTTAATTTAGTTTGTTAATGTTAAATTTTTTTCTATTTAGTTATTAAACTTTCATGACACGGATCCCAAATTTGATGGGTTAACCCGGCTAATTCGGGGTTAACCCATAATTTTTTTTTATTCATTTATCAAACTTTTATGACACAAAATCTCAGGTTTGACTGGTTAACCTGGTTTGAAGGGTCAACCCAGTTAATTCAGATTTTTTTTTTCTATTTCTTCATTAGTTTTTTTCTTCATGTAGGCTTTTTTTTTCTTTGTAACCTGATTTGGTGGGTCAACCCAATTGATTCAGATTTTTTTTTCTTTTTCTTCATTGGTTTTTTTCTTCCAATTTCATGACACGAATCCCAGGTTTGACGGGTTAAACCAATTGATTCATATTTTTTTTTCTTTTTTTAAGTAGTTTTTTTTCTTTGAATTTTATCTTTTAATATTGATTTAATTAAGAATTAAACTTTATGATTTGTTTTATTTACTGTTCATTAGATTATTGTGATCTCATGAGGGGATTTTACTATACCCCTCCTGTAAAGCTCTATTTATCAGAATAATGCTTTGCTTTATTGTTTTTTTCTTTTCAATTAATCTTTTGTTTTAATTTCATTCTGTAATATTAATTTTTTTTCCTTTTTAATTATCACATTTTTATAACACGACCTTGCAGCCAGACTTATATCCAAGGCTCCGGGTTTGATATTGCAACCAAACTCACTTAAACATGGGTCATGCAAGTTTAATATTATTATTAATATTATAAATATAACTTCTAGGTCAGGCGTAGTAGAATAACCCAATGCTGTTAGGTACAGTTTTGCAGAAAGACATAACACTCTTAGATCTTAATTTTTTTGATATTTTTTATATAAAAAAAATTGACTCGCAGCGTAGCGTGGGCCGTGTTTCTAGTAACAATATCTAAATCATGTGGGGAATTCACTATTCCCCCCACACAAAACACTATGGATTACAACAGTAATCCACAGTGCTTTCCTCCTCTCTCTTTTTTTGCCAACCTTTTCCTTTTTGTTTTTCATTTTTTTTTCATTTTTTTTCAAAATTATTTTTTTTTCAAAATAACTTTTTTTTTCAACTTTTCTATTTTTTCTTTTTTTTCATTTATTTTTTCTTTTTTTTTCCAAAATTATTTTTGTTGATTTTACTTTTTAAATATTGACCTGGTTAAAATTTTTGCTTTGTAATTTTTTTATTTAAGATACTGTGAATTGTTGCGATATTTTTCCACATAGTTTTTCTATTTTATTTATTTATTTTTCTAAATTATATTTGTTGATTTTTTTTAATATCGAGTTGATTGAAAATTTAGTTTTGTAATTTTTTTCTTCAAAACATTGTTGATTGCTACAATGTTTCTCCGCAAGGTTTTTTTATGATTTTCTTCGATATTATCTTTTTCTATTTTATTTTTTAATATGGAGCTGGTTAAAAATTACAGTTACGATATGTGAGGAAAGCACTGTAACTTTCATCAAAAATTATTGTTGATTGCTACAGTGTTTTTTCCCACTTAGTTTTTTCCTGTTTTTGTTATGTTTTTCCCTAAAATTATCTTTGTCAATTTTATTTTTTAAATATTAAGCTGGCTAAGAATTGCAATTACAAGTAAATACAAGTTTGTCCTCACAAAACACTATGGATTGATACAGTTTTTCCTTACATGGTTTTTTTTCAGTCTCTTTTATGTTTTTTTTTGTAATATTTTTTTCCAAAATTATCTTCGTTGATTTTAATTTTTTTAATATTGAGTTGGTTAGAATTTAACTTTGTAATAAAGTTTAATCATGTGAGGAAAACATTGTAGCTTTGCTCATAAAACATTATGGATTGCTACAGTGTCTCTCCGCATGGTTTTTTTTTGTTATAATTTTTTTCAAATCATCCTTTTCAATTTTATTTTTTTAATATTGAGTTGTTTGTGAATTACAATTACAAGTCATTACAAATAAGGCTAAATCATGTAGGGAAATATTGTAGCTTTCATCACAAAACACTGTGAATTGCTACAGTGTTTCCAACATGATTTTTTTTCCTTTTTTTGGTGTTTGTTTATTATTTTTTTTTCTAAAATTGTCTCTGTAGGTTTTTTTAAAAAAATATTGAGCTGATTAAGAATTTAGCTTTGTAATTTTTTTTCTTTAAAACACTGTGAATTATTGCAGTGTTTTCCCATGTGATTTTTTTATGATTTTTTTCAAAATTATCTTTGTCGATTTGTTTTTGAATATTGAGTTGGTTAAGAATTATAATTACAATAAAGCTAAATCATATGAGGAAAGCGTTGTAGTTTTTCTCACAAAACACTATGGATTGCTACAATATTTCTCTAAATGGTTTTTTATTTTATTTTATTGGGAAAAGCGCTATAGTTTTCCTCACAGAACATTGTCAATTGCTACAACATTTTTTCTCATGGGTTTTTCTCCTTCCAAAATTATCTTTGTTTTTTTTTTTAATATTAAGTTGGTAGAGAATTTAGCTTTGTATTAACTGAAAAGCTAAATCATGTGGTAAAAGTACCGTATCTTTCCTCACAAAATACTGTAGATTGCTACAAATCATTTTTTTCAGTCTGTAATTTTTTGATCACCAACACAACTTTTTTTCCCGTCATGAAATATTTGCTTCATCATACCTTTAATTTCTATTACTTATCTAGCGCTGGTTCACAATTATAATACTATCAAGTGCATTTTTTTTATAAGCCCACGGCAGCGCGCGGGCATATCATCTCGTATTTATTATAATGCATAGGAAATAGTATAAATTATATTATAAAATTTTATTTAATAATTTAAATTAAGTTATTGGATTGGAATCATTTTTCAATATTATTTATCGACTTTGAGTTTATGCAAGTTTTAAACCGAAACGAATTTCACTTTATGAGACATGTTAGAGAATAATATGAATCATACATTGAGATCTAATTTAACAACTTAAATTTTTTAGTTGAATTGGTTCGTGTGTGTTTGTTTTAGAGGTGCAGTTGAGTTTTGTGTGTGGGACCCACAAAAAAACTAAAAAAACAAGAAAAATTATCTTTTGTGGTTAAGTTTTGTTCATAATTGGGTTGTATTCAACCATAAAAGCTAAAACAAACACTCATACTAGTATCAGAGCCTTGACAATCAAGTGGTTACGATGATGTGAATTTGTGCAAGTTTCAAGTATAAAAATTTTTCACTCGAGTGAGTATGTGAAATAATAATATAAATTATATTTTAAAATCTTACCTAATAGATTAATTTATTGAATTAAATTAATTCTTTAACACTAACAATGTTAATACAAGCAAGCGTGGTAGTATTTTCGAATACAAATGACTATAGTTTATTTTATTTTTTTGTGGGATGAGAGGAAAATAATATAGTTAAAGATCCAACCTAGCCACCGATGAAAAAAAATACATGTAGAACTCGCAGGATGAAGATGAAAGTTGTTATAACCAGCGAGTGGCTGTTATAAA
>Ga0325410_1005003_pt1 | contig 14739 bp, 5 predicted proteins | sample PopdelMetagenome_16_FD_206182 | JGI IMG/M metagenome (GOLD analysis project Ga0325410, IMG submission 206182) | Populus deltoides microbial communities from Bellville, Georgia, United States - Xylem-PdIQD-R3 | ecosystem: Host-associated > Plants > Phyllosphere > Stem > Wood/Secondary xylem... | reverse complement strand
GTGGCTTTAAGTGGCGAGAGGAAAACTTTTAGTTCATGCCTTTTGATTCCATTAAAACAAGCTCCATTTCAAAATTTAATTATTAAAGATCTAGATTCTATGGAATTTCAGAAGATAACAAGGTTTCAATAATTTTTTTTATTTAAATAAAACTAAATTTCAATAATGTGGCACATGGTAAAAATCACTAGAGTGCGTGCAAAGAATACCCTATGGATATTTAAAAATATAAAGATTAAAATTATAATATCACTTTCTTTCTTTCTTTTTTTTAACTCACAGTTTTCTTTATTCTCACGCTGAGTTAAACCAAGTCTACCACAGAATTCAAGGAATCCACAACCCCCCCCTCCAATACAATCAAAGCTCTAATAAAGAACATTTGAACTTTCTCAACATTAACTAGGGTTTGCATCTGCTGTTTCTGTTTATGTTCTCTCTAACTCTTCCTTCTTCATTGATTTATTTATTTCTAATATTGTAAGAAACTGTCTGTTGAATTTTAACTATCATCCGTGTTTAATTTTCCTGCATTATTGAACATTGCTTTCTTGCTTTCCAATTTTGTTGAAGATGATCTTGCTGTGTTTTTCTTTTTAGCATGTTGAGATGTAATTGGTTGGTGTATTCAATTCCACATTCGTAATGAATTCACATCAATATTTTGATAAAAAAAACCCATTTTTCTGTGTTTTCAAGATGAATTTGTTAAGCACTTATTTAATTATTTCATTTCCACAGGCAGTTCTGTAGAAAATTGAGGGAGGCTTAGGAAAAGTTGTTGAAATTCTCCAATATGTATGGTCAAGGCAGTTCTAATCCCCAGTCTGGCAGCCAAGGTCCTCAAACACCGATTATCCCTCCATACTTACACCGTCCACCTCCGCTCCCCCACAGTTTCCAACAAGGCCCTCTACCTCCACCACCTCCTCACACTAGTCAGCCAAGTTTGCCTGGATATCAGCATGTTTCTATGCCCCAACATCTTGCAGTTCAGCAACTTGCACCTGGCAGGACGCCTAACCCGGGTCAGCCTTATTTGCACTCTTCTGCAACAGTTCATGGAAGTGCTCCCATGCCACATGTTTATGCACCTGCGCAGCAAAATTCACAGCATTCTTCCTATTTAGCATCGGTGCCTCCCCCTCCCCTTCCCTTTGGTTCACACCGTCCTGAAATGTTACAGGCCTCGCTGCCTTATAGAGGTTTGCCTCCTCCACCGCCTTCACAAGGTCAGGGGTTTTATAAATCTCCAGTTCATTCGTTGCCAAAACAGCTAGCTGGTGTGCAGGGTCATGTTCCCCCTCCACCTCCCCCACCTCTTCCTCCGACTTCCAGTTTCCTGACTCCTGCTCTCTCTGGGAGTTCTGCTGAGCCTCACGTTGGAAATCCTCAAATGCTTTCCACAGCTCCTCCCCCACCACCACCACCACTGCCCCCACCACCGACCTCTTCTGCACCACCCATTCCACCTCTGCATAACTCCCACATGATGCCATTATCTGCACCCATGCTAGATGGTTCCATTCCACAATTTTACTCTGATTTTGCTTCCAATTCCTCCAAACCTTCTGGTGATAAATTGGGCCCTACTAGTTCCACCAATGAAGTCATTCCTCTCAATCAAGGTGGACATAATGTTCTCATGCGTGATGACAACTTATATCTGGAAGGTGGGAGTGGTGCTGGGGTGTGTTTTAAATTGGATGAAGGTAATACTTTTTCCGAACCCAGTCATTTGATGGATGCAGTTGGATCCCACATGTCTTCTGACTCTGATATGGAGATGGAAGGTTAGTACCTTATTGGTATTTTCTCAGTCTACTTCATAAGGTTTTTGTTTTCTAATGTTTGCTAAGTTAATTTATGTTTCTCATATGTCTCTATCCCTCTCTTTGAAGCATGTAAATCTCATAAAACCTATGATCTGTTGTTTATGTTAATTATTCAATGTTAAAGAGAAAATGAGATGCCTGACTGTTTCTCATTTAAATCATGATCCTGATGTATGACCAAGATGCAAAATATCTATGATTCTTGGAAATTTGTTGTTTCTGTCCAATTTTTTTTAAAGAAATCTTTCCTTGGTTTTGTTTTATTGATTGATTTATTTAAATTCAATCTTAAACTTAAGGTAATTTATCTAGTGGATATGGTTTGCTGTTTGGTTGTCGTATGCCAATGTGACACCAAGCAGCTACTCCCCATGCTATTTTGTCTAGAAGTAATAGATTGGTGCTGTGGATGATGTTTCATTGAAATGCTTGTTAGTTTGTAGATGAAAAGATTTCATGTTGAATGACCTGCACAGATGATCCAATTTGGAGAAGTTTTTGTAACTGTTTATTTTATTTGTATGTACTTTTATGGATGAGTCATATTTTGTATTTGCATTGCGGGTATTAGTGATTCATTCTCCTCATCATTTGTTTCTCACTCATCGGTGAGTTGTTTTCAGATGACATTACACAGTCTGACAATGACCAGGCAGTAAATTACCCTATTGGAGGTCAAACTCATGGTAATCATTTGATAGCTGGAGCATTTGATGTAAGAGAGCAGTTGCATGAACTGCAGAGTTCAGCACAACCTGACGCTTCCACAATGGTTTTATCTCTCTCTGGCTCCTCAAGGCTGAATAATGGTGAACGAGGTAAATGTTTCACCCACGCACTAGTTTTCCCTACTTGGACAGTCTCTTCCTAATTTTTCTCCTTAGATAACTAGCTTGGATCACCGCAACATCAATATCATCATTAGAACAACACAAACAAAGACAAATGGATATATTTCATCCAATGGGATTTTAGGAAACACCTAATTGATTGTTGAAATAAAGTATCAATACATTATTATATAGTTTAGAAGTGATATTAGTAGCTTATTTTATGTTATTTGGGTTTTATCTAGTGTATAAATAAAAAGTATGAAAAAAAGAGAGGAAATTAACCTATATTTTAGGATTCAATATAAAAAGCTTATTTTTTAGGAATTAATAATTTCCTAATTTTACCAATATTGTTCTTTTTCTGAATTAGAGATGGGATTGGATTACTTATTAGTATTGGTAGTATACTATAATATTAGCATTGTATTAAGGGTATAATAGTAAATCAAAAGTTTGTAAGTAGTTCGTGCTTTTATATATATTATGGATTATATATTGCAAAGCTTTAATAGCACATGCCTGTGCTTATATTGAGTTATTTGCTGGCCTGAAACTTTAGAGCGCCTATCATTGTGTGGTTCTCATGTAGGTTGCTCATGTTAGTTGTACAGGAATAACCTGTACACCTGTTCCATGCCCTTAAGTTTAGAGTTAATCTTGTTTCCAATTACAGGCTCAAAACTCATCAATTGTTATAACCAATTGACATCTGGGGAGTCAGTTTCTGAAGTTCATAGCCCAGTCATTAATTCAGCAGGAGCTGATGAAAAAAGTTCATTAAGGATCATGGCAGCTGCTGGATGCATCAATTCTGATAAATATTCTGGTGAAGTTTTTAAAGGCAGCAGCCCATTCAAACTTGTTCAAGATTATACTTCTGAGGATTGCTCAGAAAATAATGAGGAGCCCTGTTTGAAAGATGACATTCCTAAAACTGCCTCAGACTTGGTTACTGTTGGCTCTGAATATCTGCAGCAGCAGCAACCACCCTATGGTTTGGATCCCTCTGCTATTGATAACGTGTATGGTCTATCTGGGAAGGTGGGTTCTTCATCTAGACTCCCACCAGATATTCTGGACTCAAATCAGCCATCTCACCCGCCAGATTTTGGAGCAAAAAATTCAGCTCACCTGAATTCTTATCCAACTAGTTTTGAGCAGCCACTCAACTCCGGATCCAGTTCTGATGTTGTAAGGCAAGAAAAGGTTCCATCCTGTTCTTGCAAGGATGATCATTCTTCATGTTTGAACCATGCTTCACTTGATGGACAAGGTGTCAGTGTTGGAACAAGACATCCAATACCTTCGCCCAATTCTGCCAGGGGGGTTGCACAAATTATTCCGAGCTCAGGAGGTGATCAGTATGATCCGTTTTTAGACAGCATTGAGCCAACTTCAAACTCATTTAAGAGACTTGATCACATTCAGAAGTGGGAACCCATTGACACTGATGTTATGCCGAGGCTTAGTGCCTCAAACAAATCATTGGATGTTGAAGAAAACAAGAAAGAAGTTAGAGGCATTGCGGTTTCCACATCTCTTGATAATGAGGAGTTTGGTGAGATTGCAGATGCAGAAGTGGGTGATGTTGAGAATCAGAGCCAGAGTACTCCTGTTGTAGTGAATGTGAATATGGGTGATATGGAGATTGATCAGATTAAGTCCCCAAAGAAGAGCAAAAAGAGCGAGTCCAGATCAATGAAGCTCTTTAAGGTTACCCTTGCAGATTTTGTCAAGGAGGTTTTAAAGCCATCATGGCGACAGGGTAACATGAGCAAGGAAGCTTTTAAGACTATTGTCAAGAAGACGGTTGATAAGGTTGCAGGAGCAATGAAGAGCCATCAAATACCCAAGTCCAAGGCAAAAATGGATCATTACATTGACTCATCGCAACAGAAATTAACAAAACTTGTGATGGTAAATCCTTCTTTCTTTTACCTTGAAACTGATATGTGAAAGAGTTTTCTCATGACACAAATACACACACAAACAAGCTCATTTAATAATGGTCTCTATTCAAGTGGCAAAGACAGTTGATACTTATATTTATGGCCTTATGTGTATGAAAACAGAAGCCGCAGATGATTAGAAAGGGTTTCTTTAAGAAATATCACACTTGATGCATGTTATCTAGCACTATGAATCTCACATGGTACACATTCAATGATAGGTTTCCCATAACCTCATGGCTCAGCTTATGATTCTACTGATTGGAACATCAATTTCTTACTACCAAAAAAAGTACGATCATGATAGTGGTTATTGTCATTCTAGACTTAGAAGTCATGGGTGGGAAACAGGCATCGATGTGTGCCTGATGCAGCTTGACAACTTTCCGGTCAATATGCTTCCTCTGCAATCCTGCCCCTTTCCACTGAAAGGGAAAGTGCAGAACTTGAATTCTTAACCATTAGCCATTTCTATCTAGTAATGTTTTCCGAGGGACCTAGGAGTTAGGATTTGTTGTCGTGTAGTTTTTTTAACTCTCTACAATGAATTGTACAGTTGTATTTAATTTATCAAGGGAAGGTAGGGTTACACCAACAACCTTCCACAAAAATTGTCCCATACTATTGAAAAATCACATAAAGTGCAGACACAAAATATCATTCTTAGTGATTGAGACCATCTTGAATAGTATTTCAAAATATGATTGAAACTTCTTTGTTGCAAATGGACAAGTTCTGGGACACCAAACAGGGAAATTTGTGGGAGTTGCGACTTCAAAAAGATGTTTTATGCATGATTAGATTCTATATGGTCTTTAATTATGTTCATTTTTTTTCCTTGGCAATACCATTTTCGCATTTTGTTCTGCAGGGTTATGTTGATAAGTATGCCAAAGGGTAAAAGTTGATATCAGCAATGATTTCTGGTTAAAGACTTTGATTTTGCTTGCTTTCTGGGACTAGTGTCAATGGAGCAGCAGAACAATCTAGAATTGGATGCAGAGTGCAGAGCTGTGAGAATAGATAGGAAAAAAAATGATGGCATAAGTAGATTCCTTGTATTTTGTGAAGTTTGCACCTGCCAAAAAAAGAACATATTAAGGTCCATGACCAGATGAACTCAGTTACAACATATTCCAACTTCAAGGATATTCTTAGAAGTCTCCAAAATGCACATGTAATGTGCTTTCTTTAAAAGAAATGTTGCATGTATTTTATGATCTGGAGCTATTCTGTACTTATATTTGATCGATTTGTTTGTTGTGTAATCATTGCAAGGAGTGAGGAAGCCAAATTGGAAACATAAATATAGAAAACTTTAGATTAGTAAGAGAAGAAAAATAATTCTGGTGTTAATTTGCATGAGATATTCTTAGGGTCCTGAATCGTCTCCTTGATTTGTCATGTATCTTGGAATATGATTTTCTAGTCAACTAGAAAAATTGAATTATCCTTCTTTTTTTCCTCAAAGTATTATATCTATGCATGTTTTGGACAACTCTAGCGTTTGATTAATAAACAGGTGCTGCAGCGTTAACTTGGACTTCTAATGATAAGACGGATGTTCATAATGTTAACAAGTAACATGTGTATACTGTCTTTCCCGTCCCTAATCACTATAGAATTGCAGTAAAGGTAATAAGCAAATATTTGACTGCAACCATGAATTATGTGACAGTGATTGGTAACTTTGATTTTTTCATCAACTGAAGCATGATCATAGGTGAAATAAATCTATAACTGTAACCATGCATCTGATTGTTGGTTGCACAGATTTTCACTATTTTATCTGATTTCCCCCCCTTGTTTGCTGCCCTACTGCAACAGAGAGATCATTGAGCAGTCCTTTTCAAGAATTGGAGCAGAAGCATTCTTCAGAGCTTACAGTCAGCAAACCTCTCGCATGTTCATGTTGTCTGTTCTGTGAGTAGAATCTTTCAGTAGAATTGGATTGTTATAGTGAAATGTGAGATTGATGACTTTATTGAATTACAAGAATTGAGACTTATTAATATATTTTGAATGCATGAGATGCTGGTGTTTTGCTTCTCTTTATTCCTTCCCTAGAATGGTGATGCATACATGTTTTGATGATCTGGAACATTTTATTCTTGTAAATCATGTTATATGATGGGTATTTCAATCTTGAATTTGATTGTGACTGGTTGTATGGTCTATGTTCCTTTATGTCTGATAGTTATCTGATATTGTGATGGCTTCCTTATTTTAGTTTCTAATTCATAAAGTGACCTTGATGTTTTTTCAATAAATGCTTCCTGCTCAACCTTTGTTGTCGGATTCTAACATAAATTGTATTCTTGGTCGAGGAAACATCCTGAGAATTGTGAGTGTGTTCGGGCTCAGCGAGATGAAATCAAGTTACATTGGATTATTAATTACTGTATGCTTTGACAATGAAGTGGGATTTCATTTAGGTTAGTCCAATGAAGCCGAGGTTATGAATTTATAGAATGTTTGCTGTACATCATCTGCATTGGAATGCTTTGTTGCTTACCAGTAATACAGAATTTGGCATCTTTCAACTGCAGTGGAGCTCGTTACGCGAACCCCTTGTTCTTACATCTTACACAAAGGGAAGAAAAAAGAAAACCCTTTGGAGTAATGTGGGTGGGTGGCGATTGTAGGAAGTTTTACATTTGGCCTTTCTCTGTAAATATTTCAGTTAAGGAACCTGTTGAGCATGCATGAGAATTATGAGAGAAAGGCTGCCGGAGCTTAGGATCTTGCAACAAGTAAAATGCAACTGTTGGCTCTGCCGTACTGGACATGGAATCTGAAGCTTTTTAGTTTCAAATGATTACCCTTCTTTATTTCCTTTCCTTTCCTCTTCTTCTTTTTTCTTTTTACTGTGACAGTGTTAGATGTTAATATTATGATGTTACAAGATGGTTTTTGTAACTTTTTTTTTTTCTTGTTATATTTTAATTATTCTAGAAAAAAATTTATTATTGGAAGAGAAATTACATGAAGAATACGGTGACTTTGGAAGCCATGCAAGAGGAGAAGAAGGAATTGGAATCAAAGCCAACACAATGGCATTCCAATCTTAAAAATGTTTAAGAAATAAATAACATTAAGTTATTTTGAGAAAACAAAATTTTTGAAAATGTTTAGGTGAGCATGAGAGTGATACATCAACTATAAAGATGTTGCTTAGGTTATAGAATTTTATCAAGGAAATATATATATATAGTGATTTTATTTAATGATGAATATAATCACCCAATAATTGAGCCTAGCCGGAGATATTTCATTACCTTAAAATTACGCAAGCGCAAGATTTTGAAGGTATAAATCACTATTAGAAATTACATTGAAAAGTGTGATGGAACTTAATTTTTTAGATAATTTAGATAAATTGTTAGAAAAAATGTATTGACTTATCAAAACCCAAAAAAGAACGACCTTAGAGATTTCCTAGATAGAAGGAGAAGGACTATACAAAGGAAAAGGAGAGTATATAAGCTGACAAGTCCTGATCAACTACTCATCGGGAAAGGAATTGCCTGGTCTGACTTTCCTTTATTTCCCTCAAACTACAGAGAGGGAGATTGAAAGAAAAAGATTCTTCCTTTGGAATCTCTCGCACCAACCCAACGAGAAAAAATAGACACGAACAAAACCCACTATTTCTCCTTTTCTAGAGATACTATAAAGATAAACAACGAAAGGGGCTCTCTTGAAACCCAAAAAGATTCGATCTTTATAGAGAAAAACTCATTCTGATTCTGGTTTTTAACAATGAGTAGAGACGATGATGATCCAGGAGAAAAGGGAGGTCGGTCAAAGCCACCAATATCATCAGGGCCGTACAAATGGTTGACAGACTTTCACAAAGATCTATTGGCAGGTGCATTTCTGGGAGGGGTAATGCATACAACAGTGGCGCCAATTGAGAGGGCAAAGGTGCTGTTACAAACTCAAGAAAGCAATTTGGCAATTGTAGGGAGTGGACGCAGGAAATTCAAAGGAATGGTTGATTGTATTGTTCGTACAGTTAAAGAAGAAGGGATTCTTTCGCTTTGGAGAGGCAATGGCATTAGTGTGATTAGACATTACCCTTCTGTTGCACTTAATTTCTCTCTCAAGGTGAGTAAAGTTGGGTTCTTTTTGGTTTTTGGTTTGTGGGTAAGGTGTTTGATGAAATGTGTCCGAGGGAATATTGGGTGGTTTGTTTTTATAGTATTTTGGGTGTTTTGGTATTTGATGATGGTTCTTGATGTGTGTGTGTGTGTGTGTGTGAAATGTTTGATATATGAGTACATGAATATTGCAATGATTGATTTCACTTCGTATTTAGTGGAATGTTGTCTTTTATGATTGTAAAGGATGGTTCTTTATTTTATTTGGTGTTTGTCTTGTTGTAATTTTAACAAAGTAGAATCTTGAAGTTAGAAAGAAATAGGAGGATTATTTTAACATGGGCTGATAGGATTTGATGGGAAAGGATATTTGGAACTGATTGCTGCCAGTAGTGGAATGAGGATTTTAGATTTTAGGGAAAATGTTGATAACAGGATTTTGGTACAGTTGAATTTGGAGAAATTTTAAGCAATTTTCTAGAAGAAGGGTCTTGCTAATTTTAAAAATAGAAAGAGAACAAAATTCATGCATAAGTTGTCAATGGGGAATTGGAAATCAAAATGTTCCCCAACTAGAGAGTTCCTGGCTATACATTGACTTCATAGATTCATTATGTCATCTAAAATAGTTGGATAAATTTTGAGATTTAGGTGAATTAACTTTGGATGTATAAATTGTGAGAAGATCCTGGAGTGAGCTTTTGCAAGGAATGAAAGAAACACTGTTTGGAGAGATAAGGTGGCATGAGCTTTAATTACAGGTGCACTGGTTTGTGCAAGACGGTAGAAATGAAGATCCAAGAACTACTATGTTGCAAAAAAGGAGAGCGAAGTTTAATTACAAATAAACTTTAGATATTAACAGGTGTATTGAATGCATTGAAGGCTGAATAAAACCTCTTACTGATATTTTTTGGTTTGCTTTTGACCTTTTCTTTTCCACAAATGTAAATTTGTAAAGGCTTGGTCATGTTCTTGCAATCTTACGGTAACGCTAAGTTTGCCTAAGCTTTTTCTTAGGACATTCAGACAGCTCAACTGCATACGACACTATTTTTTTGTTTATTGCAAGATGTTACAAATAGCACTGGTCTGTCTTAGCTGGCTGAGATCTACTCAGAACTTTTAAGATATGGAAAATGCTTCCCCAACCAGAGAGTTCCTGGCTATGCATTGACTTCATAGATTCATTATGTCATCTAAAATAGTTGGATAAATTTTGAAATTTTGGTGAATTAACTTTGGATTTATAAACTGCATACCACTCACTAATTTTTTGTTGATTGCAAGATGTTATAAATAGGATTGGTATATTTTAGCTGGCTGAGTTCTACTCAGAACTTCTAAGATATGGAAAATGACTTTTTCCTTGAAATATTATTTTGGTAGCTGGTCTCTTTGAGATATACAATGTCATTATCCATGGCATGAGAAAATTTAATAATGCAATAGAAGATAATAACAGGGATTCTAACTTATTTAGATGCATAAAAGGAAGTGATCTTTTGCTTTGATTATTGATATCAAAGTTTCAAGTGAATTAGGATCATCTCCATTTTGTGTTATGCTACCATGACCTCATGGTTGTTAATTTCTTTTGCAGGATCTTTATAAAAACATCTTGCATAATGGAAACCATCCAAATGGTCCTTTTTTGTCTAGCGTACCTGCCAACTTCACTGCGGGTGCTGCAGCTGGCTGTACGACACTGATTTTAATCTACCCGCTTGATATAGCACACACCCGCCTTGCTGCTGACATTGGAAGAACTGATGCTCGTCAATTTCGAGGTATTTTTCATTTCCTGACTACTGTATACAATAAAGATGGGGTTCGAGGAGTGTACAGAGGGCTTCCTGCCTCTCTGCAAGGAATGGTTGTTCACAGGAGTCTATATTTTGGTGGGTTTGATACAATGAAGGAGATTTTGTCTGGAGAAGCAGCTAAACCTGAATTGCCATTGTGGAAGCGTTGGGTGGTGGCTCAGATAGTCACGACATCTGCTGGGTTGGTGTCATATCCAATGGATACAGTTCGAAGGCGGATGATGATGCAATCTGGTTCGGAACAACCAATGTATAATAGCACACTTGATTGCTGGAGGAAAATTTATAGGGCAGAGGGGGTGGCTTCTTTCTATCGTGGGGCAGTTTCAAATGTGTTTAGGAGTACTGGTGCTGCTGCCATTTTGGTTTTGTATGATGAGGTCAAGAAGTTCATGAAATGGGGTGGCTTGTAGCAGGGAGTAGTTTTGGTTAGTTTTTCATCTCAACCAAAGGATTGGAGTAAAATGAGGTGATACGGTTTATAGAAGGAAAATATTGTGAAATGCAAATGAGTTCCATACAGCTAAATGATAGCAAGCACTTGATGCCACTTTACTCCTCTTGAGGTTCTGGCAATTCACCCTTTATTTTTTGTTAACAAATAAAAAGGTTGAATGTGATTGATTCAGATTTTGTATACCTAGTTGATTCTTGGTGATCAATCACCTGTATTTTTTATCGTCAAGTAAAGTGGTTGCAGAGTTATTATCTTGGAGAAGGGCGGGCAGCAAAGAAAGTGGGACTTGAATCCAAAGTCCCGCGATTTTCCCGAGCTTTCTTGTTGATCTGGGATCTCATGGGCCTAGGTGTCATGCCTTGGGCCTCGGGGCCCTGTTTTAAACAAAAATAAAAACTTATTAGTGAAAGAATGCTATTGGAAGATAAAAATTAAAGAAATAAAACTATTTTCTTATGAAAATAAATTATCTAAATAAAACTCAATCAATCATAGAAGACAAAATTTCTTATTAGTAACAATTTTTTTATTAGATTCTGATTGTTTTTTTTGGTATTCCAAAGGGAAAAACACAAAAAACAAAAAAATGAGCTTAGACAAGTGGATTCAAAGACAATATTGCATGTGTACAACGTCACAATAATTATTCTCATGGATAAAAAAAAATTCTTGTTATTTATCAGTAAAATAATATTTTAGTTGTTAAAAATCATAACTGATCTTCAGAGTTTGGATAAAGAGGACTAGTTGTGTATAAAAAAGATAATATCGCTTCTAGTACACCCTACCTAAGATAAGTTGTATTGTTATTTGTCTGATTACTAAGGCACTATTGTATTTCTTCTAACTGTTGGTTTATCTAATGGTTAAAAATTGATCCACCCAGTAGAATGAACCATAATTTTATGAGTTAAGTTTAGTCATTTTAGAGTCCAAACATATTTTTGCATTTATTTCTTTTAATATTTAGAATATATCTTACGTTTAAGTTTGTAATCCTTGATATTAAAATAAACAAATTGATTTATTAGTGTTCTGAAATCTAATAAATTTAAAAATAGAGAACTTAAAACTTTGGCCATGTTATCATTTCATGAATTTGAAATTATATGGAAACATTTGAATTCTTGACTTAATATTAAAAAATTAAAAAGAGACAAGGGTGCATGTGAAGTATTTAAGAAATTGTATGTGTAAAAATATTTTTTTTCAAAAACAAAAAAGAAATTAACTAAAAAAACAAAAAATATATAAAAAAGACTAAAAAAACATCATTAAAACTCAAAACCATGCAATCTTTGCCAAAGAAGTTCTATACCTATCTTTCTCACCACTCGAATATAGCGTGTTTTTTTATCACTCCTGTCTCATTGTTTGTCTTAAACACACTTTTATTTTTTGAAAAAAAATCCCACGATGCGTAGTCTTTTTACTCAGAATCCGGCTACTATTTTGATGATTGAAAAATCAAGGTTCAGGGATTTGGTGCGAAAAATCCATTTTCACCTATTTTGGCCCCCAAACCCCTCATATATATCTCTAAAACCTTAAAAATCTATTTTATTATGATAAATAACTTTTAAAATGGTTTAAAAGCACAAAATCAAACTGAGAAAGTTTTCTCTTTCAACCTTGATTTATTTTTATATGCATGATTAAGGTTCAAAACCAACTCCATATCACCCTAGCTACTAGTTGAATGGAACGTGTTGACACCAATTTTGGTTATCGAAAATCATAACAACAAAATACTTTCTTTCTTTAATGTTATTTTCCAGTGGGTTTTTTTCATCTCTCATCCAGAAACCAAAATTGTTTTTTTTTTTTAAGTATTTTAGGACCAAAATAAATTTTGGTGTAGCACATGTGGGTAGCCATCAATTGTATCCTCCTTTCACTTGGTTCTCAAACCTTTAATTTGATGCTTTTACTATAATTTCAAGAATCATTCCATGCAATTAGGCTAGAAAAGTACATAAAAATAACTTTAACGAGATAGAAAAATAAAAAAATAATCTTGTGGACTGAAATGATTTTTTCCTCTGAGTATTATAGTGCCATTATATTTCTCCGTGTTGTTAACTTTGGTCCCCTATCATTGAAATTTTCCAATCCTTAATAAAATTTTACAAATAGTTCATCAATTTAGACCTAGAAAGATGCAACTAAAAAACATTGAGTAAAAAAAAAAATTGATACAATAATTGTCCTGGGTGTTTTAGTATATGTTACGTTATAATTACTGACGGCTAACTAATTGATTTTTTAAAAAAAAAACAACCAAAGAGGTTTCTATTTATGTTTTCCAATTACAGAATCAGAAATTTTAAAAAAAATTGTTTCTTTTTAATATTTGTACTGAAAGAAAAATCTACTACCACTGTTATGATTTTATAAAATCACTTGTTTGATTTTGAATATTCTTGACAGTTGATTGTTAATTTTTTACGTTTTTAAAGACAAAAAAAAGTTGTTTCTAATTTAAAATATGATTTTTAAATGGGAAAATGAAAATTGAAAAATGGATCCCTAACTAATCTTACTAAGTGTAGATCACATAGTTATCAGACCCGATTCGAAAATTGATCTGGTTAAGAAATTGAGACTTGGGTTACACGGGTTGATTCAGATCAACCCGAATCAACTTGGAAAAATTTAAAAAAATTAAATTTTTAATATTTCATATAAAAAAATTAAGAAACAATCCTTGTGAATATAAACTATACATGTTATAAATAATGAAATTTAAAAGATTATTTCAAAAGGTTTTTTTTATCCCACATTGAAAAGATAGTATGTTTGTATGTTATTCTTTTAAGTTGAATTATTTAAATCAAAAAGGTTTTTTATTCCACATTGAAAAAACATAATTTTTTTTTATGAATATAGAGTATATATACTAAAGGGTTTCAAATCTCACATTGAAAAAATAAAATATTCTTATAGTATTTATATAGTGAACTTTGAAAATGGTTAATAACTAATTAAAATATATATATATATATATATATATATATATATATATATATATATATATATATATATAAAGGATCTCTAGCTATGAGAAAAAACACATTTAAGAAAAAAAACGGGTCTCAATCGGGTTTTGTCGGGTCGCTCAGGTCACAAATCAACCCGATAAGTTTTGTTGGTTTTTTGCTCATCCTAGTCTTTTACTTTGACCAAACTGACATGTTCAATCACCATATTCCAAATCAATCCACTAAACCAGTCTGAATTTAATAACCATAATAAATCATACATGAATGAAGATGCACGTGGATGAATTTCAAGGAAGGTTGGATGCTTGGGCCATGACTACCACCAGCGGCACCATTTAGGTGGTGGTCTAGTGGTAAGAACTTGGAATTAAGGGGTTTGTTCTCTTTGTGGTCTCAGGTTTGAATCTTGTGGTTGCTTATATGATGGCCATTAAAGGCTTACATGGTCGTTAATTTCAGGACTCGTGGAATTAGTGGAGGTGCGCGTAAGATAGTCTGAATACTCTCACTTTAATCTTAAAAAAAAAACTTGGCTGGTGAGGTGACACCTTGAAAATGGCCATGTGTTAAAATGTGAGGTGAAGATCGTTGGAAACTGGAGTGACAAGGAAGGCAGCAAGTAGCAAGCTCTCCCTGTCAACAAATGGGGCTTGGTTCTTCTTCAATTTCCTCGGTCTCTATCAGTGGCTGCAGATTCCCAAATACATATATATATAGTCTTCATAACATTCTTG
>Ga0325410_1004999_pt1 | contig 14742 bp, 6 predicted proteins | sample PopdelMetagenome_16_FD_206182 | JGI IMG/M metagenome (GOLD analysis project Ga0325410, IMG submission 206182) | Populus deltoides microbial communities from Bellville, Georgia, United States - Xylem-PdIQD-R3 | ecosystem: Host-associated > Plants > Phyllosphere > Stem > Wood/Secondary xylem... | reverse complement strand
GGTTTCATGCCAACACAAACCATATGGAACTCCTTGAGATGAGTATGAGGATCTTCTCCTGCAAGACCATTAAATGTTGGTAACAAATGTATAAAACTAGATTTGAGCTCAAAGTTTACATTATTGTCAATGTTTATGCACAATGGTTGATTTTCCACATTAGGAGCAGCAAGCTCCTTGAGTGTTTGTTGCCGTGCAACCGCCATGGTGTTGAGGCGAGCTTCCTTTCTTAACCTGCGTAAAGTGCTTTCTATTTCAAGATCAACCTACACTTGAATTTGATTAGTAGAACAGGTCACAGGCATAAATTGCTAAGAAAACTCAAAAGAAAGTAACCACACAAGAGATCAAAAATAATGCAAATTGTATGAAAATCCTACGGTAGAAAACTAAAACTGCCTAAAAACACTAGAAAACAGCGGACTTTGGCCTCAATAGAGTGGGGCTAGTGATTTATCACTAGTCCTGTTCAGAACGTCGTTTCCCTTCAAAACACAAAAGGTTGATATCTAATTCGACCAAAAACTCTGTTTTGAACAGTACCGCCACCGCAAGTGAATAGTATCGCCGTAAGCAAAAATTTTGTTTCTCTTTTTTTTTTCTTTTTTTTTTTGAATCACAGCAAATAAAAATAACAGTACAAGCATAAGAATCAACTAAAATTACATCCCCGACAACGGCGCCAAATTTTGTTGCGATTTCGCGGTTGCACAAATTAATTACCCTAGCTTCAAACACAACACACAAGATAGTATAGAGCAAGCAAGGGGTCGATCCCACGAGGAAGTTTCAAGTCAGATTTTTATGTTGTACGTTATGTAATTGGGGGAATTTGGTTTGTGATTATCTAAACTATGGCAGCAATTAAATTAGCAAACAAAATCAATTAAAACCGAAACTTATCAAGAAAACAAATCTTGGTCGCAAGCACACATCCACCTACGGAAATTAGAACCGATCCTTGAAACGAAAATTGCAGTTTATGTTCTGAAATTTTATCTTTTCTTAACATTGATTAATTAACGGATCCGCCGTATAACTAATCCTAACCAACAAACAATCAAAGTGTCCGCACTAATGATTCAATTTAATGGTAGCTTTAAGAACTAGATAATTTCATCAAGATTAACTTACAAGCTGTCCGCAGCTTGTGTCACTTTGTTCAAATGTTCTCCCTAAGTTCAATAACGTAGTTCCGCCACAATTATCAAGCTTAGTTGCTTCACAAGTTCATATATCACAACTCCGGTTTTGATATTAAACTTAGCAATAGATTGTTCACAACAATAACTTAGAGTCCGCTCTAGCAATCATCAACAACAATCATAGGAAATATGCATAGGAAAACAATCATACTCATTCATAACATAAACTGAAAATAAAAGGAAGAATAAATCTCACGGTTCTTGAAATCCGAAGGTTTGTTGTGTCCTTGCAACCAAGAAAAGAGCTTAGCCTTGCATAACTATTGAACTACTACTTCTAAAGAATGAAAAGAGCATGATTTTTGGGTTTGTAGAGGAGAGAATTTGTGTTTATTCTCTGCTAGCTGCTGCCTCCTTCTGCTCTCCCTCTTTTCTGCTGGCTGCTGCCCCCTTCTCTCTTTCTTTTTATATGCTAAGAAACCCTAGTCTCTATTTTACAAAATAGTCCTTTCTTGAGTTGGTAGTTTACATTTAAGTACTTCAATAACTATTTTTCTTAAAAGGAGAAATAGTCTTGCATGAAATCTTCAAGCTTTGACTTAGAGGAGCTAAATTGCTGATATAAAAACTTGGATGTCAGTTTAGATGCTTCGGAATGTAATTTGGACTTATTTCTTCACGAAACTTGTTTGCTGGCAGAATTCAGTTGTCATCTTTGAAAAATCATATCACCCTCATATGACATCATTTTTGGCTGAACTTTGGATCGTTGATAGGTATTTAAGTTAGGAATACATGAAAATTGAGTTTGCATTCATTGGACTTCTGTAGCTCCAAATATTAAATTTTGAATGGCCAAAGGTCAACATTGGCAGAATGCGAGATTTGACTTTGCAGGATGTGATTTCCATGATCTTTCTTTTTTTATTTTTCTTGCATTACATTTCCAGAAAGGTATGGATGTTAGCTTTTTAGTGCCACTAGAATCACTTCATTTTGATCTCTAGAACTCACGCTCTGCACAAACATTGACTGAACGTCAAATCTGCCAATTACCTCCAATTTACTCCCTTTTGCATCTTTCATCCAAAAATGCCTTCAAAACATAAAACAAAGAATATCAAGGCATTTTATATATAAAACATGGACAAAACATTAGGTAGATATGGGTGAAACTATCGAATAATATGGTTACATCGCGTGACAGAGAACAAAAGAGCAGAAAGAGAGTTAAGGAGGAGAGAAGGAGAGATAGAAGAGAAAGAAAAATTGAGATGTTTTTGTTTTTTGCATTAAAGGAAGAGAAGAAGAAGAAGAAATGCTCGCGTCTCATGAAATTAAGGATTTTTGTCTTTTAACTTGGGCTTTTTTTTTACTGACAAATAATTAAATATTAATCTTTTTAACATTTAGTTTAGTGTTTCCGTCTATAACATTTAATTGAAATTTTCAATTTAATAAAATTTTTTCAGAAACCTCTCAAATATCACCAATGACTTTTCAATCTATCGGTGATTCTATCTGTAAGGAATAATAATTAACAGTATTATTGAGAAGTGAACAGTTCCAAAGCTCTCAAGAAAATACTAACGGACTTAATTCATCAATGATGTCATATGGAATGAACATAGTGAACAGTGCCATTGAGAAGTGAATAGTTCTAAAACGCTTGGGAAAATATGAAAAGACTTAATCCGTCGGTGATGTCATATGTAATGAACATAGTGAATAGTGCCATTAAGAAGCGAACAATTTCAAAGCTCCCTACAATATATTGACATATGCAATCCTTTGGTGATGTGGTTTGTAAAGAATACAATGAACAGTGTCATTAAGAAGTGAATAGTTCCAAAACTCTTTGGAATATACCGACAGACTTAATTTGTTGGTGTATCTATTGGTATTTTATGGTTTATTAGTAATTCCATCAATATCAAATAGTTTATATGGCCAAATTATATATGTATTTCTTATCTATCTATCTTGTAAATACTTAAAATCTCAACAGCACACACAATACAATAACACAAGTTCTATGTATAATAATAAAATCATAAAAAGTAAATGTTTCCTTGTCTTATAATAATAAATTCACATCATTGTCATTGTCATTATATTAAAGTTAATTTCATCCAGAAATATTACATGATAGTTAATTTCAATACAAATTCATGTTGTGTATATTAATCAGAATTGTCTTCTTCTTCTTCAATTTTATCTTTGTCATCATCATCTCCATCACAATCTTCTATTTTGATTTTGTCATTATCATCAGCTTCATCAACTTATGTATGACTGCTAGTTCTGAAAACATCATTTAACTCCTCAAAGTCAATGTTGCGATGTCGCGGTCGCACAAATTAATTACCCTAGCTTCAAACACAACACACAGGATAGTATAGAGCAAGCAAAGGGTCGATCCCACGAGGAAGTTCAAGTCAGATTTTTATGCTAGATGATATGCAATTTGGGGGGGGGTTTGGACGTTATCTAGGCTAAAGCAAAAGAAAACAAAAAACTATCAAACGAAATTTAATAAAATCAGAAAATTATCAAGAGAACAAACCTTGGTCACAAGCACACATCTACCTACAGAAATCAGAACTGATCATGGAAACGAAACATCAATTTATATTCTGAATATTTATCTCTTCTTAACATTGGTTAGTTAACGGATCCGTCGTATAACTAACCCTAACCATTAAACAACCACAGTGTCCACACTAGTAATTTAATTTAATGACAGCCTTAAGAACTAGATAAGTTGATTAATCAAGAAAACATAACTGTCTGCAGTCTATGTTTGATTTGATTGAATGTTCTCCCTAAGATTAATAACGTAGATCCGCCACAATTATTAAACTTAGTTGCTTCACAAGTTCATATACCACAACTCCGGTTTTGATATCAAACTTAGCAATAGATTGTCTACAATAATAACTTAAAGTCCGCTCTAGCAATTAAAATAAACAATCATAGGAAAAATAAGCATAGGAGAACAAACATATTCATCATATAAACTGAAAAGAAAAGGTAAAATAAATCTCACAGTTCTTGAAATCCGAAGGTTTCCGTGTCCTTGCAACCAAGAAAAAGTGTTTAGCCTAGCATATTTGCTGAACAACTAATCAAAAAGAAGGAAGAATGCATAATTTAGGGTTTCTTAAAGGAAGGGGGCGTTTTTCTCTTCTTGGCTGGCTGCCCCCCTTCTCTTATCTCATTCTTTTTATATCTTAGGAAACCCTAGGTCTCTATTTTACAAAATAGTCCTCCATTAAGTAGATTGTTTACATTTAAGTACTTCAATAACTATTTTCCTAAAAAAGAAGAAATAGCCTTCCGTGAAATCTTCAAGCTTTGACTTAGAGGAGCTAAATTGCTTAAATAAAAACTTGGATATCGGTTTAGATGCTTCAGAACGTAATTTGAACTTGTTTCTTCACGAAACCTGTTTGCTGGCAGAATTCAGATGTCATCTTTGAAAAATTATATCTCCCTCATATGACGTTGAAATTTGGAGCGTTGATAGCTCTTTAAGTCAGGAATCCAATAAAATTGAGTTTGCATCAATTGGACTTCTGTAACTCCAGATATTAAATTTTGAATGGCCAAAGGTCACCACTGGCAGAATGCGAGATTTGACTTTGCAGGATGTGATTTCCATGATCTTTCTCTTTTTATTTTTCTTGCATTACATTTCCAGAAAGGTATGGATGTTAGCTTTTTAGTGCCACTGGAATGACTTCATTTCAATCTCTAGAACTCACGCTCTGCACAAAACATCGACTGAACGTCAAATCTGCCAATTACCTCCAATTTACTCCTTTTTGCATCTCTCATCCAAAAGTGCCTTCAAAACATAAAAAAAAGAATATCAATGCATTTTATATATAAAACATAGGCAAAACACTAGTTAAATGTGGGCGAAACTATCAAATAATATGGTTGCATCAGTCAACATCAATAAAAGTATTCTCAGTGATGCAAAAAGTTAAATTTTCTTTTAATTAAGTCGGTAGACAAAGCAACTTGATATGGATCAACTAAGTCATCAAGCTGAAAGACATCATCTCCCACAGTTACTTCATCGTTACAATCCTGAACAACTTGACATGTGGGTTTGGTTTTCACTATGGATAACCAATCAATTCTTGAACAATCCTTTCTAAAAGAAAGAGTTTGTGTGTAATAAACTTGTTGGCATTGTTTGGCGAAAACAAAGACATCATTAACGTTGTGAGGTTTAGCCTTTGTATTAATTTTGATGAAACCATGATAGGGATCTACTTTGATTTCTCTATCAGTGGTATCCTACCAATAACATTTGAATAAGAAAACTCTATTCTAGTCACTATGAGATTGCAATTCAATGACCTCTTCTAACTTTTCATAGTAGTCAACCTCGAACTCATTAGAAACCGATCCCTAAACACATACTCCATTGTTATATGTCTTTCTACCCTGACCATACTCTTCAATATGAAAAACATGTTCATTGATGAAATACTTATTATGGCACTTCACCTATCTTGTAGGATCCAAATTTAGTAAATTCAAAGTAAACTAGCATTCTCACCCAATTGATAAACCTGGTATATGAATTACAACCATTAACAGTTAACAAGAAATGTGTAATGAAATTAAGCATATCAAGAGACAAGAATAATGAAATAGTCCCTACATGTGTTCTGAACTACATGGAAAATTGTTCATCTTGTAATCAAAATATTTAGAATTCAATCAGCTGTGAGTTTTGAGATAGTAAAAATTGATGATGTTATCTACGAGGAACGCAACAATCTATTAATTTATGATATTCTAAGAGATAAGTTATTGGAAAGTAACAACATGTTAATTATTATACTTACTGAATAAAATGTTTCAATTCATCATAGTTAAATAACATATAATTATGTGCATGTTTGAATTTGATTTTTGTTAACTATCTTCCACTCACAGTATTTTTTGGTACAGGTCATCCAGGATTGGAGAATATTGCAAGTTCCTACTCGAAGGCACTTCCCCACCATCGTCAAGGCTTGGAACACGGTTTAATCTTATTCTGAAGTAAAGATCGAAATAATATGAAATAAATGTTAAAATCTCTTAAAAAATATAAGCCTCACATATCAAAGCCTAAACATGTGCTTTTTTTTTCTTTCCTCGTAAGTTAAGCAAGTACATGCATGAAATTAAATGAATGTTTTGAATTAAAAAAAAACAATAGAGTTTTAATTATGACGCATGTGTAATTCTCTAACCTCTCAAATGGATACATCCATCTATATTGGATTGGCCTCTAACTTTTAGATTCCCCCCAAAATTATCCTTTTCTTTTAAAATTAAACTAAAAAATAAAACAAAATGAAATGGAAAAAAAATGATAAAAGATTGGCAACTTGGCAAGACCCGGCAGACAAGGGTTTCAAATGCATGTTGGAACAAATTGAGATTTTGGACAAAATCAGGAACCTAATTGTACCTTAAATTAAACAACAATACAGATTCAAGGTCAAATTAAATTATTATTGGACAAATCTGCATAAATATTAAGTATATAGACTTAATTAGAGTATTAATAGGCCAATTTGATTTAATCATAGGCCCAATTAAAGGTTTAAGTAAGTTTAAGAATTAATTTGGGTCAAATAAAAAACAATTATTGAAAATATCTAAAATCAAGGACCAAGATGAAAAAGGCGCTAAACTCAGGGGGTCATTTTCAAACGTGGCACGGGTAAAATTGAATTAATTTAGAGAATCAAAATTCAATTAAAGACTTAGTTGAATAAATTAAAAGATTAGGGGTGAAATAAAAATGGGGTTAATGACCTAATTTAGGTAAAAAAAACCCAAAAACAACATTATTTTATTTATATGAAACAATATGTTTTGGTCTTGTTTTGACCAAAACAACTTGCTTTTTTAAGGCCATTTAATACTACGTTTCTCCTCCAAAAAAGACACCATCCTCACCCCTTACTTTTGTACTACATGACACGACCAAGGAGTTCATATCTTCTCCCAAGTGTACGAGTGTCGAAGTAATAAATAACCCGGCAAGAGCAAGGTCGAACCACAGGGAGGTTAACTGTATAAACTATAAATAAATAAATAGTTAATAACAGAAAAGGAATTGAAGAGAGCTTTGAGATGTCATATTGATATAAGGATTAAATTAGGATAAAATAATTGTCAAGGTTAGAGGATCTACTAATGGTATTTCAAACAAGTATAGAATAAACTCTTTTTATTACTCAACTGGAAACCACACACAAAGAAGATTCCAATTGGATTATAAATTGTTAACATGTTTTTCAAAAATATTTTTGCATTTTTGATTTCTAATTTTTTTTATAGATTTTTAAATAAAAAAAAGTACTTTTTTTATAAAACAATTTTGGGAGATCCGAAATTGGGTTATGATATCAAGCATCAACCGAGTGTCAGATTTCTTCCTCGACACCGCAAGAACCCTATATAAACCCAAGTGAAACAGATCATCAAGTTTGATCCTAAAACAACCTAATTTAAAAGGAATAAACTGAAAGTAAAACTTGAGCAAAAATAATTTTATTACAATCCACAATATTATTGTGTCTTGAGCTCAACCCATTTATGAGAAAATGAAAATAAAACTTCATATTTAAATACATAAACATTTAGATCAAATCCAACAAGTGCTCGACCGATTAGGTTGTCTTATGAGAAAATGAAAATAAAACTTCATATTTAAATACATAAACATTTAGATCAAATCCAACAAGTGCTCGACCCATTAGGTTCTCTTATGAGAAAATGAAATATAGTAAAAAAAGAAGTAACAAAATGGTCATCCAAACACTTCAATGTTACCGTACATCATAAAGACACCTATTATTGCATACAACTTATACTAGTACAATTCAAGGTAGAATTGGAAGGGTTGAAGCAGCAGGTGCCAAGGCTACAATAGCAGCACAATGGTTCCAAATTTGGTCACCCTTAGCTGCAACAAAAGCTACCTTTTCCTTTGGAATTTTTGAAATGAATAGTTTTATGAAATCATCATGGCATGCTTTCCCGGTTGTTATATGCTTTTGGCAACAATATTCTGATGGAGTATTGTTGGTGTATATACTATTAGAGATTTCTATTGCACAACGTTTTGTCACCTTTGTGTGGCACTCTTCCAAATGTTGAGAAAGCTCAGGATTTTCTTCATTAGTACGAATCGCAAACCCTGGCGTAATGATCATAAGTATACCGATAAAAAGAAATAGTGTTGAGGAGATGTTTTTGCCAAAACTTCCCATGTTTTTTACACCAATATATTCTTGTACTTGGATGAAAATTTGATGGATGCAAATAAAATAATATCATGCAAGTCAAATTTATAGGTAAGAAACACTTCGAAACATTTTATTGATTTTATAGCATTGATTAATATTTGTATGTTAAGAGTTGATGAAATCCGTTTCAAGAAGTTCCTTCTTGTTAAAAGGAAGTGTTCAAGTGGTGTTGACAGAAACGTATTCAAGCATAATTAAGTAATTACGAGTTACATTTACATAAAGACTAATTCTAAGAAAAACAATTAATAAATTTAGAAAATTGCTCAATAAGTTCATTGTTTTAGTATAATAGCATAATCCAATTAAATGGTTTACAAATATAGATAACATACAAACTCTACTTACGTTAATAGTATTATGTAACTCTTCTTCTTTAATGTGAACTTAACGAACATGTTTTCATTAGCTAATATTAATGCACTATTAAACCTTCAAGTTACCAATGTCTCTCATCTAAGCTAACTTATTGATCATGTCATTTGATTCTTTTGTGTGTAACACTACATTTTCTTTTAAAAATATCCGCAAGAATCAATAGTGAAATTTAGAAATTGGATCGCTGACTCTTTCTTCTTACTTTTTTTCTTTTGATTTTTTTGTATTTTGTTTTTTAATTTTGCTTTTTATAAATCAATATAAAAGAAAAATACAACAAAAAAAGAATAAATAATTAAATAAAAACGTTTTAAACTCTCCCAATTAATTCCATTCTTTTTTACCCCTCACAGCATTGAGGCCGCTAGGAGAAATGATGTGAGGGAATTCAATATGGTGGAGAAAGTAGTGTTAAGCTCTCCTTTAACAAAAAAACAAAAAAACAAAAACCTTTAAGAAAGATAGAAAAAAGAAGAAGAACAAGAGATTGAGATTGAGATTGAAACCGGAAAGAATTAAAGCGAACATGAGAAGATGTAATTCTGCATCAAATGTAACTTCATCCCCGTACTACTTTTCCAACACAATTGTAATATATAGTAGTTTAACTATCCATGTAAGTAACAAATGAACAACTCCAACTAACTATACAGCTCCTTCATTAAATTTTGTAACTACCTTAATCCTACATAGGCATTATTATTTGGACATGTTTTTATTAGCTAATATTATTGCTAATGTTGTTACTTGTATTCAACTGATAAACCTTCAAACTATAAATGTCTCTCCTCTAAGCGTGTAAAAATACCTTTCCTTTTAAAATTATGATTAAGAATCATAGTGAAATTTAGAAATTAGATGACTAGCTGTTCTAAATTTTCCCCTGTGGAATCTTCCTTGTAAAGATCACGTCAACGGATTAACCTCATTATAACTCCTATGTTACCCTTTTTCGTAACCATCTTGTCAAAAATAGATATTGGACTAAACTTAACTCTTTCATACTCATCACATTGCCTTCTTTCACATTCAGGAATTCTTTCCTCACCTCTTTCACTTCTTCTATCATACGTATTTCTTTCATGGTATATTGATGCCTAGGTGCACACTTCTCCAACATTGCTCGAGCCTCCTTCTCTCTACTCATGTAATGTTTTAGAGTTTTGTCTTGGGCTTGGAGGCAATTCTTTTTTAGAATGGTTAAAAGTTTTTGGTGGTGGTTGACCTCGTTGTCGATCCATGTTATGTGAATGAGCAGTTATTATATTGAATAAGCTTTTCTTTACTATTGCATTATTTTATTCCTCCTGCCACTTGACTTGTTCAAATGTTTGCATCAACGTTGTTGGCCTAAGGATTTTTAGCATTGGCTTGATATTTTAACTAAATCCACTGATAAAACTAGAAACATATTAGGATTCGGGTAGTGAAGGGTTTAAGGCATTCATTAAGGACTTAGTCTCCGCAAACCTCTCAGCATATTCTTCCTTGCCCCTATCTTATTAAGCACATGTGTTTATTAGCAAATACTAATGATGTTGTTTGTATATGTATTCCATTATTAAGCCCAAATATTTTGGATTCCTTGCAATTTCACCGTTCGCCTTCTTCAATTAGACCCTCGAATTTCAGGGCTTTTTACAAAGTTATGCCTGGTTTCAGATTTCTTCAATGTGATCCTCAATTTTGATACTTTAAATTTATTTCAATTAAGCCTCTCTAATCTTCCAATCTTAACGAATTGATCTGAATTAGGCATCCAAACTTTATTTTTCTTCAACTGAGTCCTTGACTGGATGCACGAAACCCATTGGAAGTATAATTAAGTCCATAGAATTAATTAATTCTTCCAATTTTTACCCAATTGACTTTCAAACTTTATTTTTACTTCAATTAAGTCCTTAATTGAGTGAATTAAACCTATTGGAAATTTAATTAAGTCCTTAAACTTAATTAATACTTTCAATTTTGGTCACGTTTGGATTTCAACCTCAACTTTCTTTTCATTAAGTCTTTCTTTAGTTTGTCTTGTCAAAATATCACAATGTGACTGTTCTTCTGCCTTTCTGTCCTGTTAAAACTTATAGACTTATCTCCTCGTTTTTCAAAATTATTTTTGGATTTTTAATTACTAATTTTTTTTATAGATTTTTAAATAAAAAAAAGTATTTTTTTTATAAAACAATTTTAGGAGATCCGAAATTGGGTTATGATATCAAGCATCAACCGAGTGTCAGATTTCTTCCTCGACACCGCAAGAACCCTATATAAACCCAAGTGAAACAAATCATCAAGTTTGATCCTAAAACAACCCAATTTAAGAGGAATAAAATGAAAGTAAAACTTGAGCAAAAATAATTTTATTACAATCCACAATATTATTGTGTCTTGAGCTCAACCCATTTATGAGAAAATGAAAATAAAACTTCATATTTAAATACATAAACATTTAGATCAAATCCAACAAGTGCTCGATCGATTAGGTTGTCTTATGAGAAAATGAAAATAAAACTTCATATTTAAATACATAAACATTTAGATCAAATCCAACAAGTGCTCGACTGATTAGGTTGTCTTATGAGAAAATGAAAATAAAACTTCATATTTTAAATACATAAACATTTATATCAAATCCAACAAGTACTCGACCCATTAGGTTGTCTTATGAGAAAATGAAATATAGTAAAAAAAGAAGTAACAAAATGGTCATCCAAACACTTCAATGTTATCGTGCATCATAAAGACACCTATTATTGCATACAACTTATACTAGTACAATTCAAGGTAGAATAGGAAGGGTTGAAGCAGCAGGTGCCAAGGCTACAATAGCAGCACAATGGTTCCAAATTTGGTCACCCTTAGCTGCAATAAAAGTTACCTGAATACTAGCTATGGTTTTTTTTAGGGGAAAAATCGATTTGAGAATATGTTTAGATGAGAGTAATATATATATATATATATATATATATATATATATATATATGGAAAAAAGCCATTAACAATTCTTGCATTTGTTCATCAAGTTTCCTATAGTGCTCCTTTATATCAGTCATAGTGTTCTCCACCATTTTCTTAAGTTTTAAACAAGAATTGTTAATGGCTTTGGATTAGCTATGATACAGGTTATTAAGGTTTCCATTAATAAAACAAAGAAACTTTAAGAAGGATAAAAATAATACTAGAAATAAGAGAGAATGAGATGAAAAGGGATAAAGATTGAGAAGCATTAAAAAGAAAGAAAAAAAATGCAATTGTGCATCAAATGTAATTTCTTCCTCCTTTATTTCTAATACATTTGCTATATATAGCAATTTTAACTATCCATTAAGTAAGTAACTAACAATTCCAACTAACTATATATCTCCTTAACTAATTTTGAAATTAACAACTAACTGAACTCTGCATATACATTATTATTTAGCACATATGTTTATTAGCTAATACTAATGATGTTGTTGGTACATGTATTCCATTGTTAAGCCTTGAGACTATAAATGCCTCTCATCCAAGGTAACCTATTGACCATTCCATAGAAGAACTAGTGGCTAAGGCTACTGGTTCTGTTGGCTTTACTGGTGTGATGTTGTTGTGCTGGGTGGATTGTTTGGTAATTGTGTGATTGTTGGACTAACTTGATCTGATCGATTGCGTTCTGTTGAGCATGTCTAGATAGGGTGTTCTTGGGCTGCAAGGTGTGACATAATGTTTTTTATGATGGGGGAGAGCTAGTGTGGTTGAGTTGTTGGTTTGGTGATTACATATCGAGTGGTTGTTCTGGTCATGAAGTGATATGGTTGTTAGGTTTGTGGTGGTTCGACACTAGTTAAGTACTATTTGGTGGTTGGGATGACAGTTGATGGCTGATGTGAGTGAGTTGGTGGTTGGGTCACTAGTGATGTGGTTGTCTCTAGAGTGGTGGTTGGTTTATTAGTGAAGATAATGAATACTAGCCATGGTTTTTTTTAGGGGAAAAATTGATTTGAGGATATGTTTGGATGAAAGTAATATATATGTGTGTGTGTGTGGAAAAAGACTATTTTTTTAAATCCCATGTTGGTGAGACCTCCTATTAATTTAGGATTTATGAACTTGATTGAATGTTAAGAATTTGAACAAGCCATTGATCATTTAATTACGAGAACAATTAAAAACCTTAGCTTTGACACCAAAGTTAATGTAGGATAAAAGAGAGATATAAGAAAAGTAAAAAATGAGAAATAAAAAGCCAAGAATCAGTGAAGGAGCTAAAGAATAGAGAAAGATTGGAGGTTGAAAAATAAAAAGTCTATAACTTGTTATCAAATCATCATAATCTAACTACATTTAAAAAACAAAAACAAAACTCTAAAACAACCAACCATTTGGACAAAGGACTAAAACTAAATTGAAGTTCAAAATAAAATAATATTAAATCTAATAAAAAAACTCAACTAAAAGTCCAAATAATTTGAACTAAAAAACATAAGTTAGAACCCAATCTCTCAAACAATGAACAATGGTTTTGTAGTCCTCCATCATCAATGATCACACACACGTGTGACGTGTCTCAGATCCAGTGTCCCCACTATCTTTTTCATTCAATTTAGTTCATGATTTGTCAAAATAAAGGTATGAACATTTGTTTCAGTTTATAAAAAAAATCAATTTAGTTCATCATTTATCAAAAAAATCAAATTTTATTTTTCTAAATCAAGCATCAATTCAAATTTTTTCCACGACATCAAAAGAATCCTATAAAAATAATAAAAATCCCATAAAGTTTGAACCTAAAACAACCGAGTTTAAAAGGAATAAAATGAAAATAAAACATGAGCAAAAAAAAAAGCATTATTAGAATCCACAATATTATTATGTCATAAGCTCCAATCAAAGCTTAAAAACTTTAAGTTTCTTCGTAAGATAATGAATAGTGAAATTATAATCCTTTTTTATTTGGTCCCTGAATTTAAACTTTGCAATGGAGTCTCAATCAGCCTTAGTTTTTTAGATTCCTTGCAATTTCACCCTTAGCTTTCTTCAATTGAACCCTTAAATTTCAGCTCTTTCTACACAGTTGTCATTGTTTTATATTTCTTCAATGTGATCCTTAATTGAACTTTATATTTTATATTTGTATCAATTAAGCCCTTGATTACACCAAATTTAGTCTTTCAAAGATTCAAATGTGTTCCTAATTTTCCAATCTTTGTGAATTGATATGAATTAAGCCTCTAAACTTAATTTCTCTTCAATTGAGTCCTTGATTAAATCCACAAAACCCATTAGAAGTTTAATTATGTCCTCAAACTTAATTAATTCTTCTAATTTTTACTCAATTGACTTTCAAACATAATTTTTACTTTAAAATTGGGTTATGATATCAAGCATCAACGGAGTGTCAGATTTTTTCCTTGACACCGCAAGAACCCTATATAAACCTAACTAAAACAAACTATCAAGTGCGATCCTAAACACCAATTTAACAAGAATAACATGAAAATAAAACTTGAGAATTTTTTTTTATTACAATCCGTAATATTATTGTGTCTTGAGTTCGAATGAAAGCTCAAACCCTTTAAGTTTCTTTGTAATATTTTTTTATCCACTCAATCGCTTTCTAAATATATTCATGATATGAGCATAAGTATGATTATTAATTAATAATTTTTTTGATTACATTCTAACCCAAATACTTATAAAACTTATCCAAGTAATAATTTAGGATATTTATATAGTTTTTTTCCTAAATAAAAGAAATAATATGACATCTCTGTTATTACATAGGTAAAAACAAAAGATCATAAAACTTGTTTTTATCTTTTTGTTATTGCATACTTGTTTTCTTCGCACATTTTTTATTCTACTATATTATATTAGTTTTTTAAAATTTTTAAAGAAATGTTTTGAGT
>Ga0325410_1004998_pt1 | contig 14743 bp, 4 predicted proteins | sample PopdelMetagenome_16_FD_206182 | JGI IMG/M metagenome (GOLD analysis project Ga0325410, IMG submission 206182) | Populus deltoides microbial communities from Bellville, Georgia, United States - Xylem-PdIQD-R3 | ecosystem: Host-associated > Plants > Phyllosphere > Stem > Wood/Secondary xylem... | reverse complement strand
TACTTAGTACATCAACTACATGCAAATCCCTTCAACCCGTGGATGAAAGTCCTACAAGGAAACAAAAAACTTAATTTTATTATTATTATTATTATTATCATTATATTTTTAATCACAAATCAACTGCTCTTGTTTGAAAATTGAACTCAGAAGATCTAGAAACCTTTTACACATATCTTGTCATGAAGCAGAGGGCCTCTTTTTCTTCGCTTCTTCTACTTATATATTATTCTTAATTAGCCGAGAAAATTCTAAGCACCTGCACCTCTCCATGGGGCCTTTACATTTTGTTTTTTGTTTTTAATAATTATTATTATTATTAATTTGAGTATAGCAGCGCATACATCGACTAATTTCACGAGTTTTGAAATTAATAACCATGTAAATCTTTAGTCGTTCTGAGAAAACTTCAACTTCTGATTATTATAGAGCAAACCTAAAATCTGACCAGTTAAGTACTTCTTTTTATGGATATTTGTTGCTGTCACATATTAATAGTTGATAGGCATCCTGTATTGATTGATAATGGCCATTGTCCAGCAGCAACTTTAGAAAAGGTTGGTCTTCTAGAAAAAAATGGAAGCCGTGTTGGCTGCATCTTCATTTTCTCGAGGTGGGAGCCATTATAAAGCAGTGCTCTTTTACTTCCATGGCAGATCGCCTTCACTGACGTTTTTCACGACAAAGTAGGCCGAAAGCAGAAGAGTTTAAATTGAGTATTTCATGCAGAAAATGCAGAATTTATAAAGTAATAATCACAACGAGAAGAGAAGTTTGAGAAATTATTTTCCAATCCGAAAAACTAAACTCTCAAGAATTTAATTGAGTCTTGATACTAATTATATTAAAAACACTATACACTTGAATATTTAACACGCATGGATAATGATAAGCTCGAATTATTCTTTAATAATAAGAATTCTAAATACTAATTTAATAAAAAGTTTGATTAACTGATTAAATAAAGATTCTAGACATAAATCTAGGAAATCTTTTCCTATCTCAATTGGGAATCCTTTCTCAACCTACACATAACTACAAGGCAATAACGTGTTTTGACTTTTCTATTAACTCTCAATCACACATGTGTTTGGTATTGTAATATATTATATTTTTTAAAAGATATTTTTATTTGAAAATATATTAAAATAATTTTTTATATATTTTATTCATTAAAATTATAAAAAAATAAAAATATATATTAATTTAATATTTTTTTAAAAGTAAAATATACTTTTAAAATAAACCAAAAAATAAAAATTATCACACTATCAAACAATTAAAGAAAATAGCACGAGCTCATGGCTTGACTTGACTTACTTTGAATTGGGATTTAAATAATTATAGTAATACTTGATGAGTATGTATTAGTATCTTAATTGATGTTTTTTTAAAATATTTTTTATTTAAAAATATATCAAAATAATTTTAACAATTATAGTAATACTCGATGAGTATGTATTGGTATCTCAAATGACGTTTTATTAAAGTGTTTTTTGTTTGAAAAATATATCAAAATAATTTTTTTAGATTTTTTTATTTTTAACATCAGGATATCAAAACTATAAAAAACATATATATATATATATATATATAAAAGTTACTGCACTATGAGAAAATATCACAAGCATGTGATTTTTAGAGCCTGTTTGGAATTGTGATAGCGATTGCAGTTCAAAATATTTTTTGCTTAGAAATACATTAAAATAACATTTTTTTATTTTTTAAAAAATTATTTTTAATATCATCACCGCATTCCCAAACAGCTTTTATTTTAGCTTACTTCCACCTGAGATTTAGACAATTACAGTAATACTCGATGAGTATGTATCAATATATGAATTGATGTTAGGTGAAATAATTATTTTGTTGAACAAGGATTGATAATTAAAAAATTTAGTTCTTAGGAATATCAACCAATCTATCTTTATCATAATGTTACACTCTAATAAATGTCCAAAATTAACATGAGATTGCTAGACGTATTTTACCTTTATAGTTAAAAAGAAAAGACAAGTTACCCTCACAATTTATCCATGAAATTTATCCAAAAAAGTAAAAAGTAAGGGAAAAAAAATGTTTCGTGAACCCATCAAAGAAGCCATTAACAATAAATTAGGAAGTTGATTAAAATAAATACTTGATAGTGTGGTAAAAGTTGTTTTTTAAAATAGTTTTTACTTGAAAATATATTAAAATATTTATTTTTATTTTTTAAAAATTATTTTTAATATTAATACATTAAAACAATCTTAAATATAAAAAATTAATTTTAAATAAAAAATTAATTGTTTTAAAAATACAATTTCAACCATTTTCCTAACTAATAATAGTAGATAAAAAACTCGGAGGGGTATAGCTCAACGGATAGTTTCTGAGTTTGCTTTTTAGAAATCACCGATTAAAGTTTGATAGATTTTATGTCCACTAAAAACATATTTAATTATTTATATCCACTAAAAACATATTTAATTATTAATTTCAGTACGAGGATTAATCAAAGTGTAAATAAACTAGTGTAAATATTTATTATAAAAAAAATAGTAGATAAAATGTCACATCCTAGCATGTTTTTTTTATACCATCCCTTCTCGTTCTCATTGACAAAAAGGTCGTTTGCTGTGGATTAGTTGTGTCATCATTGTCTCTGTCTTTGCTAAAACACAGGAGACATCCAATTCTCTGGACGGAAAAAAGAAGAAAAACAACTCCTTTACATCATAAAATGGATCGTCCAGCTCGAATCCATTAGTCGTGAAAAAAACTTTAGTTGAAAAGACGTCCATTTTTGTCTGCCTGTCCACTTTTTTGGCCGCTATTAATTTAAATATGGCTAATTCTGTAACATCCTCTCGTTTATGAACATGTTTGGAAATATAATTGTAATTTTTATTTAAAATAATATTATTTTAAAAATTTATTTTTAATATCAACACATTAAAATAATTTAAAAATAAAAAAAATTAATTTAAAGTAAAGAAAAAAATAAAAAAATTTTATTTTTTTTCAACAACATTTTAAAAATACAAAAACAAACAGGATAATATACATAAAAGTAAAATAAGCTTTTCTAAAAGAAAAGTAGTAAATATAATAACAAAAAATAAATAAAAAATGTTAGTTCAACAAAAGATATCAACAATCTCACATTGATTGAAATTAATTAAAAAAACTAACCATATTGACTTAAATTGGTTGAAATTAAATTGTTTTTTTTTTTAATATGAACTAGAGGTGTTTTTGTTACACCTCATCAATAGCTAATGATGCTTTAGTTGGATTAGGTGGCGGTCGTTATTGTTATAGTAATGGCAGTGAGGTGATGATATATAATAATGGCAAGATGGTGGTTATAATGATTTAATTTTGATATCAAAATCAATATCAAAAACTTTCGTTCGATACTGATTTTGATTGGCTAAGTGGTCGAAAGCTTCTCTATCTTCTTTTTTCTCTATTTATTTATTTATTATTTTTTTAATTTTCAATTTTCAAAGATTTTGATTGAACAAGCGAGGCAACTAACTCATTTTTTATTTTTATTTAATTTGAATATTTATTAAAAAAAACAAAAAAAACCAGCAAATTTACTGTTTCTCTACACGTATTACACTATAGATAAGAATAATAAATTTATCACTTTATTATTTTTTAAAAAAAAACCTTTTAACTAGAGATAGAGGGCATGATTGTCTTTTTAATAAGAATATCTTGATATTTTTAAATTGATTGAGGGCAAAACGGGTATTTATTTTAAATTTACACAATAAATTACCATAAACACTATACGATAGATGCATTGTTTAGTGTCATTGAGGAATAGTTATATTTTTACTTATAAAATACACCATAAATAACCAATTTAACCTTACATATAAAAATAAATTGGCCGGTTAGAAAGAGTGTTTTCGTCTTACCTTTTTTATTTCTACATTAAAAATATCTTCTTGGCTTTAGGTTGAAATGTTTTATGTCTTGGATGCAAGGATATTTTGATTATTATACTATAGGTTTCTATCCCACAAATCACAATACAAATAGTTTAATTTCGTGTTCTTTTATTTGGTAGGTTAAAAATCCGTCGGGTAAAAAAAAAATCAATTTATTTACCCTTTTTCTTTTTGTAAAAAATTGTTCTATTTCTAATAATAATAATAATAATAATAATAATGTAATATATGCATCAATACAGGACAATATTCATGTTTCTTGTACATGGGTTAATATATAGTTTGATTTCTATCATATCATCTAATCATAGCGGTTGATCAGGCAACCGATTCTCATAATTCTTCTTTATGGTAGCATACGTACATATTTCTTGGGTTATTTTTTCTTAGGTTTTTTTAGGTGATGATTAAGAGTATAATAATAATTTTTTTTTAAAATGTTTTTTTATTTAAAAATATGTTATAATAATATTTTATTTTTAAAAAATTATTTTTTAATTTAAAACAAAAAAAATTAACTTTTATAAAATACACTTTCAACCCCGTTTTCAACACCACCTAAAATATCGACCATCATGGTCCATGGAAAACACAACTGCAGCTTCATGTCTCGATTTTCTCTCTTGTTTCATCCCCTTCTTCCTGGACCTCAACACTACTATTTCACCACCGTGCCATACAAATCCCGCCCTCTTCAGTGTCCATTCAGAAAGATTAGGGAGTGTATCAGAAGCTTTTATTTATAATAAACGGAAGGGCAATCGGTAAACGGGAGGAGTGCACATCAGGACATGCCATACAAATAATCACGAGGTTTTGCACGAGATCACTGATCATGGCTTACGCTGGGTATCCCTGCGACCACGTTGTTATAATTGAATGGATACATGGGGACACATCACATGGCTGTTGTGGAGTCAATTGCCAGAAAGTGAAGGTAATTTGCCCCCAGTAGCAGGAGGCATCTTCCTTAAAACAGGGTTTGACAGATTTTCATTTAGGTTGTTGTTCGTTGATGGATACTATACTATATAATTAATCCATTCTGCAAGTGGCTGTCGTTGCCAAGAATGGTCATTCTCTCAATCTCTACCAGAGATTCAGCTGGTATATATATATGAAGCCGCGGACCATATATATATATATATATATAGACGTTCTAAGATTATTGTTGATAGCTGGCCAAGGTAGGTCATTGATTATACAATCAGTTCAATCTTTTCCAAGAACAGTGCACAATAAATCATAGACTTTGTATCATTTTCCGTATTTATAGTTTTATAATTTGTGGAATAGTTTTCGTCCATAGAGATAAAAATATTCATCTCTCCTATCCTGTCAAAAACAAGTTATATGCGCTAGCTGGGATCAGGGAATTTACGAGAAATTTTTTTTTGCATGAAGTTCGAATCATGTGGGCAGCAGAAAGAGCCCCTCTGTTCGCTGTTGGTTAAGAAATACGGGCTTTATAAAAAAACATATTTTTTTATTTAAAATTAATTATTTATATTTTTGAGTTGTTTTGATGTATTGGTGTTAAATATAATTTTTTAAGAATAAAAACTATATTATTTTAATATATTTCTTAAAAAAAACATTTCAAAACCAATTATATATCCTTTTCTTTAACTAATTAGTACAAGCTATTGTATAATACAGACACTCATTCGTTTAAATTTCTTAGGAAAAGAAAAGATGGGAAAGAAGACGTGGGTCAGTGAGATTTTTATCGACTCCACAAGCTTTCAAGTAAAACAAAAATAAATAAATATGGACCCCAAGCAGACAAGTTTTTGTGTTTTTCGTATAGAATAGGGAACTGATTTATATAATATAGTACCGAGGCTGGAACCTCGATGCTCGGTCCATCAAGTATTCAATCATGCATCAGCACAGGAAGATAATATTAATAAAATAAATAAACATTATAATTCTAATTATTCAAAGTTCAAACCAAATAATATTCGAGCTGTTGGATTCAAGGGACTGGTCGATGGAGATGGCAATAATATTGACTTGGGTCTTTACAGGATGAATTGTTTTTTGATAATTAAACAAATATGAAGGGAAGGAAATGGGAGTAGTTACATATATGGAATGAAACAGAGAAGAATCATTCTGGAGATTTGGTCATTCCTCTTATTATTAAAGGAGGAAAAAGGATTAGTCATGTCTATTTTTTTTTTTTTTTAAGAAAAACACCACTAGAAAATTAACATATAACAACTGATGGACCAAATAGAAATTAAATTTACAAGATATATATGGTATTGATTCAAGAAATGAGATTGGATCATACTATTTTGACTCTAGATACACAACAATCTGATCTAAATTAGTCAATATTAAAATTTAAAGGGAGAGTTCTAGAATAGATTGAGCATCCAGTGGCCAAATTAAAATAAAAAAATTAGAAATAATCTCATTCCATAACTTTTGGCTTAAAATCCCCTCTCCATCTCCATCTATTTAGCCATGTATTTATTGTTGTAAAAATATTTTTGAATGATTATTGAGATTAAAAGAATTTTAATGTTAAATAAAATTGATAGTGTTTGGTGTTATTGTGATTTTTATTACTTTTTAATTAACAACTAATAACTTTAAAAAATATTTATTAAACTTTCAACTAAAAACAAATATCGCAGTGATTTCATCGATAATATTAGCATGATTTTATCAAAAAATTATAAAATGATTGAACTTCTTAAGGAATTAACAATATTTCATCAAAAAGCTATATAATGTTTAAAAAGTTTTAGAGCTTCAATTATCGATGAAAATTATATCGCATTTCTTTTGGGATTTCATAGGCTATTTCACATGTAATGTTTAGTGTTGTTAATATAATTAGGAAGGGAATATTTTATCGGTAATTTAATTATCAACAAAAACTGATTAGAGCATTTTGTTTTTTTAACATCAATATTCCACCGATATTATTAATTATCAACAAAAATACCAATAGATAGCAAATCCTCAACAACTGTTTTCGACATTTTGTTTCTGTTAATAAGTTAGTTTGTCAGGATTATAAATTTTTGATGGAATGGTGTTTACATACTGATGGAATATTTTATCGGTGGTTTCTAATTTTCTTGTAGCAAAGGAAATACAATTTGGTTATTTTAATTAATTTATTTATTAATGAACTATCAATGATTAAATTTTCCATCGCGCATCACATTTATTGAACTGATCAGGACTCCATGTAAGGGATTTCTAAAATCACATTTATTGAAAGAACAAATGCATTCGATTAAAGGTAAATTCAAGGTTTCTTGACGTTAAAGCATCTCCAAGGAAGAGCTAAAATAAAACTAAAAGGAAAAGATGAAGTTTTTTTTGGCTTTCATCCATTATTTTTATAGCCCGGGGAGAGCTATATTGGAGAGCTAAAATAGCATTTCTGTGTTAGAAAGCTATTCCTACATGCATATCGGTTAAAAAAGCTAAAAGTTTATTTAATATATTTTTATGCAAAAAAGAGATTTTGATTGAGTTACTATTAATATTAATAAATAGTTATATCAATATTAAATATATTAAAATATAATTAACTTTTCTAAATGTTTTTTTTGTTGGAGTATATATATAAAAAAAATATTATATTTATACTATTTAAAAAACCATATTATCAATTTGACTCTTCTAGATAAGCTCTTATTTTGAAGATACTGATAGGTTTAGTGAAAGTTATCCACAAACAAATAATTAGGTTTGTTAACGTATTACACATAAAAATGGACCTGATAGTTGACTCCAAAATACTGCATTCATTAACTACAAATTAATTATGTGAAAAAAATAATATGTTTTTAAAAAAATATTAAGATTAGAATAAATTAGATTGACTCATGTTAACCTGTCAAATTCAGAGACCAGATCATGAGGTTAAAATAATATCATAAAAAATAAATCAAAAATATTATGAAGCTCAACCACCATTAAACTCAATAATAAATTATAAAATTTTAAAAAAATATCCCAAACATTTCTTTATTTTTTATTTTGAAGAGGTGAAAAAAAGTGATCACGGTTTCAAAGTAGTCCTATTGAGATTCATTCACATAAAATAATTTTACTATAAAAGTACTCGTAACATAAAGAAAGAAAGAAAGAAAAAACTTGGTCTCTGTGAGCGGAACAATTAGAAATCCAACTGTATAAAAAACAAAGACACGCTAGTCGTAGTATACTTCCCAAGAAGAAGAAGAAGAAGAAGAAGAAGAATATATTAAAAAAAGAGACGCAGGGCGGAGAACGGCGGCCTAAAGCCGCTACCCAAATCAACATTTTCCTTTCTTATTTAGTAAGAGAAATTTGACAAAAACTAAATTAAAAAGTAAAATAAAGAAAGGAAAGAGAAGTTGGAAAAAAAGAAAAAGAAAAAAGAAGTTGTATTTTTATTTATTTCTCTCTCTCCCTTGAAAGTTAAAGAAAAGGTTTTGTTTTCTGTGAAACAGACAGTGTGCTTGTTTTCTCATAAGAATACCAGAAGCACCCAGCACCAGTCAACAAAGTTGAAACTCTCCCTCCAAAAAACACCTCTCTCTCTCTCTCTCTCTCTCTCTCTCTCTCCTTATCCTTCGTCACTTCCTTTATAAAAACCCTCCAGTGTTAATCTCCTCCTCTCGAATTACTCTCTCTCTCTCTCTCTAAAAATACTGTGAACATACTTCTTTCTTTTTTGTACGGACAATGCCACAGGTGGATCTTGAAACTCTAGTCTCAGCCTGCGCCGGCGGCTCCTGCGACCGCAAAGTCGCCTGTGAAACCATCGCCGCCTCCTCCACCACCACCACCAACCATTCCCAACCACCACTGGACTCCTCCGATCTCGCCGAAGTACCGCCAGATTTCCCGCCAGAATCCTTCTGGCTTTCCAAAGATGCCGAACACGACTGGTTCAGCACCAATGCTTACTACGAACGCAAGGATTCCACAAAAGGAAACTCGAACTCCACAAACTTAAACCCGAACATCATCCCCAACCCTAACCCCTCCAACTCACAGCGTTTCTCCAGCTTGCACACTAAAGCGTCAATCATTGGCTTACCGAAGGTACAGAAATCAACCTTCGTTGTCGACAAAAATAATCGCCGTAACTGTAAACCTGGAAACACACGATTGTTTCCTAAACGGTCCGGTTCGACCGGTAAATCGGATTCGACGACCATGGTTGAACCGTCTTCACCGAAAGTATCCTGTATGGGAAGAGTGAGATCGAAGAAAGATCGTAACCGTAGATTGCGGAAGCAACAGCAAGAACAAAGATCTTTTCAATCAGTCGGAAAGAAGGAGAGTACTAAAAGGGACAAGAAGGAAAAAAAGAGTTTCTTTGCCAGTTTTAAAGCCATCTTCAGGTCTAAGAGTAACAATAAAGATATATCACTGAAGAGTGGCAATGTCACGTCGCATGGTGGGTCGGTTAGCGAGAGTTACGCGCTTAAGAAATCGAGTGATATTAGGGACCGGTTGCCGGCGAGTGATAGAGACGCGCCACCAAGAAGGAGCGTTGGAATGGAGCCGGTTGTCGGTTTGGGAGGAATGACGAGGTTTGCGTCCGGGAGGAGATCGGAGTCGTGGAGTGTCGAGATTGACGTGGTGTGAGCTGATTGAGTCAAGTAAACGGTGGGGTCCAGGCAAGAGGGGTTGCGGTCGTGATGGGGTATCTTACTGTCTTCTGTGGGGTTTAATTTGAATTACAGTTTAGGATGACTTGGATCGGTGAATTAACTGTTTCAAACGCGGTAACTACAGTTACTACCTTTCCACGTTTTTTTAGCCTGTGATGTGATTTTGTGAGAAATTTTATAATGTATAGGGAGTAATTAGTAGTGTTTTATTAGTTATTTTTTAAATTTATTTTAAAATATATATAATTAGGAGAGAAATTTTAGCAGAAAATATTTTTATGATTGTAGATTTTATCTTTCTCTCTCTCTCTTTATTTAAGATATATCTAAAAAATAATTAATAAAATATTACTAATTACTCCCTAAATCCTATAAAATTTTCCTGATTTTACTGCTCTTTTTTTTTTCCTCCTCCGAAAGGGCTTGTAGATATAAATTGACTGTAAATTGTTATTATTATAATAATGTAGTTCATGAAGACTATAATATCATTGGATAGTGGTTCTTTTGCAAGGATGCTGAAATGTTATTTTGCCTTGCATGTAATTCTATCATTTTCTCGGGGTTAAATTAATGCATGAAATATTAAATTTGATAAATTTCTAATGTAAATATTGTCTGCATTCGAAAGTTTGGTCATCCCCTTCACATGCATGTGGAACCCACTCATATGATGGAAAATAATCACTCATTTGTCTAGTTTGATCATCTAGATAAAGATTTGGAAGATACATGTCTCAGTTTCTTCTCAAGGAACTCGAAGGCAGCATGGAAGGTCATTACCAGTTCAAGCGATCTCTCCATTATATATATTATGGTGAAACGTCTGGGTTCTATGAGGGTTTAATTTGAGAGCAAGGCTCGAGAAAATCACCAAGAAGTGTTTTCTTGCTAATAAGGTTAGGGCATGCCTGAATCTTTCGAGGAAAGCTATTGTCAACTAATTAATCTAATGGTAGAGTTTAGGAGTTTTAGAAGTAGGATTGGGTAACCTGCAAAATTGGGTCAGTTTGATCTTTGCGTAGTCTCATCTGTTTAGCCATGGTGTTCTCGACCTTATCATTTTCTTAGGTAAACAAGTCGGTGTGTTCAACTTTCTTCACTTTTTAAGCGAGGGATTCCCCATGGCAGGACAATCGTCATTATTGACTTCTGTGGTGTCTGCAAATGCCATTGCGTGAATAGTTTCGAATCTTGACTATACCAAACCATATAAAAAAGAAAGTTTAAAAATATTCAATCAAACAAACCAATCAAAACTCTATACTGTTTCCACCGATTAGTCCAATCTTCTTCTCTCACTTTGCGGGGACAAGCAAATCGACGTGGGATTGTTCAACTAGGGAACTCTTGTCAACGGATTGATCTTGAATCCCCACGAATATAAATTTGAACACAGTTGGCAAATTTGACACATGAGAGCAAACAGGCAAATGCAATTATTTGCTTGATTTTCCAATCAAATCATGTTGACTTTTCTCGACCAACCTGTTTTATTCTTTTGCTTCAATTAATTACAAGTTGTGGATCAATAAGACTATTAAATTGCCGGTTTTCTAAGCATAGATTGATTGATTGATGAGTGGGGACAATTTCTGTTGCTTTCAAGTTTCTGGCAACGTCATGAATTTAGGGAGAATTGTGCACATCACTAGCTATGGTTAGCCTGGAATTGGACTTGAAATCAAGATATTTATCATCAGCTTTATATGAACTGCTATTTTAGACCACAGCCGTCAAACTGAAATGAAAGCAAGTGCAATTCGCTTATCATGCCCCTTTATTAACTACAGAGCGAAAATGTTTTGAGCAGAAGAGAATTCGGGGTGAAGCTACATCTGCATACACAGCTGAGATGTCATGGAAATGACCTACGCTGGTAAATTAGCAATAATATTGCATACAGAAGCTCGTATATATGACAGGAAAATAACAATTTGTTTCCGGTAGGAATACTTTTAGTCGGTGAATTCATTATACAGTTCAATCGTTCTTCCTTTCAGCGACTGCACAGGCCTTGAATTCTGCTTGTAATCATCACCCAATGGAGCTCTCAGGGCTTCTAGCTGCTCCTTCGATATTGTTCTCACCTGCATATTCGTGTGTCATTATCATAAAGTCTGCACGCGGTTGTATATATCTGCACTCATACAAATATAGCTATATTTATACATGTATAAATATTACCTTGCCAAGAATGTTCCAGATCACATTTTCAGTGCATGGAGGACTGGTGAAAGAACCAACGTATCTGTAATACTTGCGGGTATTTTTTCGTACGAGCTTATTGTCCAAGACCCCAACAGGAATACGGGCTTCTTCATTGCCAGCACAAACCTCCTTTGCTAGAGCATCCAGCTTGTCTTTAATCTGCAACCACGAATAGCTTTTATTGGTTAAAATTTTCTCTTGGAGATGTTAGGCCTTCAATCTATTCATGCAGGACAAAATCAGGATCTTTGGAGATTGCCTCGAGAAAAGGGAAATTTTACCAGAAATGAACAGGATTGTTTCCGTCAACCAATGAAATATGTATTGCTTATTTGGATTACAGCTACTCGTCCTTTGGAAATAACTAAAAATTAGTATACAATGAAAATGTGACGTGAATTCTACCTTGTTGATAAATGGATCAGCATCACCAAGTTCGTAGAGTATTGACACAACAGCGACAGAGCCAGAATCTTTCTTGTGGACTAAATGAAGCTCCGCGGCGTATCTGCAGATATAGAATGCCAATTGAGTGTCTGTTACTATTTATCAAAGATTGTTTTTATTTTATCTACGGTAATGTACACATGTTTAATGCACATTAGATTTTTGAAAAAGGTTAAGAAAATAAAGTTTTAAATAGTGCGTGGAAGGTGCTGGCCACTTTAAGCAGACAGGGTCAAGGCCATTGGATAGCAATTTGTGAACCTAGAGAGGGAGAGAGAGCATACTGGATTCCGTCAATCTGATGCTCGGAAGGAGAATGCCAGTGCATTTCCTTCAATGTGTAGTTTTGATGATCTACAATCAAGACTCCAGGATTCCCCTCATAGCTCAACTGCATTTAGAAAATTCAGCATTCAGAATAATTATTAGCATTATGAAAAGGCAAATGATATTTTGGACCAGCATATATAAAGTTTTCCAGGACATCTCTTGAAGCTATTTTTTCTCCATTAGCTCATATCAACCTAACCTACCACAATATATGCCAAAGAGCTGATCACTACAGCATAGGAATTCCTTAAGATAAAATTAACAAAGTTATTTCAGGAACAAACCCCAATATTGAAGCCATTGTTAACAAGAGTAGCGTTTGCACGTTTGTAATCCCTGGTCAAGGGTGTCAATTTTTTGTTTTTCACGGCCTCTTTCTTGATAATGTTGACAGGAGACTGAGTTTCTCCAGACGTGCATGCAGAGAATTTTTGGTTCAAGCTTCCCCAGTTGGCAGGGCCATTATTTGAACCAGCGTAACTGAATTCTAATGCAGATGCTGCCAAAATCCCAAGAATCAAACTCACTTGTTACATAACAACAGAGAAAGAATAAGTCGTTTATGCTTCTTATTTCTAAGAATGCTCCAAAGAGACAGCAAATGAATTCAGATCATATAGAACTTGTCAAAGGCAACCAAATACGTGTTTCAAAAGAAACATATTTACGTTACCATATATAATTAAAGTCTCATTCATTCTAATGGCAGAAAAATGAAAAAGAAAACACATATGCTTGTTTGTGTGCGTGTGTCTGGAAGAAAGAGTACTGCATGCAAGAGAGTCAAACCTTGAGTTTGATCTGTAGCACTTGCAGAAGCGACAGCAAGCAACAATGCAATAGCAATGAAGGAGTAGGAGGGTTGAGGAGCCATGCTCTCGTCTCAGAGTAAAACCTTTCCCTTGAAGATGTTTATTAGAAAACTGCGGCTCTATCGATTTGAGTTGTTAAATTATAGGCTTAATAAGTAGCTGTACTGGTGCTAAATTTGGAGAGAGCTGGTAAATTTAGCAGTGTTTCTCTCGAAACCCTTTGTTTTGTATGTCTATGTCTAATTATAGACGTAGTGGGGTTTGCTCTATCCTTTTTTTTTTTTTGTGCTTCAATATTTTTAGCTGTTTTCTGTTCTAAAAGCAACCTTCATCCTAAATTAGGGAGCTGACCTAATCCCTACCATTGGATTTGCCCTTTTGATGCACACTAGCAGCAATTGGTTCTGTTATTGTAAAGTCGAAAACGCAGAAAGCTGGCCTGGTAAACAATGCAGACCATTGGCTCTTTCTGAATTTAATCAAACTTAGTGGGATGACTAAACTTAGATAGATATAATCTGCATCTCAGAATTCATGCACTGTTCTTATTGTTGATCAAGATGAAATATATATATATATATATATTTTACCATTAAACTGCAAATAGGATAGTACACGCTAAAAATCAAATGATTGAAGTGTTGGTTGAGGTGGTAACAGTTTTCTCCCTGATGATATCATGCATGTTGTGTTTGAATGTGTGGTTGTAATTATTTTTTAAAATATTTTTTACTCGAAAATATATTAAAATAATATTTTAAATAAAAGATCTAAAACTATAAATAACCGACCTTTACTAGATAAGAAAAATAAAAATTCTAAAAAAAAACAATATAGAAATCCAAATTATAATTAGGAAAATAAAAATTCGCTCAAATAATATTTCTAAGCCTCATCTAATGTCTTCCCTATTTATCATCTTATAAAACTATACATGCAGAATTTCCTAATTAAACTTAAGCACGATTCAATAATTAAATAAAAAATTATAAGTTTTTTTATTAAACTAGTTGTTTATCATTATTAAGCTTTTTCTTGGATCTAATTTTATTTTACTGATTCATAAACGAATATGCTAGGTTTTCTACCTGATCCAATAATAACAAATTCATAATTGATTGATAAGAACCTTCAAACCCGCTACATCGAAATTTAATCTAGATCAAAATCTTTTATTGAAAAAAAAACTAAAATCATGATGGCAATTTCATGCATGGAATTAAGGTATACCAATCAAAGACATGATAAAAGAAAAATGATCCCTCTCCCTCATAGCTACTGTTACTGCAGTGCTCAACTTTCTACAAAATTTCTTCCTTAAAATCTAGAGTTTAGGCTAAATTTTCATAGAGAT
>Ga0325410_1004997_pt1 | contig 14745 bp, 5 predicted proteins | sample PopdelMetagenome_16_FD_206182 | JGI IMG/M metagenome (GOLD analysis project Ga0325410, IMG submission 206182) | Populus deltoides microbial communities from Bellville, Georgia, United States - Xylem-PdIQD-R3 | ecosystem: Host-associated > Plants > Phyllosphere > Stem > Wood/Secondary xylem... | reverse complement strand
AAATATCTACATGAAAGATGAATGATCGTGATTTTGTGGCTACGTCTACACGTTAATGTTTCGTGTATGAGATTTTTTCAAATAAATTTTGTCAATAATTTTTTTCTAAAAGGATCCTAATCTTTTTTGGAGATAACTAGTCTTGGAGACCTAAAGGGACCCAAAGATAAATGGTCACGGGGACCTGCAGACAATCGGTTATGAAAACCATGAAGATTTTTTATAATGATATTTTTTTAGGACATAGAGATATAGAGAAAAACTATTTTTTTATTGAAAACTTAAAAGATGGAGATACAATACATGGGTTAATATAGGGATTATTTGATCTCGAATAACTTAATAACTGTGCAGATTTCTTTAATTTCTTGCTCTAGTTTTGTTTCTTTTATCATGAACTGTTAGAGGTACCTATTACAATCAATATTTCTATATCCTCTTATAGACATGAAGATATAGAGAAAAGTTACTATTTTTTTATTAAAAATTCAAAAGATAGAAACACAATGCATGGGATAATCTGTGGATAATTTGATCCCGGGTCGCCCATCAAGTATGCAGACTTCTTATGTTTCTTGCTCTAATTTTTTTTCTCTCACAAACTATTAGAGATACCATTTTGCAATCAATATTTCTATATCCTTTTTAAGACGTGACATTCCTCAATGTCATGCCCATGATCAAGGTAAAAAAAAAAACAGAAATTGTTAGGGTTTCTCGTGTTTGTGCCACTTTTCATGGGGGATGAATATTGCATAAGTTCTTTCACTTTGATAGTAACTAACACCTTATTCTATGTGGTGGTTAAAAATGTAGTCACGAGCTTATAGATTTTTAGGTGATCATAGATGTGCTTTTTGGCTTTCTTTTTGGATGCTCTTATGAGAGACTAATGGTGTCATGGAAACTCTACTTGTGAGTGGAAACTAGAGTGTCCTTGTTTGTCACATTGATTTCTTCTATCCTGATATAATTCTTCATTGTTTGTTTGATGCTTTGATCAAGATTCCAGTCAATGAGAGTTTATAACATTTCTCATAAGAAATAGTTTAGACTTTATTAATCAAGACTTATATGAAAATAGGCTCGATGAGTTTTTCATGTTGAACACCTCTTTGTTGAATCTTTAGAAATAAGCCTTAATGCTCTCATCCTTTGTTGTATGATGGTGAAAAGCTCTGTTGTGATTTTTCTAGTTGGAATGCTTGAGCTGAAGTCGATGATGAGTTTAAAGTTAAGATCATAAAAGTAGATAATAGAGTCAGGCTTTAGATTGTGGAACCATGCTCATACAAATTCATGAAATATTGTTAAAATTGTTTTGCACATAACATCAATATTTTATGTGATCGGCTCTATGATACTTTTCATATTTTATTTGTGTTCTTGAGTGTTTGTAAGTCCTTTGTAGTTGTCCAAGCTAGGTTATACAAAGACATAATCTTTAAAGAGTTGAGAGAGCAATTAACTATGACAAAGTAAGGATTCTTCTACTTAGTAGGGGCTATGTTCTTGCTCACGAACTCTAAAAGTTATAGAGCTTGTCTCACACCTAGATCTTTTTTTTTTGTGCATAAGTGAGACTCGAATGTAGATCAATGATGACTGTATTGTTTAGAGTGTTTCGTGTGAGAACAATTTTTATAGCTCCTTCTAAATGTAGGAGTATTAGTGTTACCTGCTTGCATGTCATTATACCTTGTCTTTTTAGGGAATTGGAGTTGTCATTGCACACTTACTGGTGCTTGTTGTTGTGTAGAAGGAAAAGTAAAAAGATACAGTTGTATCACTGTGACAACATAATTGAGCATCTGCTCCTGATGAGAAAGTTATTGAAGACATAAAGGAGATGGAGCCCCTGTAGTAGGGAAATTAATTATTCTCCCTAGACTTGGAGTTTCTTCAGCCATGAAAAGAATAATGAAAGAGAATGAATTGTTTTTTTGTTTAGTTTCCCATAAACGACGTCAATAATGAAGTCAAGAAGAAATTCACACATAAATTAGGTTTTTCATTGTCTGTTGGCTAGACGTGTGAGGTGAGCTTCAAGTTTGGACTTGAGTATTCTTAAAAAAATAAGTCTTTCATAGAACGAGAAACTTTTTAATGCTTAAGTTAGTAATGACATGAGAGAAACAATATAAAAAAAAGAATTTGAAAGTAAGTGTAATACAAGAGAAAATTGAGTCTTACGACATCAGACAAAGTTGAGAAAACATGTAAAAGAATAGTTGGGTAGAGATTTGTGATCTGAGAAGACTATTTTTGACTAGTGACCTAAGATATTTGTAGACTTGGGTCACATTGGCTCACCTCGAACATGAAGAGTGATGTTATGATTGATTGATGAAAATATTGGTGTTTATTTTCATTTGTAGTGTTTGACATTGTTATTGATGGGATGGTTAGTGAACGTTAGGATAAATTCTCACTATGCATGGAGATGTCAAGAATTAACATTTAATTAAGCTGAGATTTAATGGAAAAATTACATTATAATATTATTTTTTTTTGTAGCCGGACTAACTAAATAAATATCAAAGATTGTTCATTGATTTTATACAATTTTATTCTAAGATTGTATTTAGTATGAGGTTAGGATCAAAGATGAATTATTAAAAGAGTAATCATTACTTTAGTAATTTTTAAAGTTGCTAAGTTTTTTTTTTTCAATTCAAATTTAAGCATATGTACCATGGTACATTTATTATTACACTTATTCTTTTAGTTTGTTTAATATATAGTTTACTGTGTTTTATTTTGTAGAATCTTTGAATACCGAATAACCTGGTATCGTCCTATTCACTGCATCACAATCAATCATTGTTCAACTCACTAATTATTAATATTTTATCAAAACTTGTGTGTTTTGAGATGTTGTAGCAGTTATTATTTAAAATATTTTTTATTTATAAATATATTAAAATATTTTTTTTATTTTTAAACCTAACATATGAAAATAATCTAAAAATATATAATAAAAAATTAATTTTAAATAAAATAATTAAATTTTAAAAATCACTATTTCAAAACATACTCGACCGCGCATGGCGAGCCCCTGCAACTAAAGATTTATAGCTGCCGAGTATAGGTGAGCCCTTTGAAACTTCACAGCATACCCTTGGCTGGCCACTCGGTCGTCGGAACTCGGAAGGAACTCCTCAGTATATAGTCATGGTTAAAAGAAATTTTTAACTGTGACTGAATTATTCTTAATCAATATTTTAATTTTTTTAAGTAATAAAATATTTATACTATATTTTAAAAAGATTAAAAAAATAAATTATTTCTTATTAATTTTATAATAACTAACCAAGATTCAGAGGAGCATAACATCTAGTCAAAGATACAAGGATTTCAATTTTAAAGAGAATAAGGGGTGGTTTGGGATAGTTGTAATAATTATTATTTTTAAATATTTTTTATTTTAATATATATTAAAATAATATTTTTTATTTTTTAAATTTATTTTAATATTAGCACATCAAAATAATAAAAAATAATAATTTAAAAAAATTCAAAATTTTTTAACTTTCCGGTTGAAAAGAATTTTTTTTTTTTTTTAAAAGCGAAAAATCATTTGTTGTCCTTTGCATGCTAATCTTTATCAACAAGACGTGCTGGGACGCTATTAGTCGTTAGCTCATCGACAAGAGAGGCTGTCGGCCACTACAACCCGCGCATGGCTGGGTAGGCTCGCTGTCGCTGTTATTATCATTCGTGTTTTTAAAAAATATTTTTTATTTAAAAATATATTAAAATAATATTTTTTTATTTTTTAAAAATTATTCTTAATATTAGTATATTAATTTAAAAATATCCAAAAAAATATTAATTTAAAATAAAAAAATTTAAATTATTTTTAAAATATAAAAATAGTTAAAAGAGGGTTTGGATTTATCATAAGCCCTCCCGTAATCATGCTTTTGTTGATATTACGCTTTCTCAAAAAACCTCGGGGAGGGTTTGGATTTATCCCATCGTAGCATACCTGATTTTTTTTTAATCCATTTTAGTGGATATATAATTCTCTTAAATTAGTGGATAAGAAGACACTCTTTCAAGGAGTTTTTCTAAACTTACTTTTTAAAATAATATAAAATAAAAAATATGTCAATGCAGGATCAAATAAGATGTGGAGTGTGATTTTCTCAGGATTGTTAAAAATATTTTTTTATATGGTATAAAAGCTATAATATAAATTGAAATTATAAATTTAAATCATAAAATTATAAGTAATTTTTTTAACTATTTATATATTGATAATTTCAATTAAAAAATTAAATTACATTAAAATTTAACAAAGTGAGTCAACAATATTATAATCAATGAATCGAAATAAAATGAGAAAAATAAAAAGTAAAGAAATAACACTCTAAATAATATTAAATTTTATTCTGAGATTTTTTATTTTTCTATGACGTTAATTTATTGATTCATACTATCTTTCATTTTATTTTGATTACTATTTAGTAATTTTTTTATATTGAGAAGTTTTGTTGTGAGGCTTTTTATTTCTCTATGTTACTATTTAGTTCATATCATAAATTTAATAAACTCGTAAAATCAGGTAGATTTTACCGATTTTGCACGAGTTAACTCGCGATTTTAACAATTATAATATATGCAACCAATCATAAAAACTTGGAAAAATAGTATTTATTACCGTAATTTTATGGTTGTACAGAGCATGCATGCTCGTTTCATAAAATTGAGCTATTTTAGAAAATAAATTTTTAATTGTTTTATTTTTTTTATATTTTTTACCAACCATGTTCTTTTTTGAAAAAAAAACCCTCTTGTCTCATGCTACATGAATTTAGTTTATTTGTGACATCATGGAATCATAATATGAAGACCATCGTTTGTTTGAATTGAATTCCTTATAGCATATCTAAGTCTAGACAAAACCTGCCTTGTAACTTGATTTTTACCTTTATTAATGTAACTCTTTTTACTGATAAAAAAAAAACCTTGGTACTGTGTGTATATAATTTCCGTGAAACCATCATGGTGATAAATTTGATTAGTATATCTTTATAAAAAAATATTGGATGAAGAAAAATATATAAATATCATTTTTAATGAAATTTTGGGTGTGTTGGGCTAGCCTGTATCAGCACAAACACACCCTAATATAAACGTGTTGGGTCTGATGTCAGCCTAACATTTATAATATATAAATTATTTGATTTTGGGGAGTTACAGTAGAGTGAAATAATACAAATATTACTGTTTTTTTAAGCACCTCCTCTAGAAAATGCTCATCACATCTTAAATACCAAACGCTGTCATTTCATGGAGATGCTCTTATAAGGGATGATGAAAAGATGCAGAAAACTCGTGGAAAAATAACATGATCAGAATAATAGTTAGGGTTCGGGGAGAGAGTCTAATACCATAATAACAACAAAGAGAGTATCAAGAATTGTATGTCTGTATTATGTCAATTGTTACAGGGCTGTCACTGATCAGATTAGCAACGGTGATGTCCTGGAGCAGCCTCTTATCTCATTACAAGACACTTCGTGCTGGTGCCCCTTTGCACGCGAATGTCTAATCCAAGAGTTGCCTCATTCGATAGACTATCTCTCGATCAGGAAGATAATGATGCTTCAAATCTTCAATAAGACAAACCTAAACCAGTAAGAGCATCTTGGCATCTCGTAGCTAGGGCCTAGGAGACCTTGTATGGTGGCTGAAAATGCTTCGAGAGTCGAAACCAATGTGCTTGCTCTCTTTTTCTTTCTTTTGAACTGTACGTGTACTCCTTGGTATAGCAATATAGTAGCTAGATTGTGCGCACTACATGGAACAATAATGAAAAAACAGTATGTTTTAAGATTAAACCAAGTAATCCAGTAGAAAAAAAAAACTTCTAAACAGCAACAAAGAACACTGTGCTTCCCAGCACAGATGCACAGTATAAAATATGTTAATAAACACAAAAAATAAAATCAGAATAATAGAAAAAAACAAACACTGGAACAGTAAACATGCAGCAACCTTCAACCATTCTCAAATTAAATTCATTCTAGCCATTATCATTTTCGACATAAAAATACAATGATTGACTAGCTAGTACATTCTAGAGCCATCAAAGCAAATAATAATAATAATAATAAAATCTTGTTTTTCAAGAAACCCATCACTCAAATATATATATATATATAAAAAATTAAAAACATGAACAAGAAAACTAATATCCACAGTAATAATTATTTACCTTCCTCAACAATCAAACAAAACATTAATCCTTCAATTTTCTTAACTAATTTCAACACAAAATCATCCATCAAAAGCATATGAAACATAGACTAATTTCTGAACCACCAAACATAACCAATATTCTCAACTAAAAATGATAGATTTAATTTTCAAGACAGAAACAAATGACCAAACATAATCATAAAAAAAAACCCACTCTAACTTACCTCAGCCATCTTTAAGACCAAAAGGATAATACATAATTACATTAACTATAATAAAAAAGTGTCAAATTATATAGCAAACATAGCCATAAAACTGATCAAGGAAACTCACATCTACAAAATTAACTATTCACTTTCATCAACAATTAAACCAAACAACAATCCTTAGTTATTATTTTTTGAGTGGTTTCGAGAAAAGATTATCCAACAAAAGCACATGAGAAAAAAGAAGCGAACATCGAATCACTAAGCATAAGCAACAATATTAAAAAAAAAAAGATGGTAACTTAACCAACAAGAATAAATCCATGAAAGCTGATGAGCAAGCCAACCCCAAGAATCAAACACAAAAGGATTGTGAGAGCCAAAGAAAAGAGATGTCAGTTGTAATTCATAACAGCTAAGAAGGGTTGAATCCAAATAGTAATACTTTATAACCCATAATTATACAATATTTTTTCCTATATACTCTGCATTTACTCCTTTCTATAAATTGATGTTGCTCACAAAATGAAGGTATGGGTAGAAAAAATCCAGAACCAAAATGGCAAAAAAACAAATATGATAGAAAAAACCACCACATGGAGACAAAAAAAAAAAGAACCACCATCAAAAACCCACGATTAAGCAAGCAAACCTTAAATACCCTTCCTAAAGCATCCAACACCCCAACATAAACCAAAAGGCAAAACAACTTTTTAACAATTAAATTTATTGAAAAATTAGAATACACATGTGAAGATCTCATACACCGCATCAGCCTTCAACCAACCAAAATAAAGGGTAAAACAATCATTCAACTATTGAAATCCATAGTTAAAAGCTTTCATACGCTACAGTGCAGAGCTGATCTCCTTTAGTATATTATATAATAATTAACAGTTGCTTCGCTGTGGGTTGATAATTCTTTTAGTAAAAAATAAATATACAAAGTTTTTCAAACGTGTTTTTGAATAAAAAAAATCTCAATTATAAATTTTAAAAAAACTTATACACCAATCTAATTAAATAAATTTATATTTAATTAAAAAACTAAGATTAAGATATTTAATCTTGCAACACGAATCATATACTAAGTCATGTTTAATAACTTTGTTTCTTATAATAATTCTTTTATTTAATCAAACAATTATTCATGTTAATAAAAGGTAAAAAAAAAATAATTCATCAACAAAAGCAAATTGAATAAAACTATGAAACTCACCTATAAAACAATCCAATATTGAATGAAAAACTAAAAATATAATAATTTAAAATCAATCTAATGTTACAGGATGAAATCGAAAAAAAATTAAAATTTAAAAATATGCCAAATTAAATTACATAAAAAATAAAAATAAAAAAGTAGATAACTTGGGTCATTTTCAAAATTAGTGAAACATTCTATAAAAAACAAATAAAAAATAAAGAAGATCAATCTCTAATTGAATAAATGTTGAAGTCTTAAATTGAAAAAACATTAGCTTTAAAAAAAAAAACAACCCGAGCAAACCTCATAAACCTAGATTAATCTTTAAAACTCACAACTTATGAAATTCTAGACTCAGGCTCAATTCAAAAACTTAATTGCAAATCAATTTAATGTTGATGTATGAAATAAAAAAAAACCAAATTAAAAAACTTGCCAAAATGAAAAATATAAGAATGAAAAGAATTAAGATCAAATTTGATCGAAAAAAAACCCAAGGATGAAACTGTGAAAAAACAAATTTGAAAAATTATCCCAAATAAAACAAATAGTAATTAAAAAAATATGGACCAAACTTAAAAGATGAAAAAATTGAACGAGGTTGAAATTGAAAAAAAGTTTCAATTTTATAAATTATTCTGAATAAAACAAATAGTAAAAAAAAGAATAAAGACAAAATTCAAAGGAATAACAAATTAAAGGACTTCTTTGAGATTTTGAAGGGGCATGCATGAAAATTAAGGATAAGAGATAATAGAAGGAGGGAAAGGTTGTTGATGCCAAACTAGATGACTATTGGCCACACGCACCGCCTCACCATGGAGATGACACCAAAATGATCCAAACACCGTTGCAAAATGCAGTGTTTGGTGCACAGACAACCCCGCATGTATCGCTCGAATAATGCAATGATCACCCATGTGCTTAGGCACTATTTTTTAATAATATTTGTATATATTAAATTATAAATTTGCTCGTAAACCAACTTGATAATATATAAAAAAAATCCTGAGTGCAAATACAAAATACCCCTGAATATAAGCTATAAAAAAATTCCACTTTTAAAAGCATATAAGTCATTTCACTCTCTTCAAATATGAAAAAGACGAAAAAAATCTTGCACATAAGCTTTAAAAGAGCTTGAATCTTAGGATATAATAATCATTTTACTGCATATTATCAAAGCAAAAGGATGTAATTGTCCCCTTTAAATTTGACAATAATAAATGAATTATTACGGAGTTACTAAATTACCCCTGATAACATGCTTTTGGTTTTGTTTTTTAAAGGAAAAATGAATATTTCACCCCTAAAGTCCCAAAAAATCACCTATTTTCTTTGTTTTTTTGTTTTAACCTGTCTTTCAATCTTACCCTATCATGATAAATTAGCCTAAATTGGCTTATAAATTAGTTCTATAATAAGCTAAATGAAAAAAAATTAAAAAAAAACTTTTGAACAATGAGTACACCATATTTTGTGAGGAGATATACAGTAATTAGTGTTTTACCTGATTAATATTAACGGCGTAGCATCCAATATCATCCACTCTCTTTTTCACTTCGGCAGAAATTAGCAGTCGAAGAGAAAACCCTATATAGGCATCAACCACTATTTCATATGGAGCACAATTATTTTCGTCTTCATCATGTTGGAAAGCATAGAGGGATAATAATATTATATAATTTCATTGGGCTTATTGGATATTTAGGGTCTTTTTTAGGATGGTAGTAGCGATAATGGTGGTGGTTGAAAGTATTTTCTGTATAAAAATACTTTAAAATATGTTTTTATTTTTTTAAAAAAATTAACATCAACACATCTAAACAATTTAAAAATATAAAAAAAATTATTTTAAATAAAAAATTTAAAATTTTTAAAAACACAGTTTAGACCGCGATCCAAAACATAGTTATGGTTTTACATGCTTTGGAGTCTGGTAATGTTCAGCTATTCTAAAGCTAAAATGGTATCTTTGTTTTCTATTAATAATGTAATTATTAGAAACACTACGAAGCAATCTAATTAACTATCTAATTTTTTTCTTTATTAGTCGGTTTTTTTAATAATAAGTCATTTGAATTACTTTTTTTTTAAAGAAAAATATTAACAATACTCTAAATGGTACGGGAAAATCACTGTTCTCCCACACCCAAAATCACAGTGGATTACAACAGTAATCCACAGTGCATTTTTTTTCTTTTTTTTTTTGCTTTTTTCATTTTTTTCCCACTTTCCCTTTTTTTTTGACTTTCTTCTTTTTTTATGTTTTTTTCTAAAATTATTTTTGTTGATTTTACTTTTTAAATATTGAGTTGGTTAAAAATTTCGCTTTGTAATTTTTTTCCTTTAAAATGTTGTGGATTGCTGCTGTGTTTTTCCACATAGTTTCTCTAAATGGTTTTTTATTTTATTTTATTGGAAAAAACACTGTAGTTTTCCTCACAAAATATTGTTAATTGCTGCAACGTTTTTCCTCATGGGTTTTTTTCCTTCCAAAATTATCTTTGTTGGTTTTTTTTAATATTAAGTTGGTAGAGAGTTTAGCTTTGTAATGTTTTTTTGTTTTTTATTAACAAAAAAGTTAAATCATATGGAGAAAGCATTGTATCTTTCCTCACAAAACAATTTAGATCGCTACAAATCATTTTGTTCAATCTCTAAGTTTTTGATCACCAACACAACTTTTTTGTTTGTCATGAAATATTTGCTTCATCATACCTTTAGTTTCTATTACTTATCTAGCGCTGGTTCACAATTATAACACTATCAAGTGTATTTGTTTTATAAGCCTACGGTAAGGCGCGGACATGTCATCTTGTGAATGTTTATATGATGTTAGCACGTGTATTTGAAGTTACTAGTTAAATGACCCACGCGATACTGCGAGTTAATTTTTTTTTACATAAAAAATATCAAAAAAAGCTAAGATCTAAAAATATTAGATATTTCTGCAAAGCTATAACCAAGGGTTTTGGGTTTGGCTGCAACACCCAACCTAAGAGTAATATTTATAATATTAATAGTAACATTAAAGTTGCATGAACCACAGAAAAAGAAAAAAAAATCTAACGTTGGATTCTTGTAGTGAAAATTTGATAACTAAATAGAAAAAAAAATTGACGGGTTACCCAGAATTAATTGGGCTAACCCGTCAAACCAGGTTAACCTGTCAAATCTGGGATCCGTGTTATGAAATTTTGATAACTAAATAGAAAAAAAATTAAACATTAACAAACTAAATTAAATGAAAAAAATTCATTAAAAAAGAAAAAAATTAAAAACAAACAGAAAGTATCAACCTTTTCACTGTGGACTGCACAGTGCAGTCCACAGTCAAAGGCATAAAAAAAACTAAAGGCATAGCCGATAACTAAATATAAAAAAAATTTAATATTAATGAACTAAATTAAATAAAAAAATATTAATTAAAAAGAAAAAAAACTTATAAGAAGAAGAAAACTAATGAAGAAAAAGAAAAGAAAATCTAAATTAACTGCCCATCAAACCTAAGATCCATATCATGAAAGTATGATAACTAAATAAAAAAATTTAATATCAACAAATTAAATAAAAAAATTAATTAAAAAAAGGCATCAGCCTTTCAACGTGGACTGCACTGTGCAGTCCACCATGAAAGGCATAAAACGAAAAAAAAAATTAAAGGCATCAGTCTTTTCACTGTGGACTACATATAATATTAAAATATGAAATCATAAGAAAAAAACTAATGAGAAAAAAGAAAAAAATATGAATCAATTAGGTTAACCCATCAAACCTATGATTCGTTTTATAAAAATGTGATAAATAAATAGAAAATAGATTTAATATTAATGAACTAAATTAAAAAAAAGATTAATTAAAAAGGAAAAAGCAAAGAGAAAAAAAACCTATAAGAAGGAAAAAAAACTAATGAAGAAAAAGAAAATAAATCTGAATCAACAGGGTGAACCCGTCAAACTTGGGATCCGTGTCATGAAAGTCTGATAATTAAATAGAAAAAATTTAATATTAGAAAACTATAGACAAAAAAAAATAAACTAAAGGCATAAACTTTTTCACTGTGGACAAAAAAAAACCAATAGGAAGAAAAAAACTAATGAAGAAAAAAAAATCTGAACTAACCTATCAAAACTTGGGATTCACGTGTATTTGATGACCGTGTATTCACGAGATGGGATAATTAGTAATGGAGTGCATAACACGTTGTTGACGGCAAATTTGTTTTTGAAAAAGTTGAAGGCAAACAATGAGCATAACACATTGATGAACACAATTCTAACTATAACTACAGTGATGACTTGAAAATCAAGGTTGATGATATTTTAATTTAAAAATTTTTTTTTTAACCTATTTGATTTTATTTAAAATATTTTAAAAACCTTGATAAACATGAACCCATGTGGCATCACATTCCCTTTGTATTTTAAAAAATTAAACTCTACACGCTAGTATTTATATAGTTAATTTCACTTTATATATCCAGTGGTGAACTTATTCAATAAAAGAATTTGAAATATTACAAGTTTATCATATATATATATATATAATATATATACGTATGTGTATTTTATTAAAATCAATAATAGAAAAAATAATAAATTTAATTAAGATCTTATTTATTTTCTTCTTCTCCACCATGTACCAAACCATTTCAACAATGTAAATTAATTTTAAATGGCATGCTTCTAAAAAACAGAAAAACCTCTAATGAGCAATTACCGAGACCCAACAACTAACATATTTGGATGAATAATTTATCATTGATTCAGTGACAACAAGCAATAATGATTTATAATCAAAATTCTATAAAAAAAGATTCGGATTATTTCTACACAAATCACAAATTACAAATCTCTCGTGTGTGTATATCTCTCTCTCATGCTTTTGAAAATAGATGCAACAAGTCAAGTTTTAAGTTTATTTATTATCAGTTTAAATTTTATAAATTTTGAAATTATTAAAAATTTATATAATTATTAATTAATATATACATAAACTAACTCGAAAATTCATCTCCATTCAAAAAAAAAAAAAAAGGAGACAAGAAACCACAAGGTGAGGTGGATCATAACAGTATGACCTAAAATTTTCTCCTATTACAGTCTCTCTCTCTCTCCTAAATCACAACTTTTTCTTCCACCAACACGACCACGGACCGCCTTTTGAATCCAGCAGCCTCCCTAATGCCACACCAATACCCAACCATCACTGAAGTGCAACTACATAACCATCTTTTCTACCATAAACAAGAAACACGCATAAACCAAATTCCTCACCCCTGTATCCAGTGTCGATCTCCCCCTTCCCTCACACCAACACCACCACATAGCACCAGCCACCACTAAACTGCCACCACACAACCATGTCCTTTGTCATAAACCCAGTACTAACACCCATAGAGCAAACCCTCACCCATCTCTCCCTCTGTTTTCTGTTGATCTCTCATTTTCCTCACACTAGCGCCACCCATAAAGCCATTGACTGCTGAAAAGATTAGCCCGTCCCTTCCAATTCCAGAGGGCAATAACTGACCCACAACAGTGTTTTAATAGAAAAAAGTTGGAGAGCAGAAAGCATTTGTATTCATTGAATGTGTCGTTTGTTTATAAATGTAGTTTACGAAGTCAACTTTTGAACTATTAGTTAGAATATTAAAAATAAGTGACCATTGTTTTCTAATTAATTTTTGTTAATATTAAATTGATGTTTATATAAAAAAAAAAATTCGTATTCCTGTAAAATTTAAGGGCTACCCTCATAAAAAAATAAAAATATATATTTATTTAGATAAGTTACAACAAAACATCTTGTCATTTCAGAGTAAAGTAGAATAAAGTTCTCTGTATTCAAGCTATTTTATAACATAAAGTGGTACTAGATTACATCATGCTAGATTGCACAATCCTTGAGAGGCCCTACTGCATATATAAAGACCTGCAGCACTGAGGCCTCTGCGAATGGCTGTGAATTGATCGCTTGTGCTAGGTCAACTTTACACATACTATAGTTTCGTCTCCGGCCAGTTAATTAGTGCATTTCTGTCATATCCCACCTAAAAAAAACCTTTGCGGCTTGAGATGATAACCTAAGATTTCATCCCTGATTCAATTAATCCGAATCCATGAATGATTATCAGATTATAATCTTTTCTCTTGTTGGACAAACCAGAAACCCAGATTCTGGATTTTTCTTCTCTAGTCAAATCAGATCAGTGATGGACCAAAAAAATTGCAGACGACGTATGTGCAATGTTACTTTTACTTGTTAGGTGGGGGCAATGCCTACTGCCTGCCTGAAGGTTGCATAAGGGGACATGTGTCTTGGCATATATCTAAGAACCAAATTCCGTGATTCATGTGATTTGTGTCCATATATAAGCACAGGAAGTTCAATCCAGGGCCTCGTCCTTTTCTTTTGCGTCCGTCTAAAAGTGGATGAGGATTGGAAACAGTGCATGCGCAGGTGAAACCGTAACAAGACAGGACATAGTTTTCGTGAGCATGGCTTATCTAGGAGGGTTCAATTCAAAGGCATGCACCATCATCTGTATAGACACCATGTGATGTGAATTGCGTAGGTTTTCCTAGCAGTACCACCACCAGTAATTCTGCTGTATCATTTACCTTCAGAAACCAAATTGACGTTGTATATGCACACACTCAGCAACTCCGAGTAACACTTTTTTACTTCCAATTGAAGCGCAGCAAAACCAGCTAAACATAAATTTTCCTTTGATTATCTTCATCTTCTTTTTCCAGTGAATAATTCTCTATATATTATGCATTATCATGCATATGGTCTTAGTTGATTAGTAGTCAATAAAATTAATCCGTTAATTAATTGCCATGTATCCTTCTATAGTTGAAAACTAAACAGGCAGCCTTCGCCGCAGGATGGGCTAAGTTTTTTCCAACATAAATAATTAATGCTAAAGTGACACAAGAGTTTTTAAAAAAACAAAGAAAAATCCAAGACTTGAATTATAACACAAACTTTTTAGACTACGCCTCGTGCACCAAAGCTCACTTAGTTACCTAACACCAGTAATGGATGGCTAATCACATATATAACACAAAGGAAGGCTCGGAGATGTCTGCCAGATGCTCGGATCAAATCCCACCG
>Ga0325410_1004993_pt1 | contig 14754 bp, 8 predicted proteins | sample PopdelMetagenome_16_FD_206182 | JGI IMG/M metagenome (GOLD analysis project Ga0325410, IMG submission 206182) | Populus deltoides microbial communities from Bellville, Georgia, United States - Xylem-PdIQD-R3 | ecosystem: Host-associated > Plants > Phyllosphere > Stem > Wood/Secondary xylem... | reverse complement strand
TTTACTTAATTGGATTTTGGGCTTCTTTTTTTTTTTTTTTTTGCTTTCTATGACCTTTGTTTTATCCTTTGTTTTTTTTTTTATTTAATGGGATTGTCTTAGGTTTTTTTATTTGTTGTTCTTTTTTAAATTTATTTTTTAAAATAAATTTTGTTCTTAAATTAAATAGAATTGATTGATTAAATATAGATGAATGCTCATGTCATTCTATTTAGTTTGGTTTGCTTTTTCAGGGCGTTACTCGAGCAGCCCATGCAGCTTCTTATGATGTTATTATCTAGACTTTCGCAGTCGGGTTTAAATTATCTCAACAAACTCCTTTTGTGATGGGCTATATCCACAATAGAGTGATGATAAGTTTCCAATAATTTTTTTTCCTTTCCTTCCAAATATGATATTGGTGTCTCATTAGTTTTAGTTAATTGTTGCCTATAGTTTAAATCAAAATAAAAACTACCAAATCTTATTGGATCTAGTCGAGTTAATGACTCGAGTATAAGGTTTCTTTTGCTTTTTTAAAAACATTTTTCATACTTCGAGGTCTTTTTTGTACACTCAAAACTTTTTGATTGGCTCGCGGCATAGCGTGGGTCATTGATCTAGTAGAAACATTTATTTGTTCGTTGTTGTAGCCATGAGGTGTTGTGTTAGAAAAATTTTGTTATAATTTTTAAATTAGTCATAGCCAAAGTGTTAAATTAAACTTGACAAAAGTTGATTGTGTGATAAAAAAGATAAATAGTTGCACATTCCCTCTGTTTGGTAATACATTCAACTTGTCTATTAAAATGCTTTTTAAATTGTGTTTTACTTGAAAAACACCAAGTTGTTTAGATGTTTTTTAAATAATTTTGATATGTTGTTAATGTGAACCTGAAGAGAAAGAACCCTAGAATCCATAATTAAGATTGAACATAATCTAAAAAAACTAAAATCAAGTTGAAAAGAACCTGACTCAATGATTACCTAAACTAAAAAACAATAGTTATTGGATGAAACCCTGACTCGTTGATTATAACAAATCAAAAATCAAAGGTATATGAATAAACATCACAAAGAAATAATTTTTAATAAGTTCTGAAAGTTCCATGAAGAATCAAAAGTAAAAGCAAATTTTATAACACAAGTTTTACTTATGAATAATCAATTTATCTCTCTTAATACAAGTTAAATAATCTTAATTATATCAAGTATAACGTTCCAAAACTAGGTTGAAAAAATGACAAAAGATTTATAAATAAAATAGAAAAAAATCCTAAATATATAAGGAAAATATTACAAATCATAAACAATAACTTATGGACTTTATCGTAAAGACTTGTCGATGTTTGATCGTTGCAAAATATTAACGATGTAAGTTACGTTCATTAACACAAAATTACATATTAGAAAAACAAGCTTAATCAACGTGCAAGTAGGAAAACAAGTTAAATCTACAAGTCTTGTGAGAAATAAGACTCAAATATCTTGAATTAACACATTAAAAACTTTTTTTAATTTTCTTAACTCTTGACATTGCAATAAACTCGATTGACACATATAATGGATCATGTGATATTGCTTGATAATTGTCATCAACTGATGTGAAAAATAATAATAAAAAAATTCTAAAAATATTATTTTAATACATGATAAAATCACTTAAAAAAAACATTTATATCACATTATCAAACACACAATAAAATTCTAAATTACTAAATCTACATCACCATTTTTTTCATTTAACATATGTAATTTTTAGTACAATAGTTTTTTTAATCATACCTTATATTTATTTTACTGGAAAATGATTAGTTTTCTATTCCTATGCTACGTGTGGTATTTAAAAGAAATGATAATTATTAAATTCTTTTTGTAAAAAAATTTTGTTTCCAAAAAAACTTGTTATAACATAAACGAATCATCTATATCTATAGACATATATACGTAGTTTTAGAAATCTATTTTTTTTTTCTTTTTTAAAGTATCCAAACATTTTTCACATTTCCAGTGCTATCAAGAAGTAGTTGAGTTTTTTCTTTTTTTAAATGGATAATATTAAAGTTAGCCAAACTAGAATTAATATTTAATTGAAATTAAATTAGCTACACAAATATTATTATTATTATTATCAATAAACAAAGTTTTTAATTCGAAAAATAATTGTTTTATAATAAAGTAATTTATTCAAATAGCTAAATCAAGTGTTTATTTTTAATATTTGAAATATTTCAATGATACAATTAGGAAAATCGGTTTAAGAAATATTTTTTTGAATAAATTAATATGAAATTACAATGACCAACAAATATTTAGAAATGTTATAAAAAAAATCCATTTTATACCCAAAATGTCCTTAATATCAAGGGGAATGATTCAAAAGTATTAAAGGTATTTTGGATACAAAAAGTTATTTTTGTAATATTCACTTAAACTTAAGGGGTGGTTTTGTAAAACTCTTAAACTTTTAGGTAGTCACTGTAACTTTATTAACAAAAGCTAAAAAGCATTGGAAAAAAATTGTAGCTCTATGTTCATAATAAACATTATTCATTTGAACAATGTAATGATAATTTTACTTTTTACATTGAAAAACTTAAAACTAGTTATTAGGGGTATTAAAATTTTTTCATAAGATGTATTAGTTATTATCAAATTGATTAGAAACAAGTAAGTTTTTTTTCATTTCAAACACAATGAAACAAACAAAATGTTCTTAAAAACAAAAATTTTAAAACTAGTTTCATAAGGTAATTTGGTACTTTCATAATGATTTTTTTTATAATTATCATGTCAGATGAATGGCATTTTGATATCTGACTAGATGTAGAAAACAATAAAAAAAAATTTGGTCCTTAAAAGGTAGTGAAATGATGTTCAAATATTCTTGGAAGTTAAAAAAAAATAAAATTGGCTTTAAAGGGGTTTATTTTGTCTTTTCAAAAAAGTTTTTTTCCATTTTTATAAGGTCATCTTAGGGGTAATTGAGTTTTTTTATAAAAAAAAAAAAATAATAGAAAATAAAAGACAGTTAGCATCTCCTGTCATAAAACAAATGCCCTCTATAATATCTTTGAAAGTGTTATGACGTCCTTTTTCCTATTGTGTGGTGCATGTTAATGTTGGGTGGTATGTTTATCATTAGTGAGTTTTTTTTTTTCTTTCTTTTTTTTCTAAAATAACAGCTTGATTCTTTTTGTTTTTAGTATTTTAAATTTAGTTATTTCTTTTATTTCTAATTTTTCTTCATGGTCAGTTTGTAAATGTTTTATTTGTTTTTAATTTCACCTCTTAATCTCAATTTTTCATATATTATGTTTCCAATTTAATCCTAATTTTTTTTTTATTTCTAATTTTTTTCTTTGTCATTTTGTAAAAGTTTTATTTGTTTTTTATTTCATCATTCTATCCAATTTTATGGTGTATTATTTTACCAATTTGATCTTCATTCTTTTAATATTTTTGGGTCCTTTAGATATATTTATTTTTCTTTTTGATTTCACCCTTGAATCAAATATAAAATTTATTTTATATATCAAATTTGATCGTTATTCTTTTAAATATTTTTTTTATCCTTTTACTATATGGATTTTTCTTTTCAATCTCATCTTTCAATAAAATATAAAATTTATTTTCTATTACAATTTTGATCTTCATTCTTTTAATTGTTATTTTTTTTTTATTTTAAATGTTTTTACATAGTTAAAGTTTTTTGTTCAATTTTATTTTTCAATATTTGATTGATTGGGAATTAGGCTTCAAGGATTTTTTAGATAAAGTGCTTCGGGTCTAATGATCTAGGGCACGAGTTTGAATAGTTAATATGGGTTGATATTTTTTAATATTGGGTTATCCCAATCTCATAATTTGAGTAATGAGTTTTACAGGATAACCTGGTTGCCTTAACTCTAATTATTAGGGTTATAAGTTTATTATGCTAACTCAGATTGATCAAGGTATATTTTTCTAAGTCTTTTTTTTATTTCATTTCATTCTTATATATTTAATGGGCTGAAAATTGAGTTACATTGTTTATCTCATTTTGAAAAAATATTTTTTCTTCAGATTATCGTGATTATTTTTTTACAAAAAATATTGATCAATTTAAAGTCATAGCATATTTTGATATACTCTAATTACAATAAAATCAATTTATTTAAAACTTTGACCTAATTCATGGATTTTTCTTCCATTTTAAAACACGTTTTGCTTGAACATTATTTTAAAAAACTTTTTATATAATTATTAACATTTTTTATCTCTTTAATTTGTTCTGAAAAAGAAACATTAACAAAAACATATATTTTTTTTAAAACTGCGACAACATGCAAATTATCAACTTGTTTAACAACGAATTTAAGTCTATGATTAAAAGTTTTTTGAATTCTTATAAATTCATTTCAACTCCAAATTTATATTTTTAGGTATATTCATAAAAATCAAAATTCTTTGTCTATTTTTCTAATATGAAAAAAAAGATTTCTATAATTTTTTTCAAAACATAGTAAAAATTAAATTGTATTAGATAAAATAGTATCTAAATATATTCTTAAATAGTTTAAGAGTTTAGTAAAATAATATACCTAATATATTTTTAATTAATCAATTTCTAAAAAATTACATCTAAATTCTCGGGGAAAGAGAAAACAAATAGGCTATGAACGCAAGCTTAGCTAAGCCTTAAAAAATAAGCTTAGATAAGTTGGTCTCCAAGTTCAGGCCTTTGCACGGATGTGTTGTTTATCTATTTTTTTTTAAATTATACAATAAATTGTGTTAATAAAAAGAATCAAACATTTAATAAACACCCTTACAACCTTAAAAAACTAAATTTTCAGCCCAAAAACCCCCCCAAAATGATCTAACAATATAGAATTCAAAACTGCAAAAAAATATTTTGTCAAACTTGATCTACTTTTCCATTAGCATTAAGGTTTAAAAACACATGAATAAAATTATTAGAAGTTCCAAAGCAGATGAAGTTTTAGCATAAATATCAAGTATTTGAAAATACAGAGGGGGGTAACCCATAGGGCGCCGCTGGTTCATATAGGTGTTAATAAAAGAAAAAAAAAATATATATAACAATATTAATTGAGCTAAATTCATTGATATATTGAAGAGCTCTAATTATGTTTTTGAAAATCAATCACGTGTGTTGAAAAAATACAAGTGTATTCAATAAATATTTTGCTTAATTAGTGTTAGACTTTGTATGAAGATTTTAACTTAAGAATATTGGATAAGTAATTATTATATTAAAAACAAATAATTATAATTTGTGAGTCCCTATAGAATATTATTATATTTTCCTTATTGAATGTGCGCTTGAGCACTCATTAGTATTACTCCCACATGCATGAAGTTTGAAGTGATCGTTAACCCGGCTTACCCAGTAACAAATCTCATTTCAAAATTCAAAGACACTATCATAAGCTTCAATTTTAGTTCACATTCAATGATAACCCTCAAACTTAAGAGTCTTTTCCATAGAAGAAATCAAAGAAAGGTTTGCAATCACCAGAATGTTCTTCAATGCCAGCAGTAATCTCAGAGGAGCTAGGAGTGTGGGTGGAATACTCAGCAGGAGTTGAACTGACAGGACAGATAGTCGTTGCTCCTTCTAAAGTTCCTGTTGGGTGCAAAGGAAAGAGAGGCAACGTTGCTTGATCACTGCTGCTCTTGTGGTTGATGGTTACCAGGGTCCTCTCACCCTTGTTCATCGTGATACGATTGTGGTACCCATAGGGCGCCGCTGGTACATATCCATTAAAAGCATAGGTTCTTGCTTCAGACCTCGGCCTCATCTTGAAATTACTAGCGAGTAGCATTTTCGGATGTTGTTGACAAAACCCCATTACTTCGCTCTGTTGTGGGAAGTATGGGCCGCAGACAACTGAAAAAGGAAAGCTTCATTACAAATAAAATGACAACGAAATTTACAGCGCATGCATTCTGCATTAATTCATGAAAGAGATAGGGGAGAGGGAAAAAGAAGGAACCGGGAGAGTGTACTTTGAAGAATATTTACCTTATTCATGTGGAAATAATTAGAAAGAGAAAAAAAAATAAACAGGCAGAAAATCGCTTGGAAAGGGACAGGCCATGGAAACATATAAGATATTAATAAAGCATCATGCAATCATAAAAGGTGCAGTAAGCAAGAGAACAAATCTATCTGAAAAGTTACAAAAGGAAATCTGTATTTTATTTCTGAATCTCCTCCTGGATAACAAACAATCTCAAGAGAATACTTTCTTTATGTTTGCTTTTGTTTACACTGATATCGAGTTTATCTGCATGAAGAGAGAGAGCTAGGAATGAAACTAAAAATAGAATAAATTAATTAATGCGAGAAAGAGAACACAAACAACGAAAATACCTCAAATTAAAAAAAAAAATCCATATTTAATTCGTAAAATATTCAGTAGAACTTATCCCTAAATTCTAAGGATCAATAAAAAACTATAGGACAGACATGATATTGAGATGGATAAGATTAAGTAACAAACCATTTGCGCAAGGAGGTGCAAACACAGGTTGATGAACCTTGTGAAGATAGTTATTGATATAAGCCATGCTCTCTTGTTTCTGCTTCTGTCTTTGTCTTGCCTTGTGATTTTGAAACCAGTAAAATACATTCTTTCCTTCTATGTGACCATAAGCTTTAAGCCTGCTCGTTATTTGCTCTATCATTTCAGTACTTGGGGTCCGTATACCGTGGCTGTAGAAGCTCTCAAGCATGCTAATCTGCTCCTTTGTTGGGTTCCATCTTGAATTCCCTGGAGCTCCACCAGAACCAGCCACGTCCATATCATCACTATCCATATCTTTCTTGCTACTTAGAGTTTGTATAATTTCTTGATCCAAAGAAGGAGAAAATGTAGGTTTTCTGAAAGAGCCTTAAAAGACAAATAGAGAGTCAACGAGGGAGAGGTAGAGAGAGGCAATTTGGGTTAAGATTTGCATGGGTTTTGTACTCTATTTATATAGAGATTATTAAAGGATAGAGGCATGAGGCAAACAAAAAGACGAGAAAAAAGAAGAAGAGGTGTTTGACATGCGTATCGTTTTTGGTGCTAAAAAAACTCTGAAAACATGGCGGGTAGCGGCTGAGAGAGGCTTTGGTTTCGTTCGTCTTCTTCGTTCAAAAATCAGGATACCATGGAAAGACAATAATGCCCAAAGGCAATCCTTTTTCCCTTTGTTAATGGTCGTGGATTTGTTGCCTAGTGGTTACACATCTCGGGAATGACAGATACTGACTAGGAACGCTAGCTATATATAGGTGGACGCCATTGAAGGAAAGGACGGATATTAATGTCATTGAGAACAAAAAGACAGCCGGTAGGGTTGTAAGGTTGTAGCTAGGTAAGGCCTAGGCTTTGGGAATTGAAGTAAGAGCCTGGTGGATTTGCTGGAATAGTGTATGTCGAAGTTGAAACGTCCATCTCTATATATGTGAAGTGGAGGCCACTTTGTTTTTGTCGTGGAATTGTACGTGAGCTAAGAATTTAGCTGATGAGTGGGAAGTTGAGGTGGGGTTTCATGGGTGGTTCATCTCTACTGTGGTCAAGGGGCCAGTAGAAACATTGACATTGTTGTGATCAAGAATATATTGATGTTTTATGATTGTGATGGTTCTTGTCTTCGTAGATTTTCATGCAAAACTTTGTTTTCGATTTTTTTTTCCTTTCTAATGAATCACGGGGTCAATGCAAGACCCAGGGGGGATAAAGATTATTGTTGACACTTGCAAGACATGCCAACTTTAACTCCATTTGCTATGGTGTAAAGGGTATAGCTAGTCTTGTTGCTCACGCCTTGCTGGACCGAGATAGCAAACAAAGCCTTGAAAATCAATCTATGAAGTGTATATGAAAATCAATGTGGTTCATTTAAGCTTGTTTTTGCCTAGTTAAACTATACATTCCATAAGCACGCCTTCAACACTGAGATGTGAATCCTGAGTGTTATACTTATTCCAATGAAGTTTGATAATGGGACGTCCTCATCATATTCGGGCTATGTTTGTTTTTCGAAATTTACTTTTTGAAAAATTATTTTTCAAACTTTTATGTGTTTATTTGCCATTAAAAAAATTGATCAACGGAAAACACTTTCCAGTCAAAGCAAAATTTGGCTTGGTTTCCAAGAAAGTGTTTTCCTGAAAAATTTAGGTGGAAAACACTTTCTGAAAGTTATGAAAAATTTAAAAATATCATTTTATTTGCTGATTATATCAAATTTGGTCTTCAAACTTTTGATTGCTATATATATATATTTTTTTTTGAATATTTATTTTTCAATTTCATCTCTTAAAATTTAATTTTTATATTAACTTTAGTCCTCATTTTTATAATTGTTACTTGCTTTTCCCTTATCATTTTTTTATTGAAATTTTTTAAGTATCAAATTTGGTCCTCATTCTTTTGATTGTTACTTATTTTATTTAAAATAATTTATGAAATGTTAATTATTATTATTATTTTAATTTCTTCATCTTTTATTTTTTAGATTTGATCTCTATTATTTTGATTATTATTTATTTTATTTGAGATAATTTATAAAATTATATTTTTTTTTCAATTTCATTCTCATTCAACTTTTTAATTTGTAAGATTTGTTCCTCATTATTTTAATAAACTTGAGAAAAATAAAATATTAATAAGATATTTTCCAGCTTATTTTCCATGACATAACCAAATACTGGAAAGTGTTTTCCAACTTATTTTCCATTACACTACCAAACATAAGAAAATAATTCACTTTCCCGAAATTCACATTCCCGGAATTCACTTTCCCAAAGGAAACTACTTTCCAGGAAACAAACGGGGCCTCAGTTCAAGAAAGAAAAGTTTGGGGATTGTTTGCTATATTTTTGTTTCCATTTTGAAAATAAATTATCAAAACTTGTTTATTTATTTTTAATCAAATGAAAACTTGCAATGAGTTTTTAAGACAAAGTTAATGATTTTTTTTTTTAATATTTTACTACTAGAAAATTGATAAATATAAATGAAAATACCAACATAAACAATTATGTCGGTAAATTACGATGACATTAATCGACGAGCTATCCCATCGCTATGTCCTTCGGTATATACCGACGGAAATTGTACGTCAATGTATACCAAGGAAATTACAGTTGAAAAAGAAGGAATGAAAAAAAAATGATATGTAATTTTACAAATGGTATTATCGACGAAATAAAATCGTCGCTAATATATATCGGTAAAGTTGCCAGTAAGATTTTAGTTATGACCTGACAAGCAACCCTCCTCTCCCCCTCCTTCATTTCCTCATCTTCTTCTTTTTCTCTACAAATAATAGTAAATCCCCCTCCCATTTTATCACAAATAAAACTCTCATCACCATAAATCTGACCACCCCAACACTCAGTCTGTTAGCATTCGTGTTTTGGTTTAATTTTTTTAGAATTCTCCACATCAAGTAAGCAAAACTATCCATTTTTTGTTTTAACTCATTTTTAAAATGTTAATTTTTATAGCATTTTGATGCAGTAAATGTAGTTTGTTTGTGTGTTTACTTGTTTTATAGCTTTTACTTTTTCCATAGAAATTTGTTGTATGAATTTATGATTTGTACATGTTAGGTTTTGTTTGAGATTTTAAAAAATTGTATTTGTTTGTAATTTGATGAAATTGATTTTAATTTTGTGACTTAGGTGTTTTGTAATGAACTAAATAATGGATTATTTAATGGGTAAATTTTATATTTTGTTAATTTATTATTAAGTTGATAATTTCAGTAAATGTGGAGGAACTTGAATTTTTGTAGAAAAATGATGATGAATTAAGGGTACTATTAAAATAAATTAAATAAGTTTGAGTTAAACCAATGCTAGCTAATTTATTTAGTTCACATAATTAATTAATACATGTTGTCATCAATTTTCTATATAAGTAATGGATGATCATTTTTTGGTGTATTAAGTTTCACCTAAAAGGTTGCGCATGATGGATTATTGTAGTGGGGTTGAGGGTATTAACTACGCATTATCTAATTCGTGAAATATTAGTGGAGGTGATATTAAATTTTCATGTAAAAGATGGTATAATTAAAAATTTTCTCGATCCAGATGTTGTTATGATGCATCTTCTATAAAAAGAGTTCATAGAGAAATATTTATGTTGGTTTGTACATGAAAAACTATATGTTTTTTACGAGACCATGGTAGAAAGAATGGTTGGGTTAATCTCTAGTTCTAACAACGTGCATGGAGTTGTAGATGATAATAGTAATCATTATAAAAGTATGGTTTTGAATGTGCTGAGAATGAATTAGGGTTATACAACTGAATGTTCAATCGTAAATGAAGAACCAAATGCAGATGCGACCTGGTTTTTTAATCTTTTGAAATACTCGGATGAATCATTGTAGGATGGGTGCACAAATCACAGTAAATTATCAATCATTGCACAGGTTTTCACCATCAAGTCAGATCATGGCTGATGGAGGCCAATAATGACAAAATCATTGAATGAGCGATAAATATTTTACCTAAAGGGAATAGGCTGAAAGAAAACTTTTATGATGCTAAATCCATAATGAAATACCTTAGCCAAGGATACAAAAAATTTAACATACGTCCAAACTTTTACATGTTGTAATACCTTGAAAATATAGATTTGACCGAGTGCATAACCTATGGGCATGCTCTGTATAAACTTAGAACTGGAAGGGGAAGGACTCTTGTCATATATAGAAAACTTAAATATTTCTCAATCACTCCTAAACTGCAAAAGTTATTCATGTTTTCATAGACTGGTGAGCACATGACATATCATCATTCGCATGATACGATGGATGGAGTCATAATGCACCCCTTCCAATGGCGAGGCTTTGAAACATTTTAATAGGGTACATCCTCAGTTTTCAATGGAATCACGGAACATATGTCTTGGGTTATGTATAGACAAATTGAACCTATTTGAGTTATTTGTTACTCTTTATTCTTGTTCGCCGATAATACTCACAATTTACAACTTGTCATCGAGGATGTACATAAGGCCGGAGTTCATGTTTTTATCTATAATCATACTCGATCCTAATAGTCCAGGTAGGAATATAGATGTTTGTCTTCGATCGTTGATTGATTAGTTAAAACAACTGTGGTTATTTAGGACTCTGATTTATGATGTCTTGAGGAAAGAGAGTTTTTAGATGAAGACAACATTGATGTGGACTATCAATGATTTCCTTGCGTATGAGATGGTTCCTGGCTTGAGCACGAATTAAAAATCAGCATGTCTATATTACATAGAAAATAACAAGGTCTTCACCTTCATAGATAGTGGTAAAGTATCTCCTTTTTTGTTGTCATTAATGGTTCTTGCCAGCCGATCACAAGTATAGAAAGAATAGAGAAGACTTATGTAACATCCTATAATTTTCCACAATCACACATGTTAAAATTCGAGTAATTTTTTTTTTTGAAACACAACAGCATATGGAACTCTTTCCTCATCCAAATAATTAAAATGACATAACAGAAATTTAATGCTACCTCACATAAAATATATGTAACTAAATTAAATCAACATGGTAATAAATTCCTTCATTTACAAAAATGACTAAATTAAATCAATCATAATATTTAAATTCCTTTATTACATGACTTTAACAATTCAAATAAAATATCTTAAGGCATAAAAAAGAATAGAATATAATTTACAATTATATTCCTTTTCAAAATTACATGTTAATGTTATCATGATTACATGTATTAATCTTATACAAAAAATAAGGTCTCAAATCTACTAAGTCCTATCAGGTGGTGTCGAACTTGAAAATTAATTTAATATTAATTTGCATGGAAAATAAAGTGACAACATAACAAATAACAATTTAATCGAACTACTATTCCCATTTATAATTAAGTTACCGAATAACTTAATGAACTTCCTTCACGAACAAGGAGAATTCTTACGACCTAACCTTAGTTGGAAACCCCTAATTCAGGTTCCAACACTCGTCGCCCAAACCAAGGGACATTTCCAAAAACTAAGGAATTTATTTATCCAACCTTCCAAAATAGGGCACTAATCCCATCACACAATGCAAACTAGCCATCTCGTACCAGTCCCATCACACAGGGCAAACTAGTCAAATCAGCCCAGAACAAGGCACTAATCCCATCACACAAGGCAAACTGGCCATCTCGTATCTCATCACATACGATAAACTGGTCAACTCAGCTAAAAAAAAGGCATCAGTCTCATTATAAGGTAAACTAGCCAACTTACACAAGTCCCATCAACACAGGGAAAACTAGTCAACTCACACTAGTACCATCAACACAAGGCAAACTGGCCAACTCAAATCAGACCCATCAAACAAGGCAAACTAGCTAATGCACATCCAAAATAATTATATATTTGGACAATAAAAGAAATTTATCTAACATGTATCTAAACAATTCTAAATAGAATTTAAATGTAAGGTGTCGAGTACCTATTTGAAGTTCGGGCATGGTATATAAGATCATATCTCGGTGCTCCCTCAACAATCTCTCCTATATCAACAACCCATCATCAATTTCTCATTTGGTATCTTATCTTTCAAGCACAATGTATTTCATAAAATCAACCACCTCAATTAATTTTTTTAATTTAAAAAAATACATGTTTCCTTTAAATTTTAGTTAACTATCTCATGGCAAGAAGTTAATAACCAATCTAGCATGATTCCTATACACAACACTCCACAAATAAAATCCACTAAGCAAAATCCATAATTTTTTTCCTATTTAGCCGTAACATCCAAAGGATACGAGTGGGAATTTTCTTTGAAAAATCAAACAACTAAAACATATACCAACATTTAAACTACTCAATAACAATACAATATTAGTAATCAAAATCAAATTTTGTCAATTAATCCTTCCTTAAAATTTGTTATTTTGACTGAATATGTCCATATAGGTGGGGGGGTATATTTTCCTTTAATTTTTTTTTATCACAATTAACCCATTACCAGATCATCAATTGATAAAAAAAAAAATAATTGACCCGGGTGACTCGGTGACCCGGTCAAAACCCGGATTCCGGGACTTGAACCAGGCCAGCCACCGGGCCGGGTTTAAAAACTATGGTACTTACACCAACACTTTTTGTACAATTCTTTCTTAAGTTTTATTCTTTATTTTCACTATAATTCCCAGGAATTATTTTTTCATTCTTGAGACATATTTATTTTAAATTTTTCTTCCATATTCTTTTATCCATCAAGATCTGTTACCAATTTCACCATCATTATAAATTTTAAACTAAATTTATAATCCTCATTTTAACTTCAAGAATACCTTTTAAATTCATTTATGAAGGTCCTCCTTTCAATTACGCTCCTTATAGTTAAATGTGTGTGTATTCATTTATTTATTTTCTTTTCATCCCAAGTTTCTATTGCTCGTAAAGTTATTTATTACATTTGGCCCTATATTTATGTGGGGGTTCACAACTTCTTTGTTAATAAATTTGAAAGGAATATAGCACCACCAGAATCATTGGGTGAAGAATTGTATGACATGATATCACAGTATGATGACATTGTTTTTTGTTTTCATTCTAGTAAGCAGAAGTTTCATGGTTTTGGTGTGACCTATAATTGGATACAATAAAGTATTTTCCATGAGATTCCTTATTTGAAAACTAATCTATTTCGCCATAATCTAGATTTTGTTTATCTTAAAAGAACGTGTTTGAAAATATTTTTAACATAGTGATGGACATGAAGGGGAAAACAAAGGATGACATGAAGGTTAGAATGAATATATCTTTGATTTGTCATCATAAAAATATAGAGTTTATTTATTATAGGTCACAAAGCCCAAAACCAGCTTCTCATTGGACAATAATACACATTACTTATCTATCGATAGCTCAAGAATCTGTGTTTTCTTGATGGACATGTTTTAAATATATCTAGATTGGTGATTTTAAAGGATTCATATTATATGAAATGAAGAGTCATAACTGCCACTTGTTTATACAAACACTCATTCCACTTACTTACTGGGATTTATTACCAAATAAGATATGAGATGCACTCATGAAGATCAATTATTTTTTTAGATATATATGTTTTAACATGTTACATACCCAAAACATTGAGAGGCTTTAAACGAATATTGTCTAGACAATCTGCAAACTTTAGATGATATTCCCTCTATATTTCTTCGACTCAATGAACCATCTACCTATACATTTACTGTTTGAGGCAAAAGTTGGAGGCCCTATCCAGTATAGATGTATGTATTCATTCGACAGGCTAGGGATTACACATGCATCTTAATTGAATTTCTATTGTCTTTTTTAAAATTTAAAACATTTATGTAATTCCATGCAAATACTTATTCAACCTTAAGAAAAAAGTTAAAAACAAGATGTATATTGAGGCCTTAATATGTGATATTATTGAAGAGATCTCAACATTTATTTTGTATTATTTTGAGCCTTACTTGAAAACAAGAATCAATCATGTTTCAAGACATGATGATGGTGGGGAAATGTCTTTAAGTGAGAATTTGTCAAAATTTTCTCATCCTGGATGACATGTACTAAAAAATATAATAAGGGGAAGATATTTGATAGAAAATAAATCTAGTCATGTACATAATTATATGCTATATACAAAAAAATTTGTATGTCTCATAATAATTAATTTTGTTAAACCTCTTTTTAATTATTAATCATTGTAATCTTGTATCAAGTTTGTCAATTGGAAGAGAATGCTAGTGATAGTTTGAACTTA
>Ga0325410_1004992_pt1 | contig 14754 bp, 6 predicted proteins | sample PopdelMetagenome_16_FD_206182 | JGI IMG/M metagenome (GOLD analysis project Ga0325410, IMG submission 206182) | Populus deltoides microbial communities from Bellville, Georgia, United States - Xylem-PdIQD-R3 | ecosystem: Host-associated > Plants > Phyllosphere > Stem > Wood/Secondary xylem... | reverse complement strand
GGAATTATGTTGAAGAAAGGGCTGATGGTAGCATGAAGTGTAAGTTTTGTCGGCATACATATGCCATTAAAACTTCCATTTCCAGGATCAAATGGCATTTATCTGGAGAGAGAGGGCATAACGTTGCTTGAAAATGGCCAGCCATCCCCTCCCCCTTCTCTTAGAAAAATCAATGCATGGCCAAAAGAATGGTGGGAGAGAGTAGTGGAGTGGGAGCATCCTAACACGAAGGATGTCCTTAGTCCCTTTGTAATGTTTCGGGAGCAGGAGACTACTCTGCCCTTAAAATATATATAATATAGAACAAAGGGTAAGCATCATCTCTCTCAATCGAATTGTACCTTTCGTATTGTTAATCCTTTCGTTGTTAGAATACTTCTTTGTTGCATCATTTATCAATTCTATCCTAATATATGCAAAAGATGTCCAAAGGACCTTTTTCTCTCGAAATAATTAATTAATATGTAGAATGGTTAATTACTCCGTTAAATGTAATGTAATAATACGTATCCTTCTTTGTTGCATCATTTATCATTTCTATGCTTCTTAGTTGCATCATTTATCAATTCTATCCTTCTGTAAGAATTAATACTAATTGATTGTAACCTTAAATTTGCTCTTATTCAATAATATATATTATTCTTATTCAATAATCGATTATAAGAAAAATCGAAGACTAACATGAACTCATAGAAAGAAATAGCGTTTATTAATATGAAATATTTCTTTTCTATATAGTGTGCTTACAATTACATAAATAATATTTTTTATTTGTTTTATTATTTTTTAAGACTATTAATGAATTGTCATATTATTTTTTTTAAGTCGATAGATAAATGATTATAACTTGAAGTTTGATTAATATTATTTTTCATCCTATTTAGTTTCCCCAAGATGAAAATCCAAAAAATAAAAACTATATTGATTTATCATTAAAGTAACCTAATAAAATAATAGATCTATTCACTAGTAATATCATTAACTAGCAATAAATTATTTTTTAAAAACATTTAATAAAAATTACAAAGAAAAAGAGAGAGAGAAGACATTTAAAAAAAATCAAGTTACATGACTTGAAATTTTAAAAATTTTATAAGAATATATTTAAAATAAAATTTCATACCTTTATTTATTTTTCTCGTGTCATCTTAGTTTTATTCAGAGGGAAAAAAAATTAAATTCATCCTATTTTTTTAATTTTCCTTATGATTTTTAAATTTTTATTTTTAAGCTTTTTAGGTTTTATGAACAATATAAGAAAAACTAAAAAGATTGGTTAATCCACTATACATGAAGACACATGTTCCTATGTATTATATTAAGGGTTTGTTTAAGAGTGTGATAAAATTGTATTGCAAAATGTTTTTTTGTTTAGAAATATATTAAAATAATATTTTTAATTTTTTAATTTTTTTAATATTATCACATTAAAAAAAATAGAAAAACACAAAAAAAAATATAATTTAAATTTTATTTTCTCCAAAATGGTAATGAGCATTTTTCCAATCTGTTGGGGGTGATGTTGGTGGGCTTGGTGTTGCCTCAAGTAGCTTTCCTAAGTTTTAACATTACAGTTAATAGCTCCAATTCTTTTGCACATTACCTTGCTTTCATGTAATTTAAAAAAGAAGAAGATTTATAAGCACTTATATTATTTATTATACCTACACGAGAATATTGTAATGTTAAATACGTACACGTAGAACTTCACGAGATGGGGTAATCGGTTAAGCACGTCAACCAATCATAAAATCCTTGTTCTTTTGCTTTCAAGAATGTAACAATAAAATAATATTTTTTATTTTTTAAAAATTATTTTTATTTAACATATCAAAACGGTACACAAATATAAAAAAATCAAATTTAAATAAAAAATAAAATTTAACCAATACCCATTTAAAACGCAATAACAAACTGAGATTAAGAAACACAGAATTAATCAAATAGGTTTTTGGATAATGATAATTTTGTTGGGCCACGGAATTAGGTCACTGAAGAACTTTTTAGTAAATAATTAATTACTATGCTCTTATCCACACAATCCTTCATCACCATCCAATCCCATCACTGGAAAACTCATCCTCTTTGATCTCAATGCTCTTCTGTCATCCCCAAATATATGCTTTTATCCCTTTTCCTTTGTATCTTGTCGTTTGTGTCTTTGTCCACTGGCTTAAGGGTGTTTAGTAATTCTACATACGGTTTTTTTAAAATATTTTTCAAATAAAAATATATTAATATAATGTTTTTTAATTTTTGTTAATACCAACGCATTAAAATTAATTTGATATTTTTAAAATAAAAATAATTTAAAAAGTAATATCAATTACATTACCACCAACTCTATGGGTTGGTTTATTGGGATCAAAGTCAAGAGAAGCATAGGTTTACGCTAATGGATGATTACGACCAGAACAAGGGTTTATCAAGGATCGGAAGAGGGACAGGAGGGTTTAGAGGACACGGGTCAAGTCTTACCATAAAGGTTAAAAGGTGATTCATGAGATTAAGCTCGTCCTTGGAACCAGCTGCCATCTTTGACCCTCTCCTCTGGAATACTACTACGGGCCACAATATGGATCTCTTTGCCCTTTCCCACCTTCTTATTCAATTATTCAATTCAACTAGGAACCTGATACCACAATATGAATCATTTGCTGGATCTATTTTCTGTTTTTATTTTCAAATTTTGAAATGACTCCTCAGAAAACAATTCCAACCAATTATTATTGAGGCGACCTTACTAATAAATTATATTATGTAAAAGAGATAGCTGCTGTAACATTCTCTTCCACATCTCATCTCATTATACAATTCCCTATTTTCCTTTCCCCATCTCATGATCAGTGCGAACTAGATTTATGTATACTGCATCTTTATTAATTTTTGAAGCCATATATTCTTCTCTGATCTGTGATTTCTCTTCCTTTTCTTTTGGCTGATCACTGCTCAAGCAAACCAGCTAGCACTTGAAGAACATCTTGAATCCAGGTAAATTATTTGTACTCCATCTTGTCTGAATCTTTAAAGTAATCCATGATAAATAAATCGATCTTTTTCTCAGATTTTGTAATCCATGCCTTGTGGTGTTCTTTTTTCACCTCAGTATGTACTAATCATCTTGTACTTGTGGTCAGATGGAAGGGTTCTTACCATCTTCTATGGAGGATGATGTCAACTTGACATCGAATCAGTTCGATATTGAATCACTACTGTTGGAGCTTGAGCTTCTCTTGTACGCCATTCTTAAGCATATTTTATCAGAAGATGATTGCTTGCAATTTAATTATTCTTCAGTTTATCCTATTATTCCCAAAAAACAATATAATGTCGTCACAACTTTCTACTCACACGTCGGATTCTACTCACACGTCGGATTGCTGTGATTCTTGCCGCGTTGAAAAGGTTTCTTGAAGGGCTACAAATTAGTCTCTGATGAGGATTTCAGAAAAAGAAGAACTAAAGCATGTACGTCGCTGCCACAGAAGTCCTAAAATCTAGTTTTTTGAGATGAAAACGTGTGGACCATGGAGACGTGATGAGAAAGTGGGGCTGCCTCCTTTAGAAAAAGGGGGCTGCCTAATAAGCTATTCTTTCTCACATTCATGTATTTACATTTTCTTGGCAGCTTCTTCAAAGTTTCAACATTAGGGGGGTCCACACGTTAATTTCCTATATCTTATAATATAATGTTTGGTAGGCAAGCGCTGGGTTCCTTCCTAGCAACTTCCTTCCTTCCTATCAAACAATACAATAATTATTTATTTATTATTATTATTACCATTCTCTGTTTTCCTTTCCCCCTCAGCACTGCAACTTTATTATTTTTCTAAATCATATAATCTTCTCTGATCTGTGATTTCTCCTCTTTTAATCCTCAGGACGTACTAATCATCTTCTACCTATTTTCTTTTCCACATCTCACCAGTGCGAACTAGATTTATGTATACTGCAACTTTATTATTTTTCTAAATCTTATATTCTTCTCTGATCTGTGATTTCTCCTCTCTTTTTTTGGCTGATTACTGCTCAAGCAAACCAGCCCTTGAAGAACATCTTGAATCCAGGTAAATTATTTGTACTTCATCTTCTTCATCTTGTTGGTGTTTTTGTTTTTATATTTGTAACTATGGTTTGAATCTTTAAAGTAATCCATGATAAATAAATTGATCTTTTTCTCAGATTTGTCATATGTATATACTCTTCTCTGATATGTGCTTTCTCTTCTTTTTTCACCTCCTGTACTATTCATCATGTACTTGTGGTGAGATGGAAGGAGTTCCCACCATCTGTAAAAAAGTTGATTTTTTCAATCAGGAAAGAAACATCATAGCTTGAACATGAACCCAGCAAACTAAACATAAGTTTGTAATGCTTCATATTGTTTGCGAATGATTTTGGATTCAGGAGTCAATATTTTTGTAATCAAGCTGCTGTAATTAATTCCTAACATAGACAATATACAACAAGAGAACTTCGTGCCTCGGCACTTTGGCAACTCTACTAGGTACTGATTGACTTCTAGCTGTTGTGTTTTGACACAATATTAATACCTTTTTGATAATTAGATACACCATTGATTTTTGGTTTTATAATATGATCACATGATTTATATATAGGTCACAGATGGATAATCTCCAAGTCCGAGGATTGCAAAATCAAACTGCTAGGCCAAATGCCTCAAATCCTGGCCTTGACACTTCCCTGCAAAGTCAAATTAGGGGTTTAAATACTCAACAAGTAAGAAGTATAACTGAATTATTGTCTTGACATTGGAAGACGTTATGATCAACCTTGTGCTTCATCAGTAAACTATGAGGTAACTATGCATGATGAGCAGGATAGAGTGAGGACAGAACCAGTGGAGGAGGAGGAGGATGTGGAGAGTAGTGGAAGATCAGTAGTGCAGGCTGGCGCAGGAGCTAGATATTCTAAAAGTCTGAAATACAACAATTCTGCAGGAGTTCCATTACCTACTAGCTCTACAAAGCCGGTGGGTCAAGCATTTAAAGAGAATACGAAGGTGATATGGTCTTTGTTAATGGATGATGAAGTCTCAACCGTTGGCATTTATGGGATGGGGGGAGTTGGTAAAACAACAATATTTGCGATCATGTTTGGTGGGTGACTGTGTCTCAAGATTTCAGCATTAATAGATTGCAGAATCTTATTGCTAAACATCTTGATCTTGACCTTTCAAGGGATGTTGATGATCTGCATAGAGCTGCCAAATTATCAAAAGAACTAATGAAAAAACAAAAATGGATTCTCATTTTAGATGATTTGTGGAACAATTTTGAGCTCTAAAAAGTGGGAATTCCTATCCCGTTGAAAGGATGCAAGCTGATTATGACAACTCGGTCAGAAACGGTTTGTCATCGAATGGCTTGCCAATACAAAATCAAAGTGAAGCCACTTTATAAGGGAGAAGCTTGGGCTTTGTTCATGGAGAAACTTGGATGTGATATAGCACTTTCACCAGAAGTTGCAAAAGCTATTGCTAGGGAATGTGCTGGTTTGCCTTTGGGAATTAGTATAGTGGTTGGAAGCTTAAGGGGAGTTGATGACCTTCATGAGTGGAGAAATACATTGAAGAAATTGAGAGAATCAGAATTTAGGGACAATGAAGTATTCAAGTTATTGAGGTTTAGTTATGATCGGTTGGGTGATTTAGCACTACAACAGTGTCTCTTGTATTGTGCATTATTTCCTGAAGATTGTGAGATTGGAAGGGAGGAGTTGATAGGTTATTTGATCGATGAGGGAATAATTAAAGGAATGAGGAGCAAGGGAGATGCATTTGACAAGGGTCACACGATGCTTAATAGATTAGAAAATGTCTGCCTATTGGAAAGTGTTAAAATGGAGTATGATGGTAGTATAGGTGTCAAGATGCATAACTTGATTAGGGACATGGCCATCCAAATACTGCAAGAAAACTCTCAAGTCATGGTTAAAGCAGGTGCGCAATTAAAAGAGTTGCCAGATGCAGAGGAGTGGACAGAGAATCTCGTAAGAGTTTCACTAACGCAAAACGGTTTTGAAGAAATTCCTTCCAGCCATTCACCAAGGTGTCCCTATCTATCAACTCTATTGCTATGTCATAATCGTTTGTTGGGATTTATTGCGGATTCTTTTTTCAAGCAATTGCATGGGCTCAAGGTCCTCGATCTGACTTGGACAGGTATTGAAAAATTGCCAGACTCTATCTCTGATTTATTGAGTCTCACAGCATTATTGCTCAATAATTGTAAGAAATTAAGACATGTTCCATCATTAAAGAAGCTCAGGGCATTGAAGAGGTTGGATCTCTCTCGTACTGCACTTGAAAAAATGCCGCAAGGAATGGAATGCCTAACCAACCTGAGATATCTTAGAATGGATGTGGTGAAAAGGAGTTTCCTAATGGGATATTACCAAAACTCTCTCACCTGCATGTCTTTGTACTAGAAGAGTGTTATGTGGATTCTTATTGGAGGATAACAGTTGAAGGAAGGGAAGTAGGATCCTTGAGAAATTTAGAAACTTTGGAATGCCATTTCGAAGATCTCCCTGACTTCGTGGAGTATCTCAGATCTCGAAATGGGATTCAATCATTAAGCACATATAAAATTTTAGTAGGAATGGTGGATGAAGATTATTGGGATGACATTGATGATTTTCCAAGTAAAACAGTTGTGTTGGGTAATTTGAATATCGACATAGATGAAGATTTTCAGGTCAAGTTCTTAAATGGCATTCAAGGACTGGTTTGTCAACTCATCGATGGAAGAAGTTTATGTGATGTTTTGTCATTAGAGAATGCAACTGAACTGGAGCGCATCGCCATTTAGGATTGCAATAGCATGGAGAGCTTGGTTTCATCTTCTTGGTTGTGCTCTGCTACACCACGATTGCCATCATATAATGGTGTGTTTTCTGGTCTTAAAGAGCTTAAGTGTGATGGATGTGAGAGTATAAAGAAGCTGTTCCCACTTGTGTTGTTGCCAAACCTCGTAAACCTGGAATGGATTGATGTTAGTGAGTGTGAGAAAATGGAGGAGATAATAGGAACAACAGATGAAGAAAGCAGCACCTCCAATTCCATCACGGAAGTCATTCTCCCAAAGTTAAGAATTCTGGAATTGTTTATGTTACCAGAACTGAAAAGCATTTGCAGTGCAAAATTGATTTGCAATTCTCTTGAAGATATTGGTGTAATGTGTTGTGAGAAGCTGAAGAGGATTCCAATTTTTCTTCCGTTGCTTGAAATGACCAGCCATCCCCTCCCCCTTCTCTTAGAAAAATCCGAGCAATTCCAAAAAAATGGTGGGAATCAGAAGTGGAGTGGGAGCATCACTACGCAAAGGATGTCCTTCGTCCCTTCGTTCAGTTTCAGTAGGAGGAGACTACTTTGCCCTTAATATAATATAATATAGAATAAAGGGTAAGCATCATCTTTTATTTCTCTCTCTTTCTACAATTGATTCTCTGCGCACACCATGTTAATTTCTTTATGTTAATTAACATCTGATTGATTGGACTCTTTAAGCTATGAAATATTTCTTATTTATATCGTGTGTTTACATTTAACATAAATAACATTTTTCATTTTTTTATATATTTCATTATCTTTTAAGACCATTGAACTGTCATATTTTTTTTTAACTGGATAGATAAATAATTATAATTTGAAGTTTAATTAATATTATATTTTCGTCCTATTGAGTTTCTCTAAGATGAAAATCCCATAAAAAAAAAATACTGTATTGATTTATTAACGTAATAAAATAATAGATCTATTCACTAGTATAAATTATCTTATATCATTAACTAGCAATAAATTATTTTAAAAAAATATATAATACAAATTAAAAAGAAAAAGAGAGAGAGAAGACACTTTAAAAATAGAATGATAATACTTGAAATTTTGAAATTTTTATAAGGATATATTTAGAATAAAAATCCATACCTCTATCTATTTTCCTCTATTAAAATTCATCCTATTTTTTTTTAATTATTTTTCTCATGATTTTTAAAATTTTATTTTTAAGTTTTCTCATTCTTTATGAACAATATAAGAAAACTAAAAAGATTGGTTAATCCACAATACATGAAGATACATGTTTCATTGCAAAGTATTTTTTATTTAAAAATATATTAAAATAATATTTTTTAATTTTTAAAATTTATTTTTAATATTATCATATTAAAATTTTATTTTTTCCAAAATGATTATGAGCATTTTTCCATCCTGTAGGGGTGATGTTGGTGGGGTTTCAAATAGCTTTTAGTCTTATTTGGTTGCTTTCCAAAGTTTTAACATTACAATTAATTGCTCCAATTCTTTTGCACATTACCTTGCTTTCCCTAAGCGGTGGCCTGGCAATACCTATCATCTGAGTATTATTTCCATGTGTTTTTTAAAATCTGAATATTTGAGAATTGGTGGGGTTGATTTTGTTAGCTTGATATGCTTTCCTCTTTGCTATCCATTTTATTTTCTGGTTACTTTTGTATGTTTTTCCTCTGTTGCTAATATACACCTCAGCAAGTAGCATCTAGTTATAAACACCTTGGGTATATTAGTAAAATAGAAAAACATTCATTATAATTTATCTCACAAAAATTTCATGGTCAAGTAAATCACTCTGCTCTGATAGACACACTCAAAGGCAGAAGGATAAAAACTACCAAATACACCTCAAACCCTGTTTATTTTTACATTTTAAAAATATTTTTAAAACAATTTAAATGTTAAAACTGGTTTATCTTTACAATCCCAATGTGTTTTTTAAAAATATACTTTTAATATTTTTTAATTATTTTGATATTATGATATAAAAAATAAAAAATTTAAAAATATTTCTAAATAAAAAATATTTTTAAAAAATATTTACAGCATGCATAAATATACTATTCTTTTTAGAAAATTTCATGTGTTTACATTTTCTTGGCAGCTTCTTCGAAGTTTCAACATTGGTGGGGTCCACACGTTAACTTTTTATATTTATAATATATTATGTGTTTTGGTACGGAGATGTGATAATTTTTTTCCATTCTGCATTTGACACAGCTTGAAAACATGTTTCTTCTTAAATTATTATTTCCATGTGTTTTTTAAAATCTGAATATTTGAGAATTGGTGGGGTTGCTTTTGTTAGCTTGATATGCTTTCGCCTTTGCTATCAATTTTATTTATTTTTTGGTTGCTTTTGTATGCTTTCCTCTGTTGCTAATATCCACCTCAGCATGTAGCATCACTCTGTTATGAACACCTTGGGTATATTGGTAAAATAGAAAAACATTCACTACAATTTGTCTCACAAAAATTTCATGGTTAAGTAAAATCACTCTGATCTAATACACACACTCAACGGCAGAAGCATAACAACTACCAAACACACCTTGAGAATAACTTTGTCTTTTAATTTATTTTTATCCCAATTAGTAATTGCTACGTAATTAGATTTGGAGCCTCACTCTTATTTGCACACTTAATCTAGCATTGTCAGAACTGGTTTTTCTTTACCGTACGCAATGTGTTTTATAAAAAATTTTGATTTTTTTAAAATTAATTTTTTAATATTTTTAAATTATTTTAATGTGTTGATAAAAAAATAATAATTTAAAAAATTATTTTAATATAATTTTAAATAAAAAAATATTTTTAAAAAAAATTCACAGCATGCATAAATATACTATTTGTTTTTGAAAATTTCATGTGTTTACGTTTTCTTGGCAGCTTCTTCGAAGTTTGAACATTGGGGCGGGTCCAGACGTTAACTCTCATTGGTAGGTAGGTGGGTTGCTTCCTGACAACTTCAGTAATACTCTTCCTATTAACTAATACTCTAAAAGGTATGTTGAAATTACTTTAGCTTTCCTGTGCCTTTTACTTTTCCTTCTTTGATATATTATATTATTATAATTATTATATTATAATAATAATAATTATAATATATACTAAAAATTAAATCAAACGTTAAATTGTTTTTTTTTCATTTTTTAATGAATTTTTTTGTTTGATGGGCTAGTCTGGTTTGACGAGTTAACCCAGATTTTTTTCTTTTTAATTAATTTTTTTTCATTTAGTTTACTTTGTTAATGTTAAATTTTTTTTTTATTTTTAATTATCAGACTTTCATGACACGTATCCCGGACTTGACGGGTTAACTTGGTTTGACGGGTTAACCCAATTAATTTTGGGTAAACCTGTCAATTGTTTTTTTCTATTTAGTTATCAAACTTTCATGATGCGAATCTCAGGTTTGACAGGTTAACCTGGTTTGAAGGATTAACCCAGTTAATTCAGTTTTTTTTCTTTTTTTTATTATTTTTTTTTCTTATTGGTTTTTCTTCCTTTTTTTTTTCTTTTTAATTAATCTATTTAATTATCACACTTTTATGACATGACCTTATAGCCAGATCCACATCCAATGCTCTGGGGTTCGGTGTTGCAGCCAGGCTCACTAAAACTTAAGTTACGTAAGTTTAATGTTATTATTAATATTATAAATAGTATTCTTGGATCAAGCGTTGTAGCTAAACTTAAGGTTTTTGGATATATCTTTGTAGAAAGACCTAACACTCTTAGATCTTAGTATTTTATGATTTTTTTATACAAGAAAAAAAAATTAACCCGTGATGTATGCCTTTGTTTTTTTTTTCCTTTTTAAACCTTTTACTTTGAATAGCACGGTGCAATCCACAGTAAAAAAACTTATGCCTTTAGTTTATTTTTTTTTGTTTATAGTTTCTTAATATTAAATTTTTCTGTTTAATTATCAGGCTTTCATGACACGGATCCCAGGTTTGATGGTTTAACCTAGTTGATTCAGATTTTTTTCTTTTTCTTCATTAGTTTTTTCCTTCCTGTAGGTATTTTTCTCTTTGCTTTTTCCTTTTTAATTAATTTTTTTTTAAATTTAGTTCATTAATATTAAATCTTTTTTCTATTTAGTTATCATACTTTCATGACACGAATCCCAGGTTTGACGGGTTAACCCAGTTGATTCAGATTTTTTTTCTTTTTTCTCATTAGTTTTTTTTCTTTGTGTTGGTTTTTTTTCTTTATTTTTTTCTTTTTCATTAATCTATTTAATTATCACACTTTTATGACACGACCTTGCAGCCAGACCTACATCCAGTGCTATTGGATCTGGTATTGTAGCCAAACCCACTTAAACTTGGGTTATGCAAGTTTAATGTTATTATTAATATTATAAATATTACTTTTAGGTCAGACGTTGCAGTCAAACTCAAGACTCTTGGGTATAGTTTTGCAGAAAGACCCAAGACTTTTAAATCTTAATTTTTTTTGATATTTTTTATGTAAAATAAATTGACCCGCGGCATCATGCGGTCATGTAACTAGTCATTATTGAAACTTTGAAATAAAAAAGTAGTCTGGTGTGTTTTACAAAATTCTGTTCTCTGGAGTTTTTTAATTTATGAATTTGAAATAAAAAAAAGTTACTAAAAACTCGGAAAAAATGGAAAATTAGTGGCCGACAATTTTGGCAACCAAAAAAACACGTTCATCTTTGTATTAATGGAAAACTAGTGTGCAGATTGGATAGCAAATCATACTTTATAGGTCGAGGGCTAAAAATATAAATTTGTAGAAGGGTGTTGGAAAAAAAATATTTTTTCATTGGTGTGGAAAAGTTCATAGAATAAGATAATGTTGGGTGGTGTGATAATAATTTTTTTTAAAATTATTTTTTATTTAAAAATATATTAAAATAATAATTTTTTTATTTTTTAAAATTTATTTTTAATATTAAAATGTCAAAATAATCTAAAAATATTAAAAAAATTAATTTAAAATAAAAACATATCAAGTTTTTTAAAAAACATGATTCAGCTGTGAAATTATTATTATTTTTATTAATATTAAAAAAAACTTCACACAATGCAGAAATATGCTATTCTTTCTCATATTCATGTGTGTTACATTTTCTTGGCAGCTTCTTCGAAGTGTGAACATTTTCTTGGCGAGTCAACACGTCAACTTTCTATATCTTATAATGTAATATGTTTGGGTTGCTTCCTGGCAACTTCCTTCCTTCCTATCAAACAATACGTTAATTAATTATTATTATTGAGGCGACCTTACTAATAAATAATAGTATTTAAGGGATCTAGCGGCTGTAACATTCTCTTCCACCATCTCATGATCAGTGCGAACTAGATTTATGCTTACTAATAAATAATAGTATTTAAGAATTAATATATCGAAACCATATATTAATTCTTCTCTGATCTGTGATTTCACTTCCTTTTCTTTTGGCTGATCACTGCTCAAGCAAACCAGCTAGCACTTGAAGAACATCTTGAATCCAGGTAAATTATTTGTCATTCCTCCTGTCTGAATCTTTAAAGTAATCCATGATAAATAAATTGATCTTTTTCTCAGGTTTTATAATCCATGCCCTGTGGTGTTCATACTGATTAAATTAACCCTGAACGTTGAATTCATTGTTTTCGTCTTTTCAAGATTCTTTGCTGTTTTTAACTCCTCATTTTAGACTCACCCTTTTCTTTTCGAATTAATGGGACTGCCATTGATTTTTTATTCAATATTTTTCAACTTTTTTTTCTTCAAATGATTCAATGAATTAACTTGATCGGTAATTACCTTTCATTAAACAAAATAAGAATATTTAAAATATCAAATGTGTTCAAGGGATTCCGACTATCCATCTGCTGTTTGTAGAATTTAAGCACCTCTTTCATTAGTCACTTTTATTCATTTAATATTTAACATTTAACATTTGCTTTTATTAAATCATTTAAATCATTTAATTTGAGCACTTCTTTTAATCATTTAATAATTAAAATAACAATTACCGTGTTATTTTTTTGTGGCTTAAAATCAGGTTTCTACCACACAGAATGAGAGATTATTTTCTTAAGGCTTTCTGCCCTCTCTAGTAAAATTAAAAAAAGGCAACGGTAACCATCTAGGTGGTGGTCCAGTGATAAGAGCTTGGGACCAAGAGGTTTGCTCTCTCTGTGGTTTCAGGTTCGAGCCCTGTGGTTGCTCATATGATGGCCACTGAAGGCTTACATGGTCGTTAATTTTAGGGCCCGTGGGATTAGTCGAGGTGCGCGCAAGCTGGCCCGGACACCCACGTTAAACTAAAAAACTAAAAAAAAAAAAAAGACAACGGTACTGCCAAGATTGTTATGCCTGCAATCAAAACATAATTTGTTTTTTAGTCGGAATTATGTTTGAGTGTATTTAAAAATTTATTTATTTTGAAAAAAATATTAAATTAATATTTTTTATATATTAATATTAAAAAAATATATATGCTTTTCTTTTCTAGATTCACCCTTTTCTTTTCCAATTCATGGGACTGCCATTAAAATATGCTTTTCACCATTTATTTGTTTTTCTTTTATTTTGACTTACGTAACGTGTGTACCCAGTAATCCACTCATATATATATATATATATATATATATATATATATATATATTATATTTTTTTTTTCTTTGCTATGTGCTTTCTGTTCTTTTTTCACCTCAGTATGTACTCATCATCTTGTACTTGTGGTCAGATGGAAGGGTTCCCACCATCTTCTATGGATGATGATCTTTTCGATCTTCAATCACTACTCTCGTACGTCATTCTTAAGCATATTTTATCAGAAGATGATTGCTTGCAATTTAGTTATTCTTCAGTTTATCCTATTATTCCATGGAAGCAGGCCGGCATCGGAGGTTCCAGTCAACCAAGGCTCCATATCATGCAATGATCAAGGTGGACAGAACAATGTGATCATCAACGATAGTATTCAACAAACAACTCAGTTTCCAACTTCATTTCCTGAAACCATGGTGAGTACTCCAATTTGCTACAATGTCCATTGAATTAGGCATCATTATTCCTTTATTCATCAACCTCAGACAAGACATGGTTATATGACACCGAACGCAACGACATCACAACATGGTGAATTCAATCAACCTGGATCTTCTTCTCCTGCTCCCTGGTATCCAATTTTTCATGTTTAGTATTTTCTGAAAAAAAAAAGAAAAAGTTTTTCAATCATTATTTAACTTCTTCTTCTTCCTCTTGTTGTTGTACTTATCAGTGAATTCATTATGTTTGAATATAGGTATCAGCCTAATCCTAATTTATTTGATCCTTATTGTGTCAATCCCATGCTAGCTGGACCATCAATGCCTTTGAGGTAAGCTAAAATGATATCAAATGCTTAGTGGATTAATAGCTAACAATTATGCATATGTATAAAGAATCACTAACAAATGTTGCTAATTTAGGGACCAACAATTGACTCATTATCAGTCACCAATGAGCAATCAAGTGTCTGCGATGCTACCTGGACCTCAACATCCAATGAATCAATGGTTTTAACCTCGAATATACACTTTTTTAATCATGAAAACAATGAACTTGACCGAAATTGACGAGGATCTTTCAAGTCTTTTTGAGCTCTCTATCTATCTTTTTTGTGAGAATAACAGTTCTATGTTTAACTATTTGAATATTATTCAGGCATCAGAACTCCTTTATTCATCAACCTCGGCCGGGACATGGCTATATGACACCGAACGCAACCACTTCTCAACATGGTGGCTTCAATCAACCTGGACCTTCTTCTCCTGCTCCATGGTATCCAATTTTTCATGTTTAGTATTTTCTGAAAAAAAAAAGAAAAAGTTTTTCAATCATTATTTAACTTCTTCTTCTTCCTCTTGTTGTTGTACTTATCAGTGAATTCATTATGTTTGAATATA
>Ga0325410_1004989_pt1 | contig 14755 bp, 6 predicted proteins | sample PopdelMetagenome_16_FD_206182 | JGI IMG/M metagenome (GOLD analysis project Ga0325410, IMG submission 206182) | Populus deltoides microbial communities from Bellville, Georgia, United States - Xylem-PdIQD-R3 | ecosystem: Host-associated > Plants > Phyllosphere > Stem > Wood/Secondary xylem... | reverse complement strand
TTTTTTTTATGAAACTTTTTGGTACTTTGTTGATCTATTATTAATTCTTGAACTTTCTATTATACAAGCTAAAACCTTATATTCTTTCGAAAGATAATTTTAAGTTTTATAAGAATATGTAAATTAAAAATTATTTGAGATAAATTTTTTATTTATCCATAATTTATTTTAAATATATTAATATTTCATGTTAAGAAAATTATTGTTGAAACTTAATTTTTAGTAAAGTTTTAATCATAAAATAATGCACTTCATTTTTAATTTGTTCCACTAACCCTAATTTTAAAATAATTTTCTAACAAGATCAACGACCAGGAGTATAATTCCAAACAGATCTAAATGCTGCAATTATTACTTGAAGGCTGATAAAAATCTGAAATGGAGTCGATGGGGCACCAAATTTCTACTGGACTTAGCCCAATCTCCCAGATGCCAACATAGTCAGTTTGGACCTGCTAAATTTTCACCATCCCAGCCAGCCCAACATAAGCTTCCGTTTGTTCTGTGTACCTTAGGCCTTTGGCCGTAAATTGCACAGAGAAGAGTAAACCTAAAACGCTTGGTCGTTCTTCTGTTCTCCACAGCTCCTATAAAACTGTCTCAAACCCTAATTCTCCTTCATCGCCACTCTTTATAAAGAGCCTCCAAGGCATCCTGTTTATCCATATCTGGTTCTTTCGTGGTTCAGGGTTCATTTTACTTAGGCTTGTCGCGTTAGGAATTTCATCTATTCATGTTTTTTTTTTCCGGCTGAAAATGATCAAGGGGCAGTGACGATTTCATCGTGAAAGGTCTCGTTCGTCGTAACTGGCTCTTTAAAGGCCTTGACGACCATCCTGATATATCACCACCCATATTCCGAGTCCCTTTCTCTTATTTTCTGCTATTCTTTCTATTTTGTCGTGATAGTTGTTCGGCCGATGATTAAACAAAAATTCAAAGACAAGCATATGTCTGAAACTACGTGTGTTGATAAATCTAATCTTCTCTATGAGGCCGAATCTTTTACGAATTTCTTCCCCGTTTCTGCTTTAAGCTATTTTTTTGCTGTCAGTTTTTCATAATCTCTTTTTGATGCTGTTGCCATTGATGAAAGAACTGGTATATTTGTCACGAATGATGAAGCTGTGATTACAAACTTACCACTACTGCCTTCCTTCTGAGGCCCTGTTTTTATATGATTTACATAAGATCTTGCTCCCCCAATTTGTTTTTTGTTTGTCTATTAGATCTGTTTTAGATTGAAAAAACTTGGTCATATGATGATTACAAGCATAGTTCAACTGATAATCTCTGTGATTATAATAAACCCTTTTAGTCTTTCGCTCCTATCTGATGACCTCGTTGAAATACATCTTTCCCTTTTCATTATTTACCCGTTTTCTTCAATTAGAGTGTTTTATCTTAAATTCTGCGACTTTTTCTGGAGAGCTTTTGCCCCTTGATTTTAGATTTTGTTCCAGACAAGCATGTCTGGCATCTTTTGTGTTGAAATACCAAATTTGATTTCCGTTTGAGGCTTTTTAGCTGGTCTCTGAAAATATTTCCAAGTAAATAAGGGAGGGGCAATGATGATTTGTATCAATGGTCTCGTTCGTCGTAATTGGCTCTTTAAGGGCCTTGCCGACCATCCTGATATATCACCACCCATATTCTGAGTCCCATCCGAATAATCACTTCAAAAAAAGTTTGTTTTTTTAGTTTTTCAATTGTATTTCGTTGAGATTTATTCAGCATTTTAATTGCTGACACTCTCTACAATCTATTTTAAGGCGAAACTCTATATGTATGGTGAACTGTACCAGCATTTCTTTCCTTGGATCTCTGGTTTTGGTCTAAAACTTCATTGCAAGATTTGAAATTACTGCTAAAGTGCACTTTTAAGCAGAAACAATTTGTCTGTGTCAAGCGTACCGTAGATTTTTAAAAGGGACATACCTCTTGTGAATCCAGAAACGATAAGGGAGGACAGGAATGGTTAAAAGGTCTCCAAGTTAGCATATTATCCACTTCTTCTAGTGATTTGAGCTGGTTCATCACTGCTAAACAATCTTTTCCGGCCTTGTAGATTGGCAAAATCTTCTATGGTAGCTATTTTTTAATAAATAATGTTGGTATAATTAATCTTCTATGGTAATTCTTTCTATGGTATGCATGGAGGGAATCATGGGGCGTATATGAACCTTACGAAGAATTTATATTTTCAGACTTACATCAAGATACTAATTTGGTAAATATAAAATATGTGTATTTAGATGTGATATTGCAAAATAACAGATGGAATTAACTTTTTATTGAATAAAATAATAATTAAAAAAAATCTACTTGGGTTAAAAAAAATTTGTTCTGGTATTGCTAATATGTTTTTTATAAAAAAAAAAATGTCACACATCAGATGACATCAAACTAGGATAAGACTGAGCTAATAAGCTAAATATATAATTGCTATAAGATTTTGATAATTTATAAAAAATGTACTGAGTTATAATATTTAATTTTTTTATCAATTTAGTGTTCTAAAAAAGATTAAAAGAAAAAATACAATTCAAAACAAGGCAAAAAAGAATTCATATTAACCTTCTAAATTATAATTGGGTCATACTTACAACATATTAGATTTAACACTTTTTTATCAATAATAATTTGATTAATTTTAATTTTTTATATTAATCAATAATTTTAATTTTTAAAAAATAAAAAATATAAAGGAGACAATTGGGACTGAAATAAGAAACAATTATTTTTTAAAGTTTGATAACATAAAAAAAATATTTTTTTGAAGTCAACTAAAAAAATTAGGCCAAGCAGAACCTGCTGGAGGGAAGATGTTTTTAATGCACGTAACCCATAAAAAAAGTTTAACTCACACTTAAGGCCTATGAAAAAGACGCAGCCTACATGCAAGGTTTTTTTAGAAAAATATTAGAGAGAAAATTATATCTCATGCAACTTTTTATTATTTTTTTGTTTGTTTTTATGTTTTAAAAATATTTTTTTGAAAAATTCATAGTTTTTTATTTTTTTACTTTAAATTAATATTTTTTTGATATTTTTAAATTATTTTGATATGCTATGTCAAAAATAATTTAAAAAATAAAATAAATATTATTTTGATACATTTCCAAATGAAAACACTTTGAAAAGCAACCACAACCACACTCCCAAACATGCTAGAATTTGTGAAACTAATTTAAGATAATGGAAAAGATGAAAAAAAAAACTCAAGTAAAACTTTACTAATTAAATAGAATTTGTTGACTGAGAAATCGATATTTTTCATGTGTGAAATTAATATTAACTGAGACTGTCTTCTTATCACTAGAATCCGATGGCTGAGTGACTGTTTCTCTATCTTTTCTAAAAAACCAAATGACTAAAAAATAAAAAAAATAATGTTCCATATCAAAATTTAGTTTTTGAAATATGAAAGGTTTGAAAGTTTATCACTTCAAAAGTAGAAGAACCAAAATAAATGTTTTGCTACAGTTTCAAAATTGTCATCTTTTATTTTTATTTTGGTTTTCAATCTTATCATTTCTCAATATTTTAAGATAATAAAAAATACAATGAATTCATAATGAAACGTGAGAGGAAGGATAGTGTTTGGGTTTACAATATTTTCTCTACACGATCCAGTTTTTTCTATAATAAATTCTATGAACTCATCCTATCATCTTGGATTTGATGAGATAAGAAATTCGATTTTCCATGCGGTGTCTTTAAAAAATATCAAAGAAAGTGGGATTTTTCAACACAATCAATGATTAAAGGTGAATCTAAAAGGAACAAAGTATCCACTGTATGGCGCAGGGGCCGGATTGGCAGTACCTGGAGTTAATGGAGGAGTTCCAATGACTTCAGTTTTTGAATACAATTCAATTGTGTAGATCAATACAGGCATGCCCTACAATTACATCCAGGTCATGGGAAAGGGGCAAAAAACCTTTCCCATGCAAAAATTGCCTCTCTCAAGTGAAGAATGCTGCTGTGGAACTTTTTTCTAAAAGTGAGAAGATTAAAGGCTAAGAAAATGGGACACAATTCGATGAAAGGAAGAGTGAATATCCAGAAAAAAAAAACAAGCTCTTCCGACGGACTTGGTACTATTCAGATGCAGTAGTGTTCTTCTGGTTATCAACAGCACAGCCGGTCTCAAGAACTGTGCCGCCAATCCTTTTAGGTGGCCAATAGCGGAAAACTGATCTTCCAATTATATTCTTCGCGGGAAGGGGACCCCTAAAAGATGCATAATTCCAGACTTCAACAATATTATTTGAAAAGGGAAGAAATATAAATAAAATGCCAGGCCTAATGTAGAGGTTGTAATTTCAGGAGTCATTACCATACGTGTGAATCATAACTATTATTACGATTGTCACCCATCACAAAAACAGAGTTCTCAGGTACACGCTGCATTACAGAGCAAAGAAACTAGTGATGGGTCATTACTAAGGGAAAACTGTACATTTACATGCAAACACACGGCAAGGCAAGAAGTTCAGAGTTTAACTTCTGCGTCATAGTTTCACTATGACTACAGTGAGGAGTTCTTGGTCAAACTGTGACTGTTCGTGTAGGCCAACTACCGACCATAACCCTCCTCCTATATCTGGGTTGGGATAAAGGAACATTCAAAAACGAAGACATGAGATGCCAATGATGGAGTTTATACTTACAACAGGTGTCATCTCATACAAAGGAGATTCAAGAATAAACTTTTCACTTCTCACAACTCCATTTACTATAAGCTTCCCCTCATGAACCTGCAATCAAACCATATGGGAATGCAATGATCAAAATTTTCCAGGAGAAATTTTGAAACAACAGACATTTTGTAAGATAGATGCATTCAACAAGCATCGTTTCCATACGCTGTAACTGTTTCTTGAGCTAGAAGGCACAATTAATCACATTTCATCCAAATGTAATGAGATATAAGGGACTATAATTCAGCAAAACATCATTTTTAGTGCCTTCTAGCTCAAAATACAGTTAGAACATATGGAAACGATGCTTGTTGAATGCATCTAAAATCGATTCCCCAATCAAACCTGCAATCAAACCATATTGCTAAATAGTTTGAGCCCCATCATTGTCATCAGAAATAAAACAAAAATCAATTCCCCTTCCCCTTCTCAGTCTAGAAACAAAATTCTAAAAAGAGAGTCAAGTGTTTGATGAATAACAAAAATGTATAAATTTTACGATAAAATTACTTAGCAGAAGTGCCATCTTTGGTATCTGACCTCTACAATATCACCTTCCTTTGCAACAATTCGTTTTATGAATACATCATCATCCGTGTAACCAACTTCCTGGAGGACTGGTGGACTTTTGAAGATCACTATATCATTTACACATGGCTTTCTGAAATAGTATGAAACCTGACAATTTCAAGTAATATAGCTGTTACGCATGATACTTCTTACGAAAATTAGACATTTTAAAATAGAGATTCAAACAACTGGAAATGCCCTAACAAGGTCCATAGGTTCAGTATGCATCATTTTTATTGAAATTAGAGAAACAATTATTATGCATTCAAAAAATTTGATAAATGGAAAATGTTATACAACTCAGTTCAATTATTTGAGTTTTATGGCATGCCTGAACCGCTACTCAGCATAGCAAACCTTTTAATATTGAAAAAAGTAGAAAGTATAAACAAAAAGTCTATCTATTTGTATCCGTCTACGTTCACTTCATCCTAAACTATCCATTTCAAACCACTCTCCAGAGAACAATTATTGCACCATTCACTAAATCTAACAAAGAAGAAAAATCGTACTGATTGTAGCACTAACAAAGGCAAAATAAGTTCCTACTCAGTCTTCCAGAATTAACACTTTACACATTTTCCTCATCCATGCGACATCTTGTATGGAATTTTATTGCCCTCCACAATAAATGTGAATCTAAAGTTATCCCTCCTACTTGCTAATTACCACTAGACCAAACGCCCATTGGTCAAAGTCTCTCATTATTCAAACAAAATCTCAGTCTTACGTGACATCATGACGATAAACCTTTGAATTAACTTGCAATCTCAATGATGGAAGTGTGCCTTAGTTCAACATTGAATTTACTCACTTAAAACCTCCCTAAAATCACAAAAGAAGTAAAACAGCCATGCTACCTTCTCGGCAACAACCCGATCGCCAACATCAAACGTTGGATACATAGACAAAGAAGGAATGAACCTTGGCTCTGCTACAAAATAACGAAATGCAAGCGAAACAGCAACAGCAGAAAAGACAGTCTTTACATCATCCGTAGTAAAATTTAACCACTCTGGCAAAATCCCATCATTTTTCTCCATCTCCCCATCACCATCATCCCCACCTCCACCACCATCACCACCAGAATCCAACACTGTCTTCGTCTCTTCACCAGAATCTTTAACCCCATGACAAATTAACCTCTGGAATTTAGCTGAAAGTTTTAATCTTTGTGAGGTTTTGAGTTTAAAGTTAGAGTTTTTGGGGAAAGTTAGGAAAAGAGTGTGTTTGGATTTTGTAAGATAAGGGGTTTTGGGGAAAGGGATTGAGTGAAAATTAGGGTTTGTGAAGCATTGGAGAGAAAGGAGATTAGGTTTTAAGAAGTGGGAATTAGTGATTTGTAAGGAAGGCAGAGAAGTTATAAATTGCAGGGATATCATCATCTCTACTCTCGAAGAACAGCATTAGTTCCCAAGTCTTCTTTTAAGATAATTGAAAACCAAAGTTCATGTGGCAAGGAGTGAAGATTCTCTGTGGTATATCACACGGCTGAAGTCAAACTATTTTTTCTATTGGCTGATGCTTTCTTGCAAGTCAATGCATCCGATGGTGACAAAGAAAGTTTTCCAGTTTCCCAGGCGTGAAAATATTTAGGTAATATTTAATGTTATAATAATCATTCTCTTTTAAAATAATTTTTATTTAGAAATATATTAAAATAATATATTTTTTATTTTTTAAAATTTATTTTTGACATTAATATATTAAAATAATTTAAAAATATAAAAAAATTAATTCAAGTTTTGAGTTATGAAGAGAGATTTATCACCCTAGATAAATTTAAGAAAATATTATACATATTCTCAAATAGTATTAATTCTAAAATTCTTGCGTAAGGTGGAATGAAATTTGAAAAGATTTTCAAGTTTTATTCAAAGAATCGATGAATGTCTAAATCAAAACATTCTTGATGAAAAAATAATAATTACATTGAATAAATGTTTAATAAAAAGTTAAGTCAAATCACACATAACTTTCCTAATATTTTGGGGATCATGACATGTTGCTAAACGATACATTTGATCTTCAAATATAAATCAATAAATTATTGAATTGATAATATATTAAATTGTTTAATTTACTTAATCTTATTTAATCTAGTATTACGATTTATATTTGGACTAATTTATTATGAACTTAACGAGTCACACACATTAAGAATCATTAGTCAACAATTAAATTAAGATAATTAACCAAGTGTAACTTAATTTTAAATAAGTTTTTAGAATTGATGACTAAAATATAATTTATTTAGGGAAATACAATTCTACATCTAAAAAAAATCAAGTAGGTACTTGATTGAATAAATTTCATAAATTATCTTTAGATAATATATGTGATATTATTCATAGGAAAATTTGATATTTTGTCATTTATAGGGTCATTACGTTTTCTTGTAAATAAAATGTTATGTCTTATATTTTTCTTAGTAGAGAACAATTACGCAAGTTAAAAAATAAAGAAAGTTGGCACTCATATACATAACAATTCTTCTCTCTTAAAAAGGGTTTTAGAAAATTTCTCAGTAGTGGTTCATGTGGATTACTATTAGAGCCGGATCCTTGGATGACTGTGGTTTATGATAACATAGCCATAAAGAACTTGATCGAACCTCAAATGAAGATTAGATCTTTAGGTAATCTTCATATTAACTCTGAAGAATCCTAGATTATCTAATGTGATATTTAGAACTCCTAAGAAATTATAAATTTATCAATACTGTTGTGTATATGTGTTTTGGAAAACATAACATCTCTTTTAACATAATGGACTAGGGGAAAGCTTCCTCCTATAACATTTATACCCTAGAGAGAAGCATGTGCCCTAGCTTTGCTCTTTGAGTTGGAGTTGATGCAACCCAAACTACACTAAAAGGTCTATTAGAAGTTCCAGTTAGGTCAATTATAAGGTCAAGGGAAAAAAAGCATTTAATTGCTTGTTTAGAGTATTTGAGCTAATGTGAATTTCAAAGATGATACATCTTCAACAAGTGATGATCAAACCTTAATCAATTTAATCTATGTACAAGAAGGGTTTTATCCATCTACTTCATAGGCTAATTAATTTTAGCATTAGAAGCATTGTTTTTTCTAATGCACAACTTTATGCTAACAAACATCATTTTCTATTCGACTATTGGATCAACCTGAAAGTTTACTAGAAAATGCTAGAGGCCTTGTTTTATATACGGTTAAAATTTTATAGAGATCAGAAATTAAAAAAGACCCTGTAATAAGGTCCAGAATCTATTATATAATAATTATATTAGTTTCCTAGTTGATTTAAGATTATTTTTCTATTTTATTTAGAACTCTTTTATTATTTTTCTAGAATTTTAAGGATGTTTTTACCTATTATAAATAGGTTTATTTAACTTGTATATAGGTTTTTTTTTTTACAGATTTTGATTTTAGAATAATATTTGTGCCTGAGCGAGAAGAATTCTTTTAATCTGGTTCTTCATTGAACTACACTGACTTATCAAAGAATTAACTAAATTTTATAACATTTTTCATGCTACTTGTCCGTGTCTCTTTATAGGCATTGGGTGGAGTTTCGGTTTATATATTCTTGGTGTCTCGATAAAGGTTATTATTGTGTCAAGCTCAATCACAAGCCTAAATTTAGCTTTCTTGGGAAAGGTCGATTTGATTATGAGTTTCTTGATTTTTATATCTATATGATTCACATCAGTTGGTATCCGAGCAAGACTCTAAAATCAGGTTACATTCATTTATCTTTTAGTTTTCATGTTATTTCATTGTTGTCGTCATCTAACACCTAATTATGACAAAATAAATAAAAAGATAATTTGTGATCTTATTATCTACAATTAAAAAAAAGATTAAAGAAATCATAAAAGGGAAAAAAAATAGGATTTAGCCATAAATTAGGGTTTTTCATCAAATCTTGGGTTCAACAACTCAAATCTAAAAGATTTTATTTCTTGGGATATGTTAGTGTCATTTATTGATTTGGGGATTATTTATATATAATATGTTGGGATATTTCTGAAAATTACAAAAAAAAAAATCATAATCGATAGCTTTACGTCAAAAAATTATTTTCTTGTTGATTTCGGGTTTGCTACACAAAAAAAGTCCAAAACTATTGTCTTTTATTAATATGGGATATTTGAGTCTTATTTCATTAATATTTTTTTTCTCATAATTTTTTTTCGTGTCTTATATCGTTTATATTTCACGTGAATTTGTTTTGTGATTCTGTATTCATAATTTTATATTGATAGTTTTTTATATTATTTCTTGAGTCTATATATTATTTTATATTGTGCTACTAAGTTGTTAATTTTCCTAATTGGTAATGAATTATTTCCTTAAATAACTATAATTTTTAGGATTAAGTGGTAAAAGGAGATTTATAAACCAATGTTAAATAGCGTAAATCCCTGATTGAAAAATAATAAATTTAAAGGAAACTTATAATGATTAGGGGTGAAAGTACGTAGCAATTTAGCTTAAAAATCATTGACAAAATAAAGTAATAAATCGATACACGAATAGTATCGATGGTTGGGTAATGTGTAAACCCCATTATAAATCATGTAGAATCTTGATCGGGAAAAGAATAAATTAAAGGAAAAAAAATATGTTTATTGGTGGTAAATTCCTAGAATACTAATGTAAAACTCCACAAAAAATAATGGATACATTTGTATATGAAGATATTGATGATTGAAGAATTTACCAGAATAACCTATGGTTAATAAAGGAGTGGTAAAATTATAAATAATAAAAAAATTGATCTCCCTATTTACTTAAAACAAACTGACGTTTGGGAGAAGAAGAAAACTTGGAATTTTTTTCTAAAATATCTTCTTTTATGTTCTTCTCTCCTTTAAGTTTAATTCTTAAGAAGTTAATTAATGATTCTAACATAATATTTCAACCTTAAATAATGAGTTAAGTAAAAATCTTTGGTGGAGAAGCTAGATAGAGAAAGTAATACGAACCAAGTTAAGTCTGAATTTAGCCTTCAAATATTTGTTGATCAATTTTGCGAGATCAGACATGTCTCTCAAACCGTACATCGATTGAGATGAGATTTTACAGAAAGATACTAGACACATAGAACTACATGATGATGGATTTCAGCTCATTATGGAATATGTTATTTCAGATGGTCAAAATTACTAGACGAATCTTGTCAAATCTGTCATACTAGACCTTCATGTACTATTATGAACTACTATATGGAGCTATAAGTGGAATTGTTTTGCAATTCAAGTTGGGATGAAAACTAGACATCTCAATATTTTCAACCATATATGGTAGACCCAGTAATTCATCTAGACAAGAGAGAATGATGTGTTTGAAGTCAAGATTGAAATATGTAGAAATTAGAGATTTGGGCTATATGGAGAAATTTTAGCATGAATACTTTGTTTTTAATATCTTATTTTATTTACTTATTTATTTAACATTGAATAATTATTTTTAATTTGGATTTGTTCTAGCCCATTAGACATTGTTTATGAGTTTATTTCATTATTGGACTTATATTAGTTGATTACTAGTTTAGGCTAATTAGCCTGCAACCCAAAAAGGGTCTATTAGGGTTACTAGTTGAGCTATTATATAAGGTTTTATAAGCTAAAATTTTCAGCAACCATGAATTTAAAAAATAAACTTGTGTTTTGCATGATACAACATGTTTTCTTAGCCGGGACAAAAAACAAGTTTGATTTATCGAAGATTAACTAGCTTCGTAGTGTCTTTCTTTTACTTATCATTTATGAATTGATATTTGTTGGGTGGGGGTCTTTTTCTAATAGTGTTTGTGCCTTGAGACAAGTTTTTATTGTGTTACACTCCTATCAGACCTGTTTTGGCTTTCTGGGATTCGTTGTCAATCTTCTTGTGGGTTGCATGATCAAGTGGTTGCAAGGTTCACATCAGAAAGCTTGATTTTTGGAAGAGGAGGAGAGGAGTTTTGGAGAAATTGGCAAGAACTCATTTAATTGAGTTGTATTATCCAAGGTAATGGACTTATTCCTAATTAATTTCACTTTTAATTCAATTCTCAAGGCAAGGGGAAAGAAATCCCAAATTTTTTAATTGCTAAGTTTTATGGAATTTGATGAAATTATTGTAATGACATAAATTATTGTATTTTAGTTATATGAGATAATAAGTAAGAAGCAAAATTGAAAGAAATCAAAGAAAAATTTGGGTTCCAAGCTTGATGGATGGCCGATCACATGTATGGAAATTAGGAGATTTGGGGGACTTAGATTGTTTATGTAAAACTCTTGTGTTATTTAAATTGTGAAAGGTTAATTGATATATATAGGGTGAAATTGATTAATACTTATATGATATGATATGCATGTTGATCCAATTTTTAGAAAGGTATTAAAATGTGAAACAAAATTAAATTATTGTTGTTGAGGTGTTTAATTGAAAAAAATGAGTTGATTAGTAGTTAAAAATGATTGTGTGTGAAACAATTGAAAAAGTTTGGCTATCCATTAATTTTCATAAACTTATGGTTGAATTGACACAAAGAAATTTGGAAAAGAATTATAATATTTTGAGCATGAAATTGTGATTTGTGAGTGTAATGATAATTATATTATGTTATTAATGAGGTTAATTCATAAAAAAAAATCAATGGGTAGCTAATTTTGAGGAAATGAAAAATTGGTTTAGATTTTTTTTTGTTATTGTATGTTTACTAAATGAGTAGGTATGAGTAAAGTAGGTATGAGTAATGATGTTTAGAAAAGATTTTTGGTTGGATATATGTATTACATGCTGTATGTATATGTTGGGAATATGTGGATATGGAAAAAAAAATTGGATATGAAAAATACTTATTGAACCAAATAAAAATATGGATTAGATTATGTTCTTAATAAATGAATCGATGGAATGGAATTAGTGGAAAGCAAGAATATAGTTTTCTTGAGTGGCAGGCCATGTATGAATGTTAAGGGTCTTTTCAAATTTGATGATAAATTGTTGAATTGGTTTGAATATTGTATGTTGGTATTGAAATTCAAATGATTAAGTAATGAATAGTGAAATTTTCAAATTTAATCACAAGTCGTTAAAATGGGTAAATGGTTAGTTTAGAGGATTTTTGGGAGAAATTGAAAATGTGATTAGATTATACTGGCTTTGAAATATAAATGATGTTGGGTAAATTAAGACTTGGTTATAAATGATACCATTATGATCTTATGAGAAATTAGTTGTGGTGATGTGCAGGAATGTTGAAAATGTGAAAAAAGATGGAGAATTGAGTTAACTTTTATGTTTTTAATGATAATTAGGATTGTTTGGCTTAAAGCAGTTAATGTAAAATAAATTGGTCAATAGGTTATGTTGACTTAATCTAGAAAATGAAATTGAGTAAAATAATGGAAACTAGGTAAATTTAGTATTTAGAACTTATTATTATGCTTGAATGGATGTAAATGGTAATTATAATAGGTTTAAATTGATGAATATCAATGTAAATGAATCATGTCAAGAATTATATCCTAATGACATTGTAGAAATGTGTGTTAATAATATAAAGGAAACATGAAAGAGTGACTTAATTGCATTGAAATTTGATGTTCAAATGATAGTATTGAAATGAAGTGTTTGATATAGTAATGGCTTTGTGTTTAGGTATGAATGAAATCTATGTGAAATAAAATGTTTATGTATCATATTATTGTTGAAATGGGTAAGAAGAAAGTATGGAAAAATTTGATGAAGAAATGTGAGATTTGGTGCTTTAAACAATATTATAAATGTTTGCTGTTGGTTTGAAAGTATGTGAATTTGTTGCCTTGAATTTTTCTAATAAGGCTTGGAAATAAATAATTATGAGATGGAAAGGGGATTTGGAAATTTGATGTAATGTAGATTTTTGAGTTAATTGATTTGTGTGAATTTAATTTATTGTAATTGGAGTTAAATTAGAATTATTGCATGAATTGGATATTTATGGCCATGTTTTGGTAAATATGGGAATGTGAGATCCAATGTTTTATTATTTTATGATATGTTAGACATTAAATTGAAATTAAAAAATATAAGTCATAATGAGGATTTAACTTGGTGGCATGAATATTGACTTATGGATTGAAATATTAATTAATGTTTGTAATATGGTTGGAAATTAATTTGGATGTTGGAATGAATATAAATCTCTATGGTTAAATTTTTAATTGGTGGTATGAACATTAATTAATAGTTGATATGTGGATGGAAATTAATGAAATCATAGGAGTTTAGATTTTAAATTTTAGTTGGAATAATGAACATTAACAAATGAGTTAATTGTGTGCATGGATAGTCTAACAAGGTATTAAATTAATACCATTAGGGTGTGTAGGAAACATAACCGGAGAAGGATATGTTGTGGTAAAAGATGTGTGTTATGAGTTTTGGGTAAGAGTCACCCTTCTTACCTCTTTAATTATTTAAATTGCTTTCGTAATGTTAGAATGTAATGAAAATAATATGTTTGTTCTATAACTATTTATCGTTATAAGATATGCCTATAAGGATAAATTTTTTTATGGAATTATAATCAAGCGCAACACGAAAATATCTTATATATGAATAATAATCGACCATAATAACAAGATCTAGTATGTGAATCGAAATCAATTGTAATGGTGGGGACCAATATGTGATTTATAATCAACTGTAACAACGAAAATTAAGATATGAATTGTAAATGATTGCAACACTATAAATTAATATATGAATTGTAACTAACCATAACAATGAAAATTAATATGCAAATAGTAATTGATCATAATAAGAGGAACCAATATGTAAATTGTAATCGACCACAACGATGAAACTTATAATAGAAGTTTGAAGCCATTTGTTTTGATGAAGGCTATAAAATTTAAATGAAGCTAGTTGTTTGGACAAGAGCTATTGATTAAAATAAAATGAGTTGGCCGTATGAGCGAAGGCTGTTAATTGAAAAGCTAGCCACATGATTAGAGGCACGAATCTTGAAAGAATTAAGCTAGCATTTTATTTTGAGTTTTTGGGTAACGTTCATGAGCCAAAAGTGATAATAAAATTGTATTAAATGGAATAAATAGGCATAAAGAATATTTGAGATTAAAAATTAAATGAATGAGCCATAAATGTAATAATTAAGATGGAAAAATATATGAATGAGTCATAAATAAACAAGAAGACTATTTGATATTGAAAAAAATATATAAATGAGCTATAAATAGACATAAATAAATAATTAAGATGAAAATATAACACACATCTAGAAACACATATCCCGTGAATATATGAGGCTAAAGATAATATGTATGAACCCAAATATATTCATCTATCATCTATACAATTGTTATTCAATATTAAATGCTCCCACTTCTTTATATCATAATTAGACTTACAAAATAGTGTTAGGTATATTTATGCCTAGTGGATGACCAAACAATATCATTTTCTTTCAATCTAATATTTACGTCTATAAAC
>Ga0325410_1004988_pt1 | contig 14756 bp, 8 predicted proteins | sample PopdelMetagenome_16_FD_206182 | JGI IMG/M metagenome (GOLD analysis project Ga0325410, IMG submission 206182) | Populus deltoides microbial communities from Bellville, Georgia, United States - Xylem-PdIQD-R3 | ecosystem: Host-associated > Plants > Phyllosphere > Stem > Wood/Secondary xylem... | reverse complement strand
ACAGAACTTCACATAAAAGGACAGTGGAAGAATCAAGGGATCGCGAGTGGTGGTCCTTCTAGTGGGACCCTCTCAAATTCCAGAGAGACCGTCAGCAAAATCCATGGCAATTCTTAATAGTTCCCCTTAATAAATACATATACACGTGAAAGGATTCAAATAAAAGTTTAATGTGTGAATTTAATAAAACCTTTTCTTTTTTCAATGATATTAAAATTTTATGATATACTAGGCTTGCTCTAAATCGGATATCTAATAAAAAAAATTGATCATTAAAAAATATAAAGATGTTAGGAAACCTAAAATTTAATATATTATGAATGAAATAATTTTTAAATACTAAAATAGTAATATATCAAATGACATGTTCATTTTTTTAATATCGATACGTTAATATATTAGATTGATCTGAGTCATAAAGTTATGATAATTTCAAAAAAAACAAATCAAAATAAATTAAAAATTTTAATTCTAATTAATCAAATATTAAAAGATAAAAAAATATATTCAATTTATAAAAAGAGCTAAAAAGACACTCGAGTAAACCTAGATAAATAATAAAAACTCACGATCTGAGTCATGTGAACAAGATTACTCAAAAGAAAACAAATAAGAACAAATACAGAAGCTAGTTCTTAACATACTCATTATTGAAGTATGAAAATTTAAAAAAAAATAATTTAAAAAAAAATAAAAAAAGCAATCCGAGTCAACCCAACTATTTATGAAGTCTGTGTCATAAGTTATGAGAGATTGAGATAACTCTATGAAAAACAAACTAGAAATTTTTTTTTTAAAGATATGCAATAGAAAAGATTATTCCACTGTAATATAAAAAAAATTAATTCTTTAATTTTATTTAAATGAATTTAAAAAATTAAAAAAAAAATCCTTTGAAAATGAACCCAAGAATCTAGTTCTAATGGACCAGTTTTTGGACTCGAAAGCAAGGAAACCCCACGTGCGTGTCTATTTTTATTTTTATTTTTTACTTGGATGCCTAACTAACTATTTTTTTCAAATGACACGTCATTTATATTTCTAGTTTCTGATGATCTCAAAATTGCTGAAAAATTAAGACAAAGATATTTTATGCTAAAAAATCAAATTTTCAACCAATTTTTATTTATTTATCCGAAACACATGGAAAGTATTTTATATAGCTTGATAAACCCATTTATGGTCCCAAACAACAACAACAACAACAACAAAAAAATAAATCTAATAACTCAAAATCAACTCGAATCCTTAAACTTCTTGAGATTAGATCTATATTCTCAAGCGATAAGAAGGGCAAAAAAGACCTCGTGGAATTTTCAATATCGAATAGAACTTATTGACACTAACCTATTTTATGCCCGGGATCAGTGTTAATCAAAACTTTTTTTTTCTATCAACAAAATCTAGCAACTTTCTGTCTCATCTCTCAAAGAAAATATTGCAAAACAAGAAAAATAAAGTTTTGGATTAGAATTTATGAGTACTAAAAGGATCAAAAATTTATTATTTGAAATGTGCGGGTACCAAAAAAAACTTTTTCGATCAGATTTTAAACATGCCATCCATTTTCTTTATCCTTTTCACTTTATTTCTTTATTTTTTAATCTGTTCCTCTCTCAACAAATTTACCTATAGTGTCCATCAACTTGGTCTTATAAGAAGGAAATCAAAAAAAAAAAAATTGAAAAAAAAGAAGCATTATAAAAATTCACAATGCTTTTCATCTGGTGTTTCAGCAAGGTAGGGCTAAAGTGAAAATACCATGTCTTTTGATGTCTTTTATAAAGAAACATGTTGAAAACAGGTTTTGAATGGCTAAACTGTCTTCTTTTCTAAATAATTTTGGAGTTGTTATTTTTTTCTATGTGCTGCTTTGAAAAAGAAAAAGAAAAACCTCCATCGCCGCCCTGGCTTTAAGTCACTGCTAACATTAAAAAAAAAAAAAAAAAGAAGCCTTTTCCATTGGTTTGTTATAATGTACAGGAAAGCTGCCTTGTATGCATGTATCATTGTATTGTTCCTAGCATCGAAATAAAAGGAGCATAAAATCACGCTTTTCTTTCTTCACACAGAATAAAATCAAACTCTTAACACCTGACTCGTCTGTAAAACAGAAGGGGGGATGCTGCAGCACTTTGATTATGGATCTGGTACGGCGGAATTCCCGCCGGCGACTTGATCATAAAAGGATTTTTTTATATATATATATAAGCCAAAATCAAACAATCGAATATTTAGTAATATATATATATATATATATTTTTTTTCCTGGTGGGCGTCCAAACACCACACGTTAAAAAAAATCCTAGATTTTTATAATACAGATTCAGTGGATTCATCATCCTCAGAGTGATTCTCGCACGCCATGTCAAGGAACATAATCAACACTTGCGGCCCCACTTGACGTGTCGTTCCATCATATTTATGAGCACATAAAGGAGACAATCTTCCTAGTGGGAAAACAAGAATAGTTCCCATGCCATTGCCCTTCCAACAACGGATTAAACATTAGTAATTAACTCTCTTTTTTTAATAGAAAAACAAAAAAAAAAACATTGAGGATAAGGCAGACATAAGATAAATGGAATGATTGATATGTTGAAATTAGCCATAAAATAATAATAAAAAATTCATCTAATTATTTAATATTATTATTTCATCTCGTGATAATTATCATCGATGCTTCTAGATGCTTTTATTTGAGAATACAATAAATATTATTTTTAAAATATTTTTTATTTAGAAATACATTAAAATAATATTTTATTATTTATTTTTAATTTTAACATATTAAAATAATTTAAAAATATTTAAAAAATTAAATTAAAAATTAATTTTTAAAAAATACAATTAAATCGCAATGAAATAATTTAATTCTTCTGCCATTAAATACTTTCTTCTTTCACACGTAAAACCGTGCCGTGTCCAAAATTAGTAATTCCCTAGCACTTCAACTTCAGATTAGAATAACGAAAGTCTTAATATATCATTAATTAATAAAATAACATAAATATGACAAGCAACTGACTTAACAATCCATAGATTAAATTATCCATCGACGAACCTCTCGCATAAATAATTATTGTTTCTCTGAAATCATCCATAAAATACAAAAAACAAGTCCAATTACTTGATATTATCTTAAATAATTATTGTCCCCCTTACCTTAGATCCTAATTTACTTGGACATGATAATAATCGCTTTTTTTTTTTTCTAGAAAGACTTGGCCATGACAATGGTTAAGAAGCTTCAACTCTTTCTTCCATTATTTTTCTTACTCATTATTTTCTTCCTTCACACTCAAGAAGGTGCTATGTATAAATCACTCATTCCTTAATTCAAGTTAGGACTACCTAAAACAACCAAGTTTTCTAAACTTATCATAATCAAATATGAAAATGTAGATTGGGTATGAAAATCATAGCCATATAATACAATAGGCCTGTTTGGAAATGTGGTCCAACCCGTGTTTCTAAAAATTTTAATTTTTGTATTTAAAATTAATATTTTTTAGTGTTTTTGGATCGTTTTGATGCATTGATATCAAAAATAATTTTTAAAAAATGAAAAAAATATCATCTTGATGTATTTCTAAGCGAAAAGTACTTTGAACCGCAACCACTACTACAATCTTAAACAGGTCGTATATACACGTGACCAAGCGTCAATGTATCATGTCAACATGTATATCAATATAATAGTAGGCTAGTTAATACAATTATTTATCCCATTAGATAATGATGTGGATTTTATAACATTGTATCATTATAATTATAGTTACAATTATAAATAAATAAATTTTTTTTATTTTTGCAGTTATTATTCATTGTTTTATAAATGCATTATGGATTGTTGCAGTATAATCTGTAGTGATCTTTTTTTTTTAGTTTTAGTTCTCGAAAGAATTATACAATATACTGTTATTAAAATTTATTTATTTTTCAATTTCATCATTTCTTATTATGTTATTAATGCAAAAAGATTTTTTAGGAAAAAATATTTGTTTTTTTATTTTTTCTTATTTAGTTTAGAAAAATAAATATTATGCTTAATAATTTTATTTTTTTCTATTTTATTTAGGACTTTTATTACTTTTTCTTTATTTCCAAGTTTTCTAGTTTGTTTAGATTGAGTTTTAGGTTTATTTGAGAAATTGTAAACCTCTTAGAGAGGTAGACCACCTAAAGAGAAGGAAAAGAATAAACAAGGGAAAAGAATAAACACAAAGAAAAAGAAAGAAATTAAGAGAGAAGAAAAAAGAAGAGAAAAGGGAGAAAAGAAATAAAAAGAAAATGAGAATAAGAGAAATAATAGAGTGAAAGGGAGTAGATTAGAGAAAGAAAAAAAGAAGAGAAAAATACTTGAAACATTGAAAGAAATCTTTTTCTAACCAAGGATGGTCCTTCGATAGTAATGGAAACCTCAGTTTGACTTAGCAGTATGAATGCTCTTTGCTTATTTTTTGAGTTTGAGATAGCCAAGAAGTACCACCACATTCCTAGGTAACATCAACAACATCACAAAGGAGTATTAATAGCTTCCAATACTAGTGATAACCATAATTTTGTAGAAATAACTACATCATTTTATAGCACCAACTCTCGGTCCAACAACCTTTGAGCGTGTCTTTTATATTCCAAAGTGGTTATGACTTCCTTGAAAGTCAACTACTCTAAACAATAATAACAATTTGCTTTCTAAGCACACTCGAGGCAACACCACCACCTCACATAGTAGTATAATGTGCATTTCTAACCTTTATTTGTGTTAAATATCTTGTTTCTTGTTTTTTTTTTCTGATTGTTATGCATTAAAATGGTCCTGGTTAACAAGTTATGAAAGGATGGAGTCCATGATCATGGGTTTATACTAGGGAAAAACCTAATAAGTTGAACTTTGTTTAAGTATGATGAAGTTTGAAGCATAGTTGTAAGCATGTAGTTATTAGTTCATGTTTGTATACTTATATGAAGAAGAAAATCTTGATTCCTAGAAATGGGAGCTAATAATCATGAAAAATAAAGATATCTTAAGTTATCCTTATTATAAAAGCCATAAAAGATAATTATGATTTTCATACTCCATCTAGAACTATATTGGGTTATTTGGAGTCAATTTTGAGGGTTTTCTTTTTCTTTTTACTACCAAATACTAACAAGATAAGAAATAACTTGGTTGTTTTTGATAGACACATTTCAAGTGTGAGTTATTAGTGTTTTCTATGAAAAGCATGTTAGGAAGATTTTTATTTCTTTTTGAACAATGGTTAGGTATACCCTGATAATGTCGGGTGTGAAATGTCATTTGAACGGGTGTGAAATGTCATTTGAACCCTAATAATGATAGTCTTTAGGGTTTTCAATTCATGAAGTCATATTTTGTTAATGAGATATAACATTATTATGTTTATATGAGGATTTCATTAATGGGATGTTATGTTAACATGCAAATAAATGTTTGAAAATTTAAAGTTCAATTCTTTTGATTTTGATTGTGTTTTAATTTCAATATTGTTTAGTTTATTGGAATTTATATTATATGTCCTTGATTGTAATAAATGAGAAAATTATATGCTATATACATGTTCTTGATTTCTTAAATAATGCATAAATGAATAATATGAGGCGTGAAATATTTTATGTTTATCTAAGGTTTTTTAATTAGAAAATTAGCTTAATTTGGTTTATGTGCTTTAGATTAATCTTAGTTGTTAAATCTTCATCCAAGTTTTTCTATATAAATAAAATCTTCAATTTTCAGGGATTAACACAAAAAAATTCGTTAAAATTTCTTAATCTATAAAATCTCCTATTTTTAGTGATTAATATAAAAATTTTCATAAAAACTGCCAAATTGATGAATTCTCCCGTTTTTAGAGATTAATGTCAGAATTATGTTAAAAACCTCAAATTAAGAAAATCATTTGTTTTTAAAAATTAATGTCACATGTTTTGTTAAAATTCCCAATTGATAAAATCTTCTAATTTTAGAGATTAACATCAAAATTCTTTTTTAAAATTCCATTAAAACTCTTAAATTGAATAAATCTCATATTTTTAGGGATTAACATCAACTTTCTTGTTAAAATTCCAAAGTCATCAAAATCTCTTATTCTTAGGGATTAACTTTAAAATTTTCATTAAAATTCTTAAATTGATGAAATATTCTATTTTTAGGGTTTAAAGTCAAAATTTTCATTACAATTCCCAAATTAGCAAAATCTCCCTTTTTTAGGGATTAACATTAAATTTTTTCATTCTAGACAAAATTCAACGAAATCTTTTTTTTATATATAGGATTTGACATCAATTTGTTTGATGAATTTTCAACCTTCTTTTTCAAAATGAGTAGCGTAAACACTATAAGCTTAGAAATAGACTTATACAGTTAATACTAGGCATATAATGTATTTAGTAAAACATGCAGCAAAGGTAACCTTTCATTTGAAAGGATGCAGTTTGGATAACATTGATCTTCTCTTAGACATAATTAACCCTGTACTTTATATCTTAGAGACTAGTGTCAATTTTAGGATTCCTCATTTTTTTTAAAAATTATTAGATGACAACTTCATTACTTTTATTTTTCCTTTTAATTTTAGAGAGTCTTGTACTTGTTACAGTGTGACAACGAAGAAGAGGTTTTCTTTCAAGAAACAAACATTTAGAAACTTGTGATAAAAGACATGCAAAGACAAATTAAGAAATTAACACATCGAATGGAGATAATAAACATGCAGAGATAAGTTGAAGAATTATCTCATCAATTAATGGAGATGAAGAATAGAAAACTGGAGGATTGTAAGAAGAGTGATCACAGATCCATGACCAGTTTTGAGAGTCCATTTTATAGGCATAAGTAGAAGAGGCAACCTCTTGATTGAGATGAATATGATATTGAAATTGAAATATTTGATTGTTCTATTTATTTTGTGGATCAGAATCAATCATCAATTTATGATATTTATTTTGATTATGATTATGTTGATAATGATAGGATAATAATGATAGTGATATTGTCATCAATGATGTCTTTATTAATAAGTTATAAGTTGAGTATAAAGAGATTTAACAAAATTTTTTTTGTTAATTTAAGTTATGCAGACCTTTTTTATTACAAGTTTACTATTAAACCAAAGCTAGATTTTTTTTTGATCAATTGTAAGAATATATTATAGATCAAAAGTTACAAAGCTGAAAACAGCAAAACAAGAAAAAACTAATTACAAAAGATCAAAAAAAGGGACAAGATCCTTAGGAAACATATAGGAAGACAACTGGAAAGCATTACAATCCATCACCCAATAAAATGATATACAAAAGCCGAGGAACGGCCAGACAAGAAACCCACCACCAGCGAAGGAGCAGTAGCAAGCGTCGACTCTTCTATGCAGAGACAAAAATTATCCATGTAGAGACAAAGACAACCCAGCTACCAGCCAGCCAAGTCGCGACAAAGGAAACAACCGAATGTCAACAGCTCTACCATGTAGAAATGGAGGAACCATGCAAACATAGCTCATCCATACAGAGAAAAACACTAACCATCCATGTAAAGACACAACACCGCAAGTCATCCGTGCAGAGAGGAGGACCATCCAAATAACAACCAAAATAAATTATATCATAAACAACCAAGAACAGTGGACAACAACTCACCCATGCAGAAACAAGGGACCATGCACGTCCAACCCACACTGAAGAATCAAGGGAGCAAAAATCAACATAAGGGCCAAGCCTCCATGCAGCCACCTGCAACTCCAGAGCTCAACCATGTAGGGATGTGAGAGTCAACAATGAGTTATGCAGAGAAGAAAGAGACACCGCCAATAGAACATCCCAAAATAAATAAAAACCCTACCAGCCAGAAATAGGAAATAGAGGCTCATCAATGCAGGGACGAGAAAACCATGCACGTCCAAGTTACACCAAAAGGCAAGATGGATCCATTTAGCTAGCAACACTGTAGGCTAGGTGATTTTTTTTATGGAAATACAAGATAGTGTAGAATAATATCTGGAATTTCCTGAAGATAGTCTCAACTGATTTTGCAATGTTATTCAAAATACGCCTGTTTCTTTCTTGCCAAATCAAATACACAAGAATAGCAAGAGATACTCTTCTCATTCTCGCCTGCAATCCTTTTTTGTTGTTGTGTAAGACTCGAATGGCTCTGTTTTTGGAAGGCATATTACTATGAAGCTTGAGCCAAAATCTAGCCTTACTCTAGAGAGAAGACAACCAATCACAATTGAAGAAGAGATGAGCATAAGTTTCATCAGCATTCTGACAAAGAGGGCATATAGAATCAGAGGAGAGAAACTGGAGTCGGTCTCTTGTTCGCAGCTTGCCCAACATTGCCAGCCATATGGAGAAGCCGTGTCTTGGGAGAGACCACTACTCCCAAACTACACTTGCCCACTTGATAGGCTCGGCTTTATATCTGAAGAAATCATATGCACTGGCTGTAAAAAAACCCCATTCCAGAGTGCCAGTTTGAGAGTAATTGTTGCACTAGAGCAACCCTACCACATAGAGCTTCATTTTTTGGCAAACAAACTTGCTTCCAAGCAATAAGAGCATATTTACTTCTATGCACTTCCCCAGTCCATAGGAAATTTCTACACAGACTGGTACTCTTGTTGATAGTCATGGCTGGAATAGGAAAGATACTAATCCAAAACTGCATCATACCCTACATGATTGATTTAATTAAATCCAGCCGACCAGCATAAGAGAGATGCTTTCCCATCCAACTCTGAATACCCAATTCTAACTTGTGAATGAGAGGGGAGAAATGGCTGGCGAGAAGCCTGTGAGGGCTGAGGGGGACACCTAGATACTTGAAGGGAAAACTTCCTTCTGTGAACTGAGAGAGGCTGAGAATGGCTTGCTTCATATCTCTTGAAACACTAGCAAAAAATATAAAAGATTTGGCTGCATTAATTACCAGGCCAGATGTCTCCCCAAAGACATTAAGCCGATGAAGAATAATACTAACAGAGACCATGTCACAACGGCAGAGTGGGAGAATATCATTAGTGAATCCAAGATGGCTGATTCTCAAAGCTTGGTATTGGGATGAAAGTGAAAGCCAGAATGTTGAGTATTAATTTTTAGTAATCTAGAGGAGTACTTCGTGCAAATAATGAAGAGATAGGGAGATAATAGATCTCCTTGCCGAACCCCACACTTACCTTGGGAGAAACCGAAGAGATTACCATTGATGCAGACAGAAAACGAGGTAGTCTCAACATATTTCATGACAAAATAAACAAACCTTGCAGGTAACCCCAAGAGCTGAAGGAGATCATGAAAAAAAAACCATTAGACCGAATCAAATGCTTTCTTGAAATCAATCTTGATGGTGCAGTGATGGGATACATGTTTATGTCCATATCGCCTCAGGAGCTCTTGCATGAGGTTAATATTATCTGCCATGAATCTCCCTCTAAGAAAAGCATTCTAAGAAAGGCTGATAATATCATTAAGCACATGAGCCAGCCTCCCTGCTAGAATCTTGGAAATAATTTTATAAGTGACGTTACATCAAGAAATAGGTCTGTAATCTGCAACAAAATTTGCATTTGCTGATTTTGGAACAAGGGCTATGATAGAATGATTAAGCTGCTTGAGAATCTCATGAGGCAAAGAAATCTTGAACGGCTGAACAAAAGTCATCACCAACAATGTTCCAAGCTTTTTTGAAGAAGGTAGAGGTATATCCATCCGGCTCTAAGGCTTTGTCATCATTCATAATGAAGAGAACTTGCTTGATATCATCAGCAGTTACTAGAGTAAGAAGCAAGTCATGAGAATCGGCGTTAATGCAGGCGCCACAATGAACCACCTTAGCTCTTGGCGGGATAGTAGGCTTGGAAGTCCTCAGGAGCTCTTTATAGTATGAGACAAACTCTCTACCAACCTCTTCAGTCGAAGAAGTGAGCATAACATCATTACGAATAATAACAGGAATATGGTGTCTCATATGACGATGGCTCATCAAAGAGTGAAAGAATCTGGTTCCTTTGTCACAGTCTTTAAAGAAAGCACATTTCAACTTTTGGCCAAAGAACATTTTCTCGGCTGATTTAAGATTAGCAAGGTTCAACCTCTACTGCTTCTCAAGTGCTAGGAGATGACCATTATCCCTATCATTCTGCAGAAGAAGCTGAGTATCATCCAGGTCTTTTCCTGCTCTAGCTACCCTCTCTGAAATATGACTAAAATGAAGATTGTTCAAAGTCTTCAGGGCTCCTTTTAACTGCTTGAGCTTTTTACAGAGAATATACATATGCGACCCATAGATATCCAAAGACCAATGCTAAGAGATGGTTTCCAAGAACTGAGGATGAGTAACCCATATGTTGAAGAATTTAAAATTATGTTTGCCATGAAATTCCTGAAATCCCAGCTGGACTGTAGTTGGTGAATGGTCTGAAAAGGCTCTTGGGGTACCAAAGTGGACCAATAGAGTGTTTACCATAACCCTATCAATTTTTATCCACACTGTGCCATTTGTCCATGTAAAATAACAACCCGTAGAGTTCAAGTCAGCAATCCCAAGATCAGAACAACACTCCCTGAAATCTGAAATTTCATAGTTAGAGACTGGCTCCCCGTTATGCTTATCATCTTGAGAGAGGATATAGTTGAAATCACTAAGAAGAAGCCATGGTGATTCCGTGCCCCATCTTCTTAAATCCTCCTACAAAGCTCTCCTGGCAGTAATAGTGTTAAAACCGTATATGAAGGTGGTTGTAAAGCTTTATTGGTGAACCAAGCTAGTAATCTGAACATGTACCCCTTGTATAGAGAAGTGAAGAATCTCAACCTTCACTGTGTTAGGGTTCTAAAAGACAACTATTCGAGCATATATTGTAGCTTCAACATTGCTTACAAACTGCTAAGACTTCAAACATAACTTATACATGCATGCAAATTTTACCGATGACAACTTAGTCTCTAGAAGACCACACACATCAATCTTTTTTCCCCCTCATGAGGCCAACAACCTCATGTTGCTTGAGAGGGATATTAAGCCCTCTCATGTTCCAGCAATAGACAATTATAGATGAGGAAGGGTGGGAGATACTCTACCACTACCAGAAAATCTATTGGAATTCCCTTGGACCGAGCTCCTGGTGAGCATACCTGATACTGGACGATGAGGAGCCTTACTGCCAGTTATGTCTACTGAGATTGCAGGAGCTTTCCCCTTGGCAGAGACATACTGTTGAGGAGGCTGGTTACTTTTAGCAGGCAAAGATTTTGATGAGTTCTGCTTGTTACCATTGTTATTTCTCCTTTTCCAAACAGTTTGCCACTCTTCTGAACAAACAGTTTTGGGTTGAGAACATTGCTGCTCATCCTAAGCTACACAAGCCTCAGTAGGGACAATGGAAGCATCAAGCTTAGGAGCATCAACAGGGGGGCTTCAATCGGGGGAGCAGCAGCAAGCGAGGTATCAACAAGGAAATCATCAATAGAGGGGCTGAGTCGAGTAAAGACACTGCCTTTGATATTTTTCTTGGTAACAACACTAGTTGAACCTGCATTCTTTACTAATTTGGCCTCTTCCTTGCTTTTAGAACACGCTCCAGAGGAATGGCCAAGCACTTTGCAAAGTTTGCAAAATTTATGCAGTGTCTCATAGATAACCCTATGGATGAGGGGGTTTCTATTGGGCAGGATAACATTGATGAAGGATCTAAGATCAGCAAGGAGATCAACTTCAACAAGCACCCCGGGCATATGATAATCTTTCCTTGGTGAAAGTTAACTTGTCACACTGTATTAGCTTACCAAGAACACTTGCAAGCTTTGATAAGCACCTCGGTGTCCAGCATTTCAATGGCAGGTTTGGGAACTTAATCCAAACAGGGATGTGAGTCATTTTAGAGCATGAGAAATCAAAATATTCAGACATGGGGCACAAGATGAGAGGCCTACCATATACTAGATAAGGCCCTTCACACAATATAGAGAATTTGTCTTTTTCATTTTGGAATTTATAAACTAACCAACCCGATTCATATATGGTAAGGGTGGCTTCACATTTCCAGATGTTCCTAATGATGCTATTCAAGGCTCTAAACTAACCAATGACACACAGTTTCTAGTCATCACAAGAGTGATCTAAATCTTCAGTTAAAAGAGGGTAAGACTGAATATCATTTAAGGTTGAAAAATGCATAAGTTTTGGGCAAGAGAAGATGCTTCGGTTGGAAGAGAACATATCTCTCCATCTACCACTAACAGAAAGAGAAGAGGGAGATTTACCTGCTTTAACATTATTGGACGGGTTAAAGCTGGCACCTTTAGGACTAGCTGGTATTTCTAGAGTGACCGGAGCAAGAGAAGATGGTAGAGACCTTTCATATTCTTCCTTAAAGAAAGTGAAATCTAACTGCTCTTCTTCCAGGTCTTCATCATCAGAACAATCTTCAACAATAAACACATCAAGAGGTGGAGAGCTATTATCCACCGGAGACCCATCTGCCTCTCTAATCGTGCTTGTACCTGTGCCACTGGATGAGATGACAGCATGGGGAGGGGTAGATATGTGACTGGCATATGGGAAATAACACCGGGGAGAGTTCCAAGAGCCGACTTTAGTTCTAAAACCAGAGAATCGCCTTAGTTTGTGTGAAATGGAATAGGAGCATGCAACGGGTCTTGTGTACTCTTAGCAGCAGTTGCAAGTTTCTGTTTGTTTTTTACCAACCAAAGCTAGATTTGTTCAAGGGTTCTATGGATACAACACATGTTCATGAATAAAGTTTGAGATTTACAATTCATCATTTTAGAAGCTAGTAAAAGAGACATCATTTGTTAAATGATGTTTCTTATATAAAATCTAACATAAAGGAATTAGAGATGATATCTAAAATTGTTATACATATGAAGTGAGGAAAGAAAAAAAAGGTTGAAAAGTCTTGATCAAATTTCCATGAGATTGAGACGAGTAATTTGAACTCAAGAGCAAGATTTTTTTGATCTAAAAAGACTAATACAAGAGAATTTTAGGAAAAATTATTTGTTTTTCAAGTTATTTTATTTCTTCCTATTTAGTTTAGGAAATTAAATACTATGTTTAATAATTTTTTCCCTACTTTGTTTAGGGCTTTTATTACTTTTTCTTTATTTTCAGGTTTTCTAGTTTGTTTAGGTTGGTTTTTGGGTGTATTTAAAAAGTTGTAAATCTTTTAGAGAGATAGACAACTTGAAGAGGAATATTTAGTAATAAAATTATGAATTAGGATTCTATATGACAACTCCATTTTGTTTTGATGCTAACTCCTATACAAGTGCTATAAGACCGTCCTCGAGTTGGATGAGTTAGGGTGGTGTTGCAAGCCTGTCCACGAGCACTTTAGACTAGTCTATAAGCTGAGATGACCTTTATATGAATGTTACGGACCGGTCTTTAAGTTGAATGAGTTGAGGTTGGTGGTGCAGATTTGTCCACAAGTTTGGGTGATTTTTAGATGTAGTTAACTTATATGCTTTATGTTTTAAGAATTATAAATTTAATTTAAATTTAATAAAATATTATGTGAATTTTCATTGTGTTTAATTATGAATTGTGATTATTGTTGGGTTGATTTTTTGTGATAGAGAGTTGTGAGTATAAAAAAAATGCCATGATAATTTTTTTTAAAAAAATCACAATTGATATTTGTGACTCATAAAAATATGTTATTTTTTTAAATATATTTTAAATAGTGGTATTTTGTTATTTTTTATATTAATGTCCAAACACATTCTGAAAGGAAGAAATTTATCCAAATAGAAAAAAACTTAGTAATTCCTTTCAATAAACATATCAATTGAGATAAGAAAATTAACTCTAATATCCAATAAAAAATTATCAACATTTCTTGGATAATAATAATAATAATAATAATAATAATCTCAAATCTTGTTTTTACAAGTGTGTGGAGTACCTAATAATAATTTCTTGATTTAATTTATTTACCAAGGACATTTTTTTGTGTGTAAACAATAAGAAAAACCGAAAAACCAAAAAACCAATACCGTTAATTCAGTTAGCTGCCAAGGAAATTTTCCCACTTTCAATGCTCCTTCCCTCGGCTGCAAAACAAATTAAGACTAGAGGTGAGAGGAAGAGAGAGAGCCATATTTTCCACACAAAATCAAAGAAGAACAAGAAAAAAAAAAAGGAAAACCTCTCCTTTTCTCTCCCTGTACAAATCCTGACTTACTTTTGACTCTCTCTCTCTCTCTTTTTTCTTTGCAAAATTAAAAATTTCTGTAGACTCCCTCTCTTAATTTCATATCCTTTTGTGTTCTTCCCTTAAAAAAAAAAAATCAATCCACTTCAAATCTGTATACAATAATATTTCTAGCTTTATTTCTCCTCCCACTCCCACTCCTCCTTTACACCTCCAAAACAGCAAAAGAAAATCCACTTGGTTTTAGAACCGATCTTTGTCTAGCTCCTTTTGGAGGGTTTTAACCCATCTTGATCTAATTGAGTCTCTCAGAAAATCCACTGAATCTTCATAAATTCCTTGATAAAATTTGTGGGTTTTCAGAGAAAAATAGTGGGTCTTTGTTAAAATTTTAGAAAGCAATTTATTTTTTGCTTGATCTGGATTCCGGCTTGTTTTTTTCATCTTTTTTCTTGAGAAAAATCTGGTCTTTATACAGCCATGGCAGTCCCAACAATAGCTTTATACGCGAGCCCACCTAGTAGTGTGTGTTCATCACCATATCCATGTCAAATCAAC
>Ga0325410_1004987_pt1 | contig 14756 bp, 3 predicted proteins | sample PopdelMetagenome_16_FD_206182 | JGI IMG/M metagenome (GOLD analysis project Ga0325410, IMG submission 206182) | Populus deltoides microbial communities from Bellville, Georgia, United States - Xylem-PdIQD-R3 | ecosystem: Host-associated > Plants > Phyllosphere > Stem > Wood/Secondary xylem... | reverse complement strand
CTTTTATTAACTTTCACTATTAATTAGGTTTTTCACACGTTATTTGCAGCCAAACAATATTAAATTAAAAAAAAAACTAGAAGAGGTTGAGAATTTATTGTACATACAGACTCAATACATTGCAGACGACAATAATATATTTACCATTTTGCTCTTTAAAAAACTCATTTATATTATTTTTGGGGTACAGTTGTAATTGCACAGGGACTAATCGGTTATTATCAATTTGATTAGGGTTTATGGTGTATTTTTCTTTTTATATTGTACAGTGTAATGACTTGCATACTCTTGACATGCAAAAAAATAAAATAAATTACTTTGATAAAGGGGTGATTTTGATTTTTTAATTCAAAAACACATTGAATTAACTTTGGTGCCCCTTTAAACAAATATATCTTAACTAGGATCCGAGGGCTTATTCATATTTTCCTTTTGGTTTTTTGGTAATTATTGGTTCAAGATAGGGGTGGGTTAGTCTTTTACTTTTTAAATGATAAGTAAATTTACTTGGTTAACTCTCAAGTTAAGAGTTTTTAAATTAGGATCGAAAGGCTTATTTGTCTTTTCATATATATATATATATATATATATATATATTGTATGGTCAGGGAAATTTGGTAAAAAAATATTTAAAGAAGAAATCCTGTTGGCACATTTTATTCATATGCCAGCGTGTTAAGCCACTCTATACACTTTAGGTGATGTGTGCAGAGAATTTTGGTGATGAGAATTATCCATCTACAATGATGTTAGAAAGATTACGATATCCTCTTCCAAATGAGAGGGCGCGTGTGGTGGTCCGGTCGGTGGTTTGACTCTAACGATCTTTTCTTTCTTTCTTCTCTTTCTCTCTCTCTTTGCCTTGGAAAGCATGTTGTCCAATTAGAAAATCCAATGTTATCCTCTTATTTTGTCTTGGTATTTGGTCCAATCCTCTTACTTTTGATTGTATGATTTTTGTTTTAATTTCTTTTCATTTTCACCTTGATTGAAATGTTATTTGTCCTCTTATTAAAATGAAAAGAAGATAATAGAAACAAAAATAAATACAAAACTGATTGAATAAAAAAAAAAATATTATGCAAGGCCAAACATATAAAAAATATTATTTTAGAATAAATATTTTTCTTATAAAATAAAGCTCACTTGTATAAAATAAAAGGAGTTATTCAAATATTAAACACAAACAAAATTATATTTTTTAAAAATTATTCAAAAAAGTCTGCAAAACCCACGGTCTAGGTCATGAGAACATGATAAATTAATAGAGAAGAAATTAAAGATAACCATAAAATCTTCAACAACCGAAGGATGAAATTGGAGAAAAAAACCACACAAAAATTATGATTAAAAGAATGAGGGAGAAAATTAAAATAAAAAATAAATTAGAAGGTATAAAAAAAATTAAATTGAAGGGTTAATTTGAAAACAAATAAACTTTAACAAGAGGAAAATTAAATCAAAAAAATAAGGGTAGATTGAAAACAATAAAATAACATAAACTTTGATTGAAGGATGAAATTGAAAACCAACAAAACTTTAACAAAAGAGCCAAGGAAAAAAAATCATAATTCAAAAGAATAAGGATTGAATTTGAAAAATAATATATGATAAATTGTAATTCAAGGGTTAAATTGAAAATATTTAAAAAATTTATAATAGAACCAAGGATGAAAATAAATAATAAAAAGATATAATGATTGGAATTGACAAATCTAAAGATAAGAAGATAAATATGCACTTTCTCTAGAAGAGATAAAAAAGAAGGAGGAAAAAAAATGACCGTCGACAACAAACCGACCATCATCCATCGCCACACACCACCTCATAAGGAAGATTGAAGAGGACACAACATTGCATCTAAGGACACGATGAAAGAGTAGGTTTAGCCACTGGATTGCGCCGCACACATCACCCAAACACCATGGACGACACCTATTCGCTAGCGTGTGAACGTCACACCCTAACAGCTTTTTCAAATAAAAAAATAGTTTTCCAACTAAAAAAATACCAAAATGCCCTTTATAAACCTGAGAATCACAAAAAAAAATTATTATGAAAGTACACAAATGCCCCTATACGCATGCCTTGATTTTTGTCTTTTCTAAGGGTATAATCACATTTCTACTATATTCTAAAATGTAAGAAACTAAAAATAGCCCTTAGTCAACAACTCTAGTTTTTTTGACCTTAAGGGTAAATAAGTATTTTAACTATTTTAAAGTTTTTGAAAAGATTAAATCACTCTTTGCCAACAATTCAAGAAATTGTTAACTTTAAAGGTAAAATCGTATTTTAATTATGAAAAAAACATTGGAAAATACAAACATACCCCAAACAATATTTTAATGACTAACAGACATTTGAAAAAGACTACATTACTCTCAAGACCAAGACACTTTTATTTCAACTCAGGAGTATAAAAATAATTTTACTATAGCAATCCATAATAAATTGTGTCTTGTGTTACAATGAAAAACCTATACGCTATATATTTTTGTTAATTGGATACTTACAAACGAATGGACGTTAGCTTGTGAAGCACCATATTTCAAGTACACCTTTATATTATAGTTTTAAACTTGACTCAAGGTTAACTCATAGTAAGGCTCAGGTTACAACTTAGAAGGATTGACTAAAGTCAACTATATATATATTCCTTTTTTAAAAAATCAAAATCACTATGCTTTGACAATTTTTTTCAAAAAAAAGTCAACGGATTAATAACCGAGTTGAACGGGTTAGTTGAATTTTTGTCATTTTCTATTTTTTTTGTTAATTTGAATTAGTCCCTACTTCAGATCAGTCAGGCCTCAGGTCAGCCTACTAGGTTAATCAAGGTTTTTATATATAATTTTCTATATTTTTATACTATATTTTATTTTAAAGAGTCAATAAATTATAATTAAATTTGAACGTAATACATTTTTATGATAATTCATATTGATGAGGCTGAGAAATCTTTATTAGAAAGATTATAGACGCTTTTTATGAACTAATAAAACAAGACTCAGAAGACTTGGTGGGTCGGACAACACTTGCAAGAAAAACACTCCAAAGCTTAAGTCAATATAATGTTTGTTCAGGTGACAAAGAGAATAAATATTCTTTAAGCTTAAATGTTCCTTAAGTCTTGTATCGGATTTTTTTTAAAAAAAATATATTGTCTAGAGAGATAGAGTCTAGAGAAATAAAATCTAGAGAGATGAGCTCTAACAGACCTTTTATTTACAGATATGAAACTCTATTTATATAGACATTTTTAAAATAAATATATTAAAAAATATCTCATAAATATTTTATATAAATATCTAGAATATTTATAGAGATATTTACGGTGATGTGTACTTTATATAAAATATCTAAATAGTTTTTTCATGTATCATCAAATATAATTTGTTTAATTTATTTTGTTTCCCATTTTCCTTTCTTTTAATTTCTTCTTCCTCTTTCTCTAATTCGCTCTGTATAGATGAAAAAAGAAGAAGCAAACAGGTTTGCCTAGCAAAAGAATCCATCTGCTTGAGGGGGGGATCAAGGGTCGTGGTTTTGAGAAATGATGGTTAGTGGGTGTGATTGGTGGTGGAGATTAAAGAGAGGATGTATGATTGGACGGCTAGGTGAGGTCGAAGAGAAGGAAGGGAAGGGTGGTTGGCGTGGGCGAGGCTGACGAGAAGGAAAGGAGAGAGGAAAAAGGGGAAGAAAGGAAAGAAAAAAAACACATATTTTTAAATATAAAAAAATTATTCATGACATTATAAAAATATATCACGTGTATAAAATTAATCATCCCTTGCCAAGTTTTTATCTAAAAAACATAAAGTCATTAAAAAAATATTATAAAAAGATATAATAAATTTAAAAAATTCATAAAAATAAAATCAAATTGTATGTGAGTTGCTTGACATGACCCAATTATCTTGGTCAGTTCAAAGACAACCTAGCCATCCGGTAAAAAAAAAACTCCGATGATGAAATTGAGAAAAAAGGATGAGATTGACAAGAAAAAATCTTTTGACCCAAGTTTTTGCCTTGTTCGGGTTTAAAATTAAATAATGTGGGAGTTGTCCTGACATGACCTGGTCAACGAGGTCAGTTTAAATGCAACCTGATTGAATGGTAAAAACTTTTTGAGGATAAAATTGAGAAAAAAAATGAAATTGACAGGAAAAACCCTCTTTACTCGACTCCTTATCTAACCTGGGTTTAAAATTAAATTATATGAGAGTTGCCTTGACGTGATTAGTTAACTTAACAGGTTCGAAGATAACCTAAACAACTTTTAAAAAAAATCCGATGATGAAATTGAGAAAAAAAAATTAAAATAAAAAATGAGCTTTCCTATTCATATGAACAATAAAGCTGTATAAAGAATGTTTTTTTTGTTTTAGAATAGACTAGCTCGAGTTTAAGCCCTAATTACGGCACCATCAACATCATAAGAAAGATCTAGACAAGATGAATTCAATAACACCAAAGAAAGCCACCAACGATAACTTAGGTAGGCCACACTTGTCATCAAAGGCAAGTGAGCCACACTTGCAGCCAAAAGCAAGTGAGCCACCCTCCACCTTTCGATGACAAATGGGACACACTCGAGTCATCATTAGTGATCTTTCATGATGTTATTTGATTTGTTTGATTGAGACATTTTTTATGGTACTAGTGGGATTGTAATTGGGGCTTCAATGTGCCTCTATTGTTTTTTTATTTATTTTATATCTCTCCTCTCTTCTCTTCTCATGTGGAAGCCTATTTCATAATTTTTTTTTAAATGTCGCTATTTTAAATAACAACATGTTATGGATGTTATATTTTTCAATCGCGACATGTATAAATTGTGTTATTTCATTGATTCTTTTTCAAACTGTCTTATTTTGTCTAATATTTAAAAAACAAAACATGCTAAAAAGAAAAAATAGCCAACATTTTTCATGTGTAACGCAACGTGGTTAATAATATGGATGGATATTTGCAGATTCTCAATTTGAATTTATAAATACATCAAATAGATTCTCTAGTAACTAGCTAGCTACTCACGTCAGTGACAGTTTAACCCCACATTGCCTATACTCATTTCCTTTTCTTGATCAATCATGCACTGCTGCCAAATTATATAAATATCCCGGATGCCATGATGCTCAAGCTAGCTGATGCTGCCTCGCATGGATATATATGCTCAATCTACTCTTATTCTCTCACATACACCTATCGTTTTATGTCCTTTCTAACCAGGTAATGAGAATGTCAGCTGCCCTCTGCATCATTGGATGGCTAGCAGTCTTCTTCTCTAGAGTAAATGTTATTATAATATTGACAGTTCATTGCCCACAGAAATTCTATTACACAATCTTGAACATCAGTAGTGTTCATATGCTCCTTTATTTTGCTAGCCATTGTCCTGTGCAGGGACCTTTGTCACTCGACACAGGGAGGATTCTAACAGGATATAGCATTGGAGTTTTCTCTTACGTTGTAATTACTTGATAGTGTTGTGAAACCTCCATAATTATTGATCAATAGTGTCATAGAAGAAAAACTAGAAATAACATAATATTTAATGTGATTCGGTAATCTGTACACATCTACATGAGTTTGAAGCTTTTATTTTTATTATATTAAAATAGAGTTATATAATATTTATTTATAGTAGACCCTAAACTACTCAAGGAATCCTAGTCATCTAAGTAGTATTAATAATGTTTTCTATAATATCCCTTTATATTATCGTGGGGTGATGCCCACACCCCCAACCTATTAATCATCCCTAATAATAAAATAAAAAATAAATCATAAAGAAGTAGATGATGTCATTCCACTTCGCTTCAAGATTTGCCATTGAGCCACAAACCACAACATATACTCATCATTATCTTTTTACAAAAACTTCTATTATGACACTTCTAATCTAATTGTAGAGATTTTTCTTACCTGGTTCTGATGATAATATTTAGGGGTGAGCAAAAAACTCAAAAAACCAATTAAACCGAGAAAACCGAAAAAAAATTAACCGAAAAAACCGAACCGAGAAAAAAAAACTTTATCGATTAGAAAACTCAAAAGAATTTCTTGTTCGGTTCGGTTTTGGTTTTAAATGTCTAAAACTGATTGAACCGGAATGAACCGAACCGGTTCAACCATGTAACCGACTAAAAACAAATAGTATAAATAGTCACTAACTAAACCCTAAAGCAACACACACTCGCAGCCACCCCCCTCTTCCTTTTGCCTCCCTGCATCTTAATTATTTCTCCATCACATTCTCTTCTCTCCCTAGCAACAAATTAAGCAGCTCCTCACTCCTTATTTTTTCTCTTTGCCTCCCTACATCTTAATTATTTCTCCATCAAATTCTCTTCTCTCCCTAGCAGATCTATTTTTCTAAAAACACTAATTTGAGCCCTCATTTGGATCCAACTCGCTCACTATGGACAGATCTGTTTTCCTTGTCATCTTGATTAATCTCTAGTTTCTATTTTCCTTGATATTTTATAGGTTTTTGCTTTTTTTATTATGTTGTAATTTGCGACTTTGGTTGTAAACTGGAACAAGTTCTTGAAGAATAAAAACGAGATTTGATTCTTGATTTTACCGGTTTTTGAACAACAAAAACCAAATCAAACCAAACCGAAACCAGTCGATTTGAACCGGTTTCGGTTTTAAATTTTAAAAAATAATAATTTTGGTTTGGTTAATTTTTTCAAGTGAAAATTGAACCGAACCGAAAATAATCACCCCTAATAATATGTCCTATACAAAAAGGTTCCAATATTTGTAGCAGAAATAGCTCCAAAAAAATCTCATCAGAGGGCTTACCACATTAAATTGGGTAAGACATCATAAAGTTAATATGTATGCAGTAATTACTAACCTTTTGATATCTTCGTAGTAATATCTATTGCTTTTCAGCTCATGATCGTTATTGGGTCATCCATTATATTCTTAATCAAATACGTCATACCATGGAGAACGTTAGCTCTAACTGGTAAGTTAAAGTCTTGAAAAATATTATGTTGTTTCTTTGATGATGACTTCTTGTTGAACTAAAATATCAAAGAAATAGTAAATTTTATTTTAGAGGTCTTACGCAATGCTGATTGTCATTTTTTAATGTGTTTTGAAAGGTTTTGTTCCCTCCATTTTCCTGCTTATTGGTCTATGTTTCATTCCTGAGTTAGGAGGGTTACGATTCGATATGGGTGATTGTAGTTAAATTAATGAAATCAACCCATTTTCTGCCAGTCAAGATTATTTATGGATATGCAAAATTGATGGAATTGTTAATTAGTAAGATTGTGCGATTGCATGGAGTTCCGATCTTAATAGTTTTGGATAGAGGTTTACTGTTTACATCGTGGTTTTGGATGAAATTCCAGGAAGCTATGAGACTAGAGTACAATTGAGTATATTTTTTCACCCTCAAACAAATGGTCAATCTGAGAGGACTATTTGGACATTAGAGGATATGCTTAAAGCTTGTGTTATGAATTTTGAAATTGGTTGGAGTAGATTTCTACTATTAGTTGAATATGCTTACAAAAAAAATTATCATGCTAGCATTGAGATGACGCCTTACGAGGCTTTGTATGGTTAGACGTGTAGATCGTCGGTCTGTTGGTCTGATGTTGGTGAGAAAATGCTAATGGAACCAGAGTTGATTCAGATTACCTCAGAGAAGATAGATGAGATAAAAAAGAAGCTTCAAACATCTTAGAGTAGATAGAAGAGGTACGCGGATATGAGAGGCGTGATTTAGAGTTTTCAGTAGGTGATTATATGTTCTTCAAGGTATCACCAACCAATTGAGTATTCAGGTTTGAAAAAAAAGGCAAGTTATGTCCTTGATTTATTAGAACGTATGAGATTTTCGAGAGGGTTGGAGCAATTGCTTATAGGTTAGCACTACCATCAAACTTGTTTGCTATTCTTCTGGTATTCCACGTTTCTATGCTACATAAGTATATGTCAGATCCATCTCATATGTTAGGAGTTCAACTAGTTGAATTAAGAGATGATATGACTTATAAGGTGCAATCGAAAGCTATAGTGTATTGGTAAATAAGGAAACTTATATCAAAGGAAATAACTTTAGTGAAGTTGAAGCGGAAAGGCCATTAACGCGAGGAATAAACATAAGAACTCGAGGATAAAAAGTGCGAGGGGTATCCTCATCTTTTCGATGGTTTCAGTAAGTGTTCAATCATTTCTGTTAAGTTTCGAGGATAAAATTTTTATAAGATGGAGAGATTGTGATGTTTTGAAATGAATAGAAAAATAGTTAATAGGAAAAAGGCAACAATGCCCTTGAAGGCTTAGAAAATAGGTATAAATGAATGAGAGGTATTGTGGTTATTGAACAAATAGCTTGATAAGTATAAATAGGAAGATAAAAAAAAAAAGAGAAACATGGAATTAGAGAGAGAACCATGAGGGAAAGAAGGAAGAAGAGAAGGAAAAACAAAGTAAGGAGAAAAGAATTATAAGAAATAAACCCCTAAGTGAAGATTTACACTTTGGTTATGTAGAATCTAGTATTTAACTTTGATTTTGGTTTGTTAAGGTTTAAGGTTTTAAAGTTTATGTTTTAGGGTTAAATTGATGAATTGGTTATATAAGATGAATTAATTAATTATAGTGTTATTGAATGAATTATTATAAGTTGATTATATTGGGTTTTTGAGGTTTTGGGTTAAAACTCAGGATTTGCCATATTAGGTGAAACTAGTATGGAATTCCTGACCAGCCAGCCACTAATTAGGGTTGAACCATTAGACCGATTGGCTGCTATATTTTGTTCGATCGGTTAGGTTACATCGGTAGACCGATTGGTGAATAAAATTTGATCGACTAGTTGAGTTAAACAGATAGACAGATAAACTTGACAATGAGGTTAAATAATTCTTTTAGGTTTGATTAGTTTAAGTTATGTTTGAGATTAATCAAATGGATCGATTCCAGTTTATAATTACGTTTTGGTTCTTAAACATATAATGTTATGGTTAGACCCTAATTTAAATGTATTAAATAGATTTTACATTCCTTTCGAGTTCATTTTAAATGTCTTCTTTTGTATTAAGATATTCATAATATTCCACATGTTAGACATCAAGAGTTTGAAGTACATCCTTTAGCTGATGGATCTAAATTTGAGGCAAAAGAGATAGATGGAGCTGCTAAAAGATTATAATTATACCATATAATACCGCTTAAACATAGCAAATATAGTTGCTGATGCTTTGAGCAAGAAAACATCAGGGAGCTTAGCTCATACTTAGGAGGTACAAAGACCTTTATTTAGGGAGTTGCATGGGTTAGTGGATAAAGAAGTTAAATTTGACTTAACCTGAAAGTGAGCAATTAGCTTTCAGGTTAAGTTAGACTTGTTTGAAAAGATAAAGGCAACTCAAAAGAGAGATGACTCGCTACTCAGGATCAAAGATGAGGTTGAGCAGGGAAAAGTTGTAGATGTCGTGATTGATGAGGATGATATGCTAAGGTATGAGAATAGGCTTTATGTGCTTGATACGGATGATCTGAGGAGATAATTGATGACAAAGGCGCATCAAACATTCTACACGGTGCATCCAGGTTCTTCCAAGATGTATAAAGATTTTAAGGTGTGTTATTGGTGGAATAGGATCAAGGCTAACATATAATAAACTTTGTTTCTAGGTGTTTGACCTTTTAGAGGGTAAAAGGTGCACACTAGAAACCTTTTGGATTGCTGCAAACATTATTGATTTTAGAATGGAAGTGGAAAATGATCATAATGGATTTCGTGACAGGATTGCCTAGGAGTTAGAAGGGTTACAATTCGATATGAGTGATTGTCGACAAGTTAACAAAATTAACCTATTTCTTGCCAGTCAAGATTACTTATGGATAAGCAAAGTTGATGAAATTGTTCATTAGCGAGATTGTGCAATTACTTATGGATACTTTTGTTGGACTTTTAGAACCTATTCTTTCATTGTAATCAATGTTATTCCATTATGTTTAGTTAGTGCTTAACAATTATAATATTTGTATTAAATCTCGTATTAAGATATTGATTTATATTATGGACTTTAATTATGGTATTAGAAGCAACATAAAGCTCTGGTTTGTTTAAATGGTAAAAAATTTGTATGTAAATCCGACTTCACATAGGTAGAGAAACATGGGGGGATCTTATATATATACCGGTCATTAGACACTAACCATGCTAACCTAATTAGTGACTAACAATTATGCTTTTTGTTCATAAAGATCTCTGCAACTAGGATATGTCTAGGTTCTTTCTTAGCAGTATCTTCTTTCTTTCTCAAGGTAAATCACTAAAAATCTTACTAGTTCAATATCTGCATATTTTGTTCTTATTGTTTGTATTCAGGTTTAGAATTTGTTGTCACGATCATTGTGATCCAGGGGCATGGGTTGTTGCTTGAAGAGGTACTGATATGAGCCGTCTCAAGAGTGTTCGTATATTTCTTACTATATAACCATGGTATTCTTTAATGACTGCAAATCAAAATTTAAACAATTTTGGCTAATTTTCCTATAGAATCAGATTTATATATCAACATTCTCAATTGGAACGGGACCAGTTCCTTGGGTGGTCATGTCTGAGGTAGCTATTTTTACCTGGCAGGAAAACTGCTAAAATAGTTAATCTAGATTTATGTATAGAATGGAATAGGAGTCAGCCACAAGGCACGGTAAACCTAGTCTTGCTTTATCTAAGACCTTTTCCTGTGGCAGATTTTCCCAATTAACATAAAGGGGATTGCTGGGAGCTTGATGGTGCTAGTGACCTGGTTGGGTGCCTGGGCAATTTCTTTTACGTTCATCTTTCTCATGGACTGGAGTAAGAAACGTCTCAAGTCAAGCGCATAATAGAAGTTACATAGTTCGCGTTGTCATGCAACTGTCTTCATGGATTATTTGATGGTTTTCACATTTTCAGGTACCTTCTTTGTGTACTCTGGATTCTCAGTGCTAGCAGTTTTATATGTGGCCAAGTTTCTACCATAAACCAAAGGAAAAACACTAGAAGAAATTCAAAATAGTATCGATTCATATATAGAGTGTGGAAAGTTCTGAAGGTTGATAGGATACTTTCAGGAGACGCTTTGAAGATATTGTTGTGTGATGTTGGCTCAATCACAATCCCTACTCGGAAGCGAAAAGGCCAGATGCCCAACATGGCATGAATACTCTCATCTCAGAAGTGTGCAATCAATTCTTAGGGCTCATTGGAATATTCAAATTCTTTTGTCGGGAAGTATATAGAGTACTAGTAGTTTGATATCTTAGCATTGTGACAACATTAGATGTACGTGCTTTGTATTCATTTAAAACAGATAGTGACAGGAACCACCAATTTATTAGATTAATGAAGAAGAATTTCCTTGCTAGCATAATTTCACCTTGCTAGATGATATTGATAGGACAGGACAATACACAAATTTCTTGATGAACCAAAGGTTTTGAGTATTTGGGTTAGGATTTTTTTATTATTAGATGAATTTATGATCCATATAGATTATTTAAATGACCTAATATATGTTTTTATGGACAAGTTGGATAGATCTAGCTCTAAGATTAGGTCTGGTTGCGTTATACGATCAGGTTAACATTTTAAAACTATAATAACATGAGATTCAACCATTAGATCGGGCTCAAATTTTTCAAGTGATTGAATGGGCAATTTTCCTATGGAAAGCTACTGTGTCACTTATCAAACCATCAAATCTTTTAAAATTAGGATTTAGCTCAAATGCTCAAGTTTTGGAAAATTTTGTTTTTATATGTTTTTTTTTCCCTTCAGATTTTATGTTTTAATTTCAATTTTTGTTTTATTTTCTTTATGTTTTTGGATTTGTAGTTGTTTTTTAGTAAAGGCTAGCTTTGGTTCTCGCGCTTTGCTGCGGGGGTAGATTATTTTTTTGTACAAAAAATGATATTTAGGTATTGAAATGAGTAGAAATAATATAAAAAATTGACCATGACAAATGTATAACAATGCTAATTATAGTTAAGTCAACACTAGATAACAATTGTTTATCATCATCATCATCATCATCATCAATAATATTATTATTTTCATTACAATTTTTATTTCTATCACCACTATTATTATTATTGTTGTTGTTGTTGTTGTTGTTGTTACCATTACTATCATAATAATTACCATCAACAATATTATTACCATAACTACTAATATCATCACAATTATCATTATTATTATTACTATTACTATTACTATTATTATCACTGATACTACAACGACCACCATAACCACAATCATCATTATCAATAATATTATTATTTTCATTACCACTATTATTATTATTATTATTATTATTATTATTATTATTATTACCATTTTCATAACTAACATTACTATTAGTATTATTATTAATACTACTGCTGCTGCTAACATTACTATTAGTATTACTACTACTACTGTTGCTATTAGTATTATTATTATATATTATTTTGAAATAATAAACAATAGTATGACATAATATGAATACCAAAAATCTGATTTATAAGATATAAATATCTAAATTTTTTATCTGATAAATAATGTATATGATATAAATAAAGAGAAATTTAACCCATGGGTACTTAGTTATCATCTATATTAAGAGACTGTTTAAAAATAGAGTAATATTCTTTTATTTTTTTTGAAAAAAATAGAGTTAGAAAAAAAAAAGAAAATTAAGACTTACTATTTAAATGTAATATTTTTTTTTTTAAAAAAAAGAAAAAAAGTATTTTTTTTTCTAAACACACCTAAAATATCTAAAACTAAAATTTGATAATATTGTTACTTGCCAAAATTTTATTTTCCTTTTGAAAAATTGATGGAGTTATTTTTGTACTTTGGCTTTTGACCTTTCTTTAGTTTGGACATGGAATAAATGAGCTTAATTTGGAATCTTTGTATCTTTAGTGTATTCAATGAAATAATATCTTTTAAAATATTAATTTAATACTCAAAATAAAAAATAAAAAGTAAATAAAAAAGGACAAACTTTTTTCACCAGCAAACCTATTTCTAGGATTAACTTTTGTTTGACTAGTGTACTAAAATTTAAGTGTAAAAGTCAATCTCCCAATAAATAAAGTTGTAATGGGATATGTTAAATAGGCAAGAGAGTGTCTTTTGCATTTTATTTAAGAAAAATTATAAATTATCATTTTTATTTTATAATTAAAGTTTTAGAGAAAATATTTAGTGAGAACTATACACGACTTTAGTATATATTAATTAACCAAACACTTTTAATATTGTCATCAAGGCTAAATATAATTTCAATCATATCTTATTACACTACCAAACAGACCTTAATATAAAAAAGAAGAAGTAAAAGGACTCAATTCATCAAATTAGTAGGAGAAGGACTCAATCGATTAAATTGAATAAGTAGAGAGATGAAGTCTGTCATTGACCACACATAAGACGATCATGTCGTTTATTATAGTAGAATGGGTGGCATAAGCAATGATCCTTACATGTTGAAGAAGAATAACTTGTGTCTTTATATGTTTCTAGTTTATGATGTTCCAAAAAATCCAAGTAATTTAAATGTAAAGTTTATATATTGAATAATCCGTTAATCTTTTAGTTTTAACAATTTGATTCATTCTCTTTAGTTAAGATGGTTGATGTCTATTGTATGGTAAGCCAAGATGATTGGAGGCTGGTATCTGCAAAAGATTTCATTTTGTAGATTTTGGGATTCTTATATATTTAAGTAATTTTTTTTTTAAATGTAAAATGATATTTTAGAAAGAGATTCTCTGAAAATATATATTCAGTTGAGTATAGAGATTGTGAACCTGAAGTTTTGAAGGATTCATGATATATTTATAACTCATGAGTCTTGTCTTTTCATGAAAGAGGGGTTGAAATAGAATTTTACCCTAATAATTTTAATGAGAGAATATATCTCTAACATATAAATTAATAAAGAATAAATATTTATTATATAAACATTAATATAATGAAAATATGATATGCTTTTAAAGAATTTTTATACACTATCTATTACACAATATTAATATTGATAAAAATATATTGAATACATTAAAAAAATTTATACTTTTAACTACTAGAAAATATCTTATCTAAAATACAGCTCAGCGATAAGAGTTAAGTTTTTTTTTTTTTAAGTTGAGTTTTGACTTCTTTTTTTTTATTTTTTTTTAAGACTGGCTCATGAGAGTAGCTCTTCTTTTAGTGGGTGTTTGTTGTTATGGTTGCGGGTGAGGTTCACCCGCAACCACAACTTTTAGTGTTTGGTAAAATTAAAAGAGCAATTTTTTTGTCATGGGACCCACTGATAACTGTGGTGTGCCACAGGTTTTTGAGAAGCAGCATTTTGCTGCTTCTCGTCTAAATATTAAAATGCTGCTTCTCGTCTAAATATTAACACCAACAGTGGAGCATGGCTCCACTGTTCAGTGAACAGTGGAGCCATGCTCCACTGTAACACTGTTCACGTATTAACGTGAACAATATTTTTTTTTTAATTTCAAAAAACAATGAAAATTAATTCACTCGCATTGTTCGCATGAAATTTTTTTTTATAAAAAAAATCAGTGTAATTAATTGATTTCACTCGCACTATTCACGTGAACGTGAACAATATTTTTTTTGTTTGTTAAAAAAATAGTTTAAGGTGAATTAAATTTACTCGTATTGTAATCTCAATTTTATTCCTGATAACATTTTACATAATTTTATTGCACGCTCAAAAAATCAT
>Ga0325410_1004985_pt1 | contig 14761 bp, 13 predicted proteins | sample PopdelMetagenome_16_FD_206182 | JGI IMG/M metagenome (GOLD analysis project Ga0325410, IMG submission 206182) | Populus deltoides microbial communities from Bellville, Georgia, United States - Xylem-PdIQD-R3 | ecosystem: Host-associated > Plants > Phyllosphere > Stem > Wood/Secondary xylem... | reverse complement strand
CTAAGTCAAAAGTAGTGCTCCATGGCTGGCCGGATTGACCTCTACAAGAAAGAAGAGGCAATTATGGGCGTGCTGCTGGTCTTTGTAAAGACAAATCGAGTAAAAAAATGCACGAGGCTATAATGTTAAAAAAAAAAAAAAAAAGAATCCAATATCAACGTATTTTATTAAATAAATGAAGTTACGCAATATTATATATATATTTTGGTATTGCCAAAATTATGTCACCTAAATTTACGAAGCACATCATGTCAAAATAGAAAAATAAACGTCATCTAATTGGCTGGTTGCAACCTGCTACTAGTGAATTATTAGAGGGTGAGCCATGCCCATGCTCCTTGCACTCTTTCGTTGAGACAGAACCTTACTAGGTTTCTAACTCTTTGTTCCGTCCTATGATACAACTCTAATAAAATAATAATAACTAACATGAAGGTTATTATATACTTATATAATTATTAATTTTAGAATTTATAAAATTATTTGAGATGTGTATAAGCTGATTTGGATATTCATTTTAATAATAAAAATAAATAAATAAATAAATAAATAAAAATATAAACCGAAACTAGAAATATTTCTTAGGAGGCCAAATTTTATATATATATAAAAATAACAAGAAGAAAACACAATATTGTATCCCTTGCACTCTTTAAATAAACGACATCTAAATTAACAATTAATTAATAGGTGGATTTGCGATATATATATATATATATATATATATATATATATATATTAGAAGGAGGACATTATTGTACGGACATGCTGCCTGTACTTCGTGTTTCTTTCTTGTCTACTCTCCAACTTATTTCATTTCTATATTCTTAAAAATAAATATATGGTGTTCAACAATAATGATTTTTGTTGAGCAAAGTTTAGAGAGAGATGGAGACTTTATTGAATGGCCATTCACTTGCTGGTCATTTTCTGCTTTCTTTCAATAAATATCGATTTCTTTAAAAATAAATAAATAAATAAATAAAAGTAATGATTTTGGCCAAATAGCCTTATTAACTCAATCGATAATTATGCTCTAAGAAATTACAAGGACCTTTCATGGTCTAACCCAACCCAGTTGCATATATAGACCCTCTGCGCGCAATAGCTTGTAATAACAATGGATCGATCCAATTTCTTAATTCCCCTAAAAGATTAATTTTGGGTTCATTTCTCTATTTTACAACATGGAAAAGAAAATAATTTTTAATTTTTAATTTAATTCCATTTCTTTGCAGGTTGATCTTGGATATGAACTCCTACTTAACATATTCCCTCCATAATTAGATGCTCTCCACGATCAAGATCGTGCTTCTTACCTGATATCTCGTGTGGTAGGTGATCACTCAGTGGATATTGCATATAATTAATTAAATAATAACAGAGGAAGATTCACACTTAATATCTTGAATAAGAAATTTGTGCAGTGTATCCCAGTGAGAAACATTATCATGTTGTTTGTCATAATGAGCTCTCTTTTTTCATCATGAACGTAAAAGAGCTGCACTTAACACGATATATATATTTGAAGACCAGCAGCAGCTGAGCAATAAGCCGTCCATGCCACCACCGACGGTTCGCTAAACATGCATAAATGTGGAGAGGAACTGTGCATGGGATATCAATATCATGATCGATAGCTTGGGGACCCCATGGCATAATGAAACATTTTCAACACGGTTGCTTGAGAAGAAAGATTGCGTTTGTATTGGGAATTGAGGCGTGCATTCACTCTTCATCAAGAGTCCAACATGGTCCTAGCTAGCTAAGTGTGCGTGGATCTTTTTAAAGTGAGGAACAAGCATGGGTAAATTTAAAAATGAAGCGAAAGAGATAGATCAAGGGGTAATATATAATTAAAATGTTTAGGACCTAATTGAATAAATATAAACTATAGGAATAAAATTAATTTTAGTTAAAAAGAAATTTGGGAGGTTAATGTGGCTTCTCACGAGTGCCAATACTTCTATCTAAAACACAACTAAGAGGATAGACATTTAGGCTCAATACACCATAGTAATTAAGTTCATGACTATTGTCACAAGGGACATGGATGCAATCTATATGTAAAAATGATAAAAAAAAAATTATCATCTAAATTTATAATAATTTAAAATCCTAATCAGTCATTAAAGATGTTAGATAAAATCCTAAAATATGTAGGAATCTTTTATATAAAAAAAAATTATGTTAGACTAGTTTATTAGAATCCTTGCTTAATTAGATAATTATATTCCTAGTTATATTAGGATAATTAGAGGAGAAATCTCCCTATAAATATAAGTGTCAATGCATTCAAAATTTAATTGACTTGATAAGAAGTGTATGCTAATAAGTGTGTTAATTAGAAAAGAGAGCTTGCCCGTTAAAAGTTGAATATCAATTAATAAATCTTGCAATGTCTAAATATTTGTATTTGTTTTACTTCTAACAAATGTCACAATTTCATATATAACCAAGAATAATCATTAAATCGATGAAATCCTAGTTAATATAAAAATACTTGAAAAAAAAAAGTTATGTTCGAGTAGTTTATTATAATTCTTGTTTAATTAGTTAGGTAGAATCCTTATTAGATTATAATAGTTAAGAGGAGCAATCTTTCTATAAATATAAAGGTTAATGCATTTGGAATTCACGCATCTTGATAACAAGTGTATTGAGATAAATGCATTGAGAAAAGAGAGTTTGAGTTAAAGATTCAATATTAATCAATAAATCTTGAGAGATCTAAATATTTATATTTGTTTTGTTTCTAATAATTGGTATTAGAATTTAGGTTAATTATGTGGGGAAACGCAAAAATCCTTTTCAAGGGCAGTAGTAGCTTCCAAATTGAACAATCCATCCTAAAACTCAACCAGAGCAGCTTTAGTCTTTATAATTCTTTGCTAAAGAATTATTGGAGTGGACAAATATTTTGGTGAAGGATTATTTATGGGGCTGAACAATTATTTTGGTGAAGAATTTATGCTTTTTCGAATGAAAAACAATGGTAGATAAAGATTGTTACACTGAGATAATTTTTTTCTGTTTTTTTGTCTCTTTTTTTTTATGCACACATTTTCTCTTTATTTTTTAAAATCCTCCAAAAATTATCTCTTGATTCTTTTTTTTTCTCTCTAATTTTTTTCTCCTCTTTTTTAATTTTAGTATTTTTTTAATTCTTTTTGAAAATACATGTGTGAAAACGGGATCAAAAATGGGTTATGAAAATCATGAAGAATATGGAAGTACTGGAAACATGATTGATGACTTGAATAGATTTTCAGTGCAAATTGGTATGGTTAATGCTTCATCTAATTATATATGATGTCTTGGGAAGAGGGTGTGTTTGGAAGTTCGGAATTTGACCATAAATAAACACTTCGGGTTGGACTTTTCTGAAAAGTAAATGCAGGTAAAGATTATTTTTTTTCCCTAGCTTGGATGCTACTCTTTCAGAACTTAAATTATTTAATGCTGCATGATCGTCTTCTGACATGGTAGGCTCGACCAGTTTTTGTTTTTATCATAGTTTTAAAATCTGATTCGACTCGACTGGTTGATCCGGGACTCGGCCGACCCGAGACTAAAACCGAATCAGGTTGAAAAAAGAAGAGGGGAAGGACAAGACCTGGTCAAAAACCCGGTTGCGACACGTTGATTTTTATTTTTTTACTAAAACGATGTCGTTTTGATTTTTTAAAAAAGAAAATTGACCCGGTCAAAACCTGGTGACCCGATCAAAATCCAAAACCCGAACCTTGAACCGTGTTGGGTCTAAAAACTATGGATTTTACGCATTTCAGTTAAATATGAGTAAGCTTAAGAAAATAATTGCTTGAATAAAAAGTTAGATTATCTGAAAAACAGGAAGCCTAATTCACACTGTTTGCTTGCTTTCAGGAATTAGAGTATATACTCGACCACATCTCTTAACAATATTTGGGAGATATTATGGGGACCAATATATCTATTCTTTGGTTGAAAGGTTTAGGTGCCAATTAAGTTTTGCTTCAAGCAATATAAAATAAACTAGCTAGGAAATTCACGCTATCATACAAGTAGAATTCTAAGTTAATTTTTAAGGTAAAAAATAAAGTGTTCGCATTATTAATGTGTTTTATGGTACCATTAAATTCTTTATTTGAGGATTTAAAGATGATGTTTGTGCTTACTAAAATTAATTAAAAAATATATAAATTGATAAATTATAAAACATCTTGTTGATGCTAATTAAATATTAAAGAAAGAAGTTGATGTTTTTTATAAGAATTAAAAGATAAATAAATATGCAAATATTTGATTTCATGTTATGAGACACTCTTCGAGTTTTTTTTATAAATTTATATGGCAATTAAAATAGATATTTATAAGAAAGTGAATGATTTAATGTTCATAGAAAAATATAATTTTTATTTTAAATTCTCTTTTCTTATTGATGTATTTGTTTTTTATAAAAAAAATATTTTTTTATTAGCAATCTGGTTTACTGAATAGAAGCTAAAGACATTGAAATAAATATTCATTTTTTTCTTATGAATTGAAATAAGGAGGAAAAGATATATCCTTTAATTAGAAATCATTTCCCATATTCATTCATTCATTCCTTTTTTTTTTGATAAAAACATGTTTTTTATTAAAAGTATTGTTTTTTTAATAACAACTTATTGTAATCTTTAGACCAAGTTTTAATAAAAATTATAAATTAATAATTTTGTTGTGAATGTATTAAAGTTATAAAAATAATAAACATGAGAAAAAGTTTGTAAGAATATATAATAAAAAAATAACAAAAATAACAAGTTATATTAATAGGGATTTAGATGTTGAGAATTTAGAAATATTTCACCAATGAATTTTTGAAATAGAATTTTAGGTTTAAGTTAAAAATGAAATTAAAAGGAGGACCAAATTTAACAAAACACAAAAACAAAATTCATTTTATTTTGATGTAGAAAACATCACATTTCTCTCTATAGTTTTAGCTTATGTATTATTTGGTTCCTATTATTTTAGTCTTTCATATTTTGACCCTAAACTTTTTTTTTCATGATTTGGCCATTGAATATAGAGAGAGGAGATAGAAAGTTGCCAAAAATAATTAAGGAGATAAAAAGTGTTTGGCTAACCATATTCTGGCCACCAAAAAAAATGATTTTAGTTTCAATTGGTTCATCTTTAATAGGGGAGTTCAATAAATATGGTATTGTGTAAACCCCAGTTAAAAAAATATATTGTTGTTTGAATGTATGTTTTTGGTTGACTATGAAAATAAAAGAAAAGTATGGGGTTCCATAAGAAAAGAAAATAAACATTTGATCATTAGAATAAATAATGAAAATTAATAGCTATATAAACATGAGTAGTCTTCTTCAAAAACACTTTAGTGCTGCCCAAAGAAGAAGAAAAATAAGGGAGAAGAATTGTGAGGAAAACCTATAAAATTCATCATAAAAATATAAAAGAAAGATAGATTAAGCAATCAAAGTGTATTAAAAAGATATTTGAACAAGAAAAATTGGTATATTCAAGGTCTAAACCCTTGAAAATATTCAGCCGATGAGTTTTTGGAGGGGAGTAAGAAAAGTTAGGATAATAATGTTCTTTCAAGCTTCCAACCTTTTTTTTTCTTTGAGTTAGGAGGTAAGAAACTTCTTCAAAACACTTGATTGAGATAGTTTTGTGTGTAGTGTTAAATAGAAAGTTTTAATATATAAGGATATTTGAAATTGTATGTTAGGGTGTTAGTTTACATATTCTTATTGTTGATTTATGATAGTATATGTGAAAAATGATTGGGCAACAATTCAATGTGAAAGCATTGAAGAGAAATTCATTCCTTCTTTTAGACAACGGTTTCGGCCATATAGAATAGAATTTGTGTTTGGACTATTTAATGCAATTGATAGATTAATTGTGTAAAATTATGTTAAAGTGAATAAAAGGTGTGGTAAAGTAATTTGGATCAATTGAAAAAAAAAAAAAAAAGAATACTCATTCTTTAAAAAGAAATTTGAGAAGGCACAAAATTAAAAAAAAATTATTAACTTAAATTGGTTCTTAACATGCTAACTTAATTATTGATGGATGAATAAGTGATCAATTTCAAAGAACTCGAAATAAAATATTATTTCGACATTAATGCATAAATTTAGCTAGGAAAAATAAAGAGATTTATAAGTTTCCATCTTTGAATTAAAAACTTAGTTATGATTGTAAAATGAAAATCTGGTTATGAATGGATGAGAATTTAAAATTTATACAACATACATGTTGGTATAGATGAGATTGTTATTCTAGTTTAGAGACTAGCATCAGGATTAGAGCAACATGAATAACTACCTCGAATAAGGGTGGATGTGGTTTTTTATCTGAAAAAAAAAGTTTATCATTATAATAATAAGATAGATCTTCAAGAAATGGCTAAACTAAAGTCTATTAATATTTTTTTAAAAAAAATGTGAAGTCTATCCATCTTAAAAACCTTGTAAAAGGCATTGCATCTCAAAAAAATATAACTAACAAAATAAATCAACTGAGAAAACATAGAAAATAAAATACCACGGGGTGAAACTATATTAAAAAAAACATTAATGAGTTAAAAAAAAAAAAAAACCCTTTTGCAGTCCACCATGAAATATGAGCTGCCCTAAAACACCAAAGTATTGTTAAAAAAAAAAAAACACCAATTATCTTAGTTTATTTTGTAACTGTGATAGACACACACTCACATGTATTGTTTAATCTGTTGATTGAACTGCTGAGGTGACATGATAAAAATGTCGGTGGTGGTGTTTTTATAGTAACCTGAGCAAGGGAGGGAGGTGCTCTTGAATCTTCAAAGGAACAGCAATCGGAGGAGGAAATGTGGGTGTGGTGATTAATGATGGGAGGAGCTCTTAAATCTTCAAAGGAATAGCAATTGGAGGAGAAAATGTGGGTGTGGTGATTAATGATGGGAGGAGCTCTTGAATCTTCAAAGGAATAGCAATTGGAGGAGGAAATGTGGGTGTGGTGATTAATGATGGGAGGTGCTATGATTAATGGTGATGAACAGACATTCGGAATATGCATTAACATTTTGTACGACATGGGCCAAACTGGTTTTACGTTGAATCAAATATAACCCCATGTTTGTATTGCACTAAAATTGCAGAATTGAAACCACGAAGATGACCCCGCAGTTTCCAGCAATAATCCCTCGTCTTAAATGGGGGCAGTTGGAATGCTAATTGTAGTATTGCTGGCTTGTTTTAATAATATTTTTTTATTTATAAAAATTTATTTTTTATATTATCATGTTAAAACAATTTAAAAACACATAAAAAAAATTAATTTAAAGTAAATAACAAATTAAAAAGTTTTAATTTTTTTAAATATACTTTTAAAATGTAAAAACAAATAATTTTTATAATTTGTTTTTCTATTTTACATGGCAGAATCCACTTGTGCCAAGTTCACCAATCTCGAAATTGGTTTTGCAATTTTTATTTTAATTCTCCTTTGCTCATTTTATAAAGAAAATAATGATAGTGTTGGACATACTACATTATGAACACAATACGTGAAAACAGCATAATTAAAAATAAAAAATATATATAATAAGATTTAAAAGATGATTATGATTTATACCAGCAAGTCCTCAAGGGACGTGGCGTGATAGTAAAGGGTTTGAGATCTGCACAGCAGGTCTCGAGTTCGAGTTAGGACGTGCACCTCTTGTAAGAACCTGAAACAGCCGAGGTTTTACTCCCTCATCTGAGCCAATAAAATACGCTTTTCAGATATGGGGTTTCTCGAATCCAAAAAACAAAAAAAGATTTATACCAGCAACCTAAATTAGGTACACTGTCAACATGATTAAACATGGCTGTGTCTGTTGAGTCAATTATCACACACTTGCTTCAGTTGCAAACAACATATAACGTTAATAAAATTAAGTTAAATTGTCGACATAAATTGCCAATAAGAGAGCCAAACGAAATTTAAAGTTACATTGAAGGATTTTCTTCATTGAAAATGAATTATACTTCAGCTGGGCCTGCTCTCACGCATGAAAAATAAATGATATCCTGCACATAACGTTGAAAATATCTAGAAATGAAGCCATGGTAGCAAAACCATATCCTTTATTGCAAATTGATGAAGTTGACGTAAACGAAAGCTTTCTTGGGGATCTATGGCTGTTACAATTCACCAATCACTGCCTATCCCACATTCTTACTCCATTATTGCTTCACGTCAAAGAATGCTTGCAGCTATATATAGGTTATCCTTTCTTCTTTGTTGACCGATTGCATGTCTGATTTCATTTTAGCTGAAGCTAGAGCTAGTTCTGTTTAGATTCCCAAACTGTATGAAGTCCCAATTTGCGATATATTTGTGGCTATAGGAACCACACCTAGGGTATCGGCCCACGCACTTCTATTCAGTCTTATGCACATTTTTATCCTTGATGGTAAAAAAACACATATTGCATGTAGAGTGAATTTATGGAAGATAGTTAATTTTTTACTTCTACAATCTTTTACTGCAATGACTAAATGCAAGCCCATGTCCATCAAATAAAAAACTATAAACAAGCTATATATATATATATATATATATATATATATATATATATATAAAAGATTGTCGATGACTACCAGATTTCTAGAAATAATTGCAAATACTAGAATCAGTCTATAATATATTACACGAACATGTAAAACAGAGTAATTTTGTGAGAATAATTCGTTCTTATTCTTCTCAGCGTGAGGAGGCCATATATATACACAGTTATATCCTCCAGGAAAGGAAACAACCTATTCTAAAGAAAGCTAAATATTCCTAAACTAAATATTCCTATACAAGATTGTCAATGACTACCATATTTCTAGGAATAATTGCAAATACTAGAATCAGTTTATAATATATTACACCTCACATATAGCTCATACAGACACTCCCCCTTAAGTTGGAGCATAGATATCTATCATGCTCAACTTGTCGGTTATACCATGAAACAACCTTCCTGCAACTGCTTTTGTGAGTATATCGGCTAATTGACTTTCAGAATGGACAAATGAAAACGGTATGATCTTGTGATCGATATTCTTCTTATGAAATGCCGATCAATTTCAACGTGTTTGGTGCGATCGTGTTGTACAGGATTTTGTGCAATCTCAATGGCTGCTTTGTTGTCACAATGAAGAGTCATAGCCTGTTTATATTCAATTCCCAAATCCTTTAATACGCCTCTGATCCATAACAGTTCACATATACCATGAGCCATACGACGAAACTCAGCTTCTGCATTCGATCTTGCCACAACTTTTTGTTTCTTGCTCCTCCAAGTTACAAGGTTACCTTCAACAAAAGTAAAGTACCCTGATGTGGATCTTCTATTAGTTTGATTTCCTGCCCAATCAGAGTCTGTGTAATCTTTGATATTTAAACTATCATTTTTTTAAAACAACAGTCATTTTCCTGGAGCATTCTTCAAGTATCTTAAGATCCGATATACAACATTCATATGTTCCTCACTTGGCGCATGCATGAACTGGCTTACCACACTCACGACATAAGCAAAATTTGGCCTTGTGTGTGACAAATATATTAATCTTCCAACTAACCTTTGATAACAACCTCTGTCTGTTGGAGTTTGATCTGGAAAGATTCCAAGCTTGTGATTCATCTCTATAGACGTTTTTGCTGGTTTGCAGGCAAGCATTCTAGTTTCAGTTAAAAGGTTCAGCACATATTTTTGTTGTGAAAGGAAGACTCCACGTTTCGATCTAGCAACCTCAATTCCCAAAAAATATTTGAGTTGTCCGAGATCTTTCTTCTCAAATTTAGTAGCCAAATACTCTTGTAATGCTTTTATTTCACATGAGTCATCTCCTGTCACAAGCATATCATCAACATACACAATTAAAGCTGTTACCTTCCCTTCTTTGTGTTTGATAAACAAAGTGTGGTCTGAATTGCTTTGTTTATATCCAAATGCCTTCATTGTAGAAGAGAACCTCCCAAACCAAGCTCTTGGTTTCTGTTTTAGCCTGTATAGTGACTTTTTTAATCTACAAACTTCAGTTCTACATGAGGAGCTATAATTAACTCCAGGTGGCATGTCCATATAGACTTCTTCCTCTAAATCTCCATTGAGAAACGCATTTTTTACATCAAATTATTGTAGAGGCCAATCTCGATTAGCTGCTATGGATATAAGGATGCGAATTATGTTGATCTTGGCTATCGGTGCAAAATTTTCTTGATAATCCAAACCAAACTTTTGCGTATATCCTTTTGTAACTAATCTTGCTTTATACCTATCAATACTGTCATCTGCTTTAAGTTTCACTGGGAACACCCATTTGCATCCAATTATTCTCTTTCCTTCTGGTAACGGGGCAAGTTCCCAAGTGGCAATTTTCTGTAGGGCCTCCATTTCCTCATTCATTGCCTTTATCCATTTTGGATCAGCTAATACATCCTGCACATTACTAGGAATAGACACAGTGATAGTTGATTAACAGTAAATGCATACGATCTAGACAATTTATGGGAAGACACATGGTTGCTAATTGGGTATTTAATCTTAACTTTCGGATTAGGTTCATATTGTTTCTTGGGAACTCCCTTGTTTGATCTTTGTGAATACTTGAGAGCAATACATCTATCAGAATCATGTATTTTATTAGACTCATCAATACAGGGATTTAAAGTTATTTGAGGAAGAATATTCTGGGTTGATTCTTCAGGTGATGGTATAGACGTAGGCAACTCTGAAGGTATTGATGATTCTGCCATATCGGGTGCATCTGCGGGCATTTCCAGTTGCTCCAACACATCATTATCATTTCCAGGGATACTATTAAAAACTTACTGACCACCTTTCTAATGCCATATGTTTACTTCTTCTAACTCTATAAATTTATTTCCTCCTCCACCTCTTTGTAAACCATTGTCTTCAGTATAAGTCTCCCCCTTAAGAGAAGGGCCAGAAAAATTCCCAGAGTAATAAGGTTCTGTTTCACGAAACGAGGCATCCAAAGTGACATGGAGTTTTTGGGTTTGAGGATCATAACACCTATATCCTTTTTGAAATTCAGAATATCCAACAAACACACATCGTTTGGCACATGGATCAAGCTTAGTTCGCAGGTTCTTTGGAATGTGAACATAGACAGTACAATCAAGGACTCGTGGTTCAAGATTTGGAAAGTGAGGAAGGGAAAAAAAGGAGTGCATTTTTTGCTGAGGGGTTTGAAAGTCTATAATGCTAAAAAGGGTACGATTAATGAGACAAGTAACAGATTTCACAGCCTCTCCCCAATAAAACCAAGGCATATTCATGCTAAAAAGAGAGGCACGAACCACTTCCAGCAATTATCGATTTTTTCTTTCTGCCAATCCATTTTACTGTGGAGTATAGGTGCAAGAGGTCTGATGACGAATACCAAGATGCCTCAGAAATTTGTCAAAAAATGCATTGACATATTCTGCACCATTGTCAGACTATAGAACACGTATCTGTGTTTGGTATTGGGTGATAACTATATTATGAAATTCCTGAAATGCTTGATAGACATCACTTTTATTGGTAAGCAAAGACACCCAAATCATTCTAGTGCATTCATCAATAAATGTAACAAAGTAACGGGCTTTAGAAATAGAAGGGATTTTTGTAGGACCCCAGACATCAGATCGAATAACTGCAAACGGGATAGAACTTTTATTCAAACTTGGTAAATATGGAATACGATGGCTTTTGGCCAAGTCATAAGTGTCACACTAGAACTTTGAATCATTCAGTGGAAAAAAAATATGGTTTTAGTTTCCTCAAATAATCAAAAGAGAGGTGTCCTAGTCTCCGATGCCACAACCATATGGTTTCTTATGCTGTTTCTTTGCTACTTGATTGATTTGCCTAACTGAACTTCATCCCTCCATTTTCTGTCAACTCCAGGTAGTAGAGGTTGCCTCATCTAACACCATAACCAAGAATTTTCCGAGTCAGAATGTCCTGAAAAACACAAAACAAGGGCCAAAAAGTTACAGTGCAATTGAGGGTGGATGTGATTTGGCCAGCGGATGTCAGATTATATTCTAGGGATGGAACAACAAGAACTATATCTAAAGTGAGAGTATTGGATAAGATGACAGATCCTTCTCCACTAATACGAGAGGTACTACTATTTACTGTGGAGATAACAGATTTAGAAGAAGAGAAAAAAGATTGTAATTGATTTGAGTCCTTAGTCATATGATCGGATGCACCTGTATCAATAATCCAAGTGCTATTCTTAGAAGTTGTAGAGAATACAAAAGCCTTACTAACATGTCCTGGTTGAGTAACATTTGTTGTGGGTGGTGATTGATCTACCTGGGTGAAGGTTACCATAGCTTTTCTTACAATCTTCTTTCGAGGTTTCTTTGTGAAGTCCCACCATTCAGGATAGCCAATATTTTCATAGCATCGTTGTTTAGAATGACCTGTTTCACCACAATAAGAACACACAAATCCGTTAGATTTACCAGGTGGTTGATTGTTACGAGTCTTTGAAGAGCCTAAAGATAGTCCTTGTCTAGTTTGATTAGCCAACATAGCCGAGCTTTCAAAGATGTGACGAGAGCCTCCCATTGTTTGTTTCTGTTGGTGTTCTCTCCTGACATACGCATATGTACTTTCTAAATCAAGTTTTAGGTCTTTTCGTAAGATTTCTTCACGGACTTGATCAAATTCTGAATCAAGTCCACTTAGAAAAATATGAACTCAAAGTCGAGCCATTGCAGAGTGCAGTTGGACCACCCCTTCAATCGTTCCTTCTTGAGAGATAGTCCTGTGATCAATTTCTTGGAAAATGGCAACAAGTTCATTATAGTAGGTTGATAATGGTCGTCCATTTTGCATGGTATGAAAAGACCTTTGATTTAATTTGAAAATACAGGTTTCATCAGATCCATCATAGAAGGTTTATGATACAGCCTCCTATATGTCCTTGGCTGTGGGGAGACGAATAAAACATTGCATCAACAATGGACTCTGTCGCACCCAACATCGCGGCGGCCTTAAAAATAATCCTCGATTGAATTATGGAAAAAAAAACAGATTATCTGGCATCTGTTTCTTTTAAGGGAAAATGTCTTGTTTAAGGAGTAGCCACCTAGTATTATGGTCACTAGGAACCCTAACTGGTCAACAGAGATTCTATGGTACGGGACTGGTTACGTAAAAGGGAAGATATTATCACCTCTTAAACGTTCTGTCTAAGGCAGACTGCATTGCTGGTTTTGTCTTAAATTGCTAAACATTTATTTGCTTATGCTATGATGATTTGTTTATAATATTCCTGACTCTGGCGCCAGTGAATATTCGATCGTGAATAATTCCAACTCTAGCGTTGGTAAAAATTCCACCCGAATAATTCCAACTCTGGCGTTGGTAAAAATTCTACTACAAATAATTCCAACTCTGGCGTTGGTAAAAATTCATAGCCACCAAAAATAAATTCATATTAATATTTTTTTATTCCTGACTCTAACGCTAGTGAATAAATAAATAAACTAAATTTACGCATTCACATATTTTTTATTTTTTATGTAGTAAAAAAAAAGAGAATAATTAAATAAGTATTTTTATTCTTGACTCTGATGTCAGTAAATAAATAAATAAAAATAAATTTATTTTTATTACATGCACGTATATTTTTTTGCTAAATAAAAAAAAATATACGAATAAAAATAATATAAAATTAAACTAGTATTTTATTCCTGACTCTGGCGTGGGTGAATAAACTAGTAAATTTATATTATTTTTATTCATGCACACACATATTTTTCTATTTTTTCTATTTTTTTATTTTTTATTATTTTTGTTATTTTTGGGGCCGGGTCCAACTCAGCCCACATGGGCTGGGCTAGACCCAGCCAGCCCAGCCCGGTCACTGGCCCAAACCAGTGACCCGGCTGGGCCACAGCACGCATGAACTAGATTCATGCGTGCATGGCGCTGTGCGAAGGTAATTAATTACCTTCGCACAGTGCTAAATGCACTGAAATTTTCGAAACAAAACGAAGAAACAGAGAAGGCCTACCTTGCTGCAGGTTGCTTCGCCGGAGTGTTAGTGTCTTGGGCGAAGATCGGTGATGGCGTCCGTTGATAGGAAACTGGGATTCCTCCTTCCACCTCTGCCTTCTTGCCCTCTGTTTCTTCTGCTCTCGATAGAACAATTCTCCCCGTGCTCTGTTTTTCAAACTCTCTCTACTCTCTCTCGGTCTGTCTCTCTTGTATGCTCCTGTGTTCTGTCTGTTTCAATTATCCCTTTGTTTTTTTTTCGTTCCTCTATCCTCTGTGTTCGTTTTTCCTCTGCCCCTCTCTGGTTTTCTCGTTCAAAATCCCCTGCGTCTTCTGCCTCCTTCCTTCTCTTCTTTTTTTAGTCTATCTTCACCCCCCTGCCGTGCATGGCTTTTTCCTCCTTTTTCCCCTCCGTTCTGTCCCTCTCTCTACTGTGTTTTTCCCCCTTTCACTCCCCAGTTTTTCTTCCTTCTTTCCTCTCCGTTTGTTCGTCTCCTCTGTTTCTTTTTGAAGAAACCAGAGGCTACCTCACGTCCACCCTCCCCCTTTTTCTTTGCTGTTCATTCTTTATAAGCCCTCTAACACCCTTGCACTTCCGTATTAATGGCACATCGTGGGCAAAAACGTTACCCACGTTCTCTGCCGTTTCTCTTGAATCGGGATGGAGGAGATGAACAGTGGAGTGTTTATGGCGTTTTTCATTTTGGTCCTTAAAGT
>Ga0325410_1004983_pt1 | contig 14763 bp, 9 predicted proteins | sample PopdelMetagenome_16_FD_206182 | JGI IMG/M metagenome (GOLD analysis project Ga0325410, IMG submission 206182) | Populus deltoides microbial communities from Bellville, Georgia, United States - Xylem-PdIQD-R3 | ecosystem: Host-associated > Plants > Phyllosphere > Stem > Wood/Secondary xylem... | reverse complement strand
CTTGATTGTGTGTATTTTTGAAACCCAGGAATGGATTTATGCTTGAAGTACTTAATCGAGCAAGGATTATGAGGACTTTAGATTTTTATTGAGTTTTCTTCCAAAATATTCTTCCATAAAAAAAAAAGGGTCTCTTAAATGTCATAATCGAAACAGAAGAGGATGGGTTAATTAAATTCCATATCAAATACTTAAATCGACTTGGTTATAACTTGATCGCTGGACTATAATATTACATAACACCGACAAAATATTTTATTAATATTTAAATTTTTATTTTGTCAAAAAAATATACCAATAAAATTATAAAAGATAACTAGTAATTAAAAAATATATTTTCTATGATTTATATTATATCGATCATTTTCTTGGTAGTATAATCTTCAATGATTTTAAAAAAGAGAAAAACGCATTAAATAAAAAAAAATATCAATATTATCATTTTGTTGATAATTTCATTAAGAATCATGGCATATTACCAAAATAATAAATCATTGGTAATTCCATCAGTGATAAAATATATATTATCAACAAAATTAATCTATCAGAAATCCACATATTATCAATGGCAAGTATGTAAATTGTTTTGAACTGTCTGAAACTTTCTAAGAGAATTAGTCTGTCGATAATTCTGTTTGTAATTGTCAATGGTAAAGTCATGTAATTTTTTTCAACTCTCTTGAACTTTGTAAGGAACTTATTATGTCAATCATTCTATATGTGATTCAAAGTTTATTGGTAATTCCGTTAATATTATATTTAATATTTAAAAAAGTTAAAAAACATAAAAGAAATAAAACTAAAATAAAAAAAACAAATTTTTTATTATTAATATAAAAAATATTATTGAATACAATTTATGTAATAGATAGAAACTGAAAAAGGAGAAGATGAGTCTTCATCTAGACCAAGTGGGCAATGAGGTAGGTAGACCACATAAACCATCGAGGCTTGGCAACATCTCCTCGTACAATTGCCTAAATCCAGTCATCTCGAATCTAAGTTGCGTCATCTCAACACTAAACCAAGTCATCCAAGCTTCTACTTGTTCTCATATAATCACCTCGACAACCAAGGATTGGGAGCTCGAACCCTAATTACAAGGAACTAGCGGTCGATACACTATGACTTGTCTACATATCCTTGGCTGTAGTGTTTGAGATATTGTAAACCCGATTTCTTTCAGGTCTACTGGACAATCCAACCTCCAACTATAAATTCAGATCAAATTCTAGATGAGTCAAGGAATTGTCCTTGCATCTCTGATGTAATTGAGTGTTATTTTAAAAAAGACAAATAAAAAAGGTGGTATTTAAAAAAATCAAAATTAAGGAAAGAAAAGCATGAGGTAAACGTTGTTGGGCCTGGTAAGCTAAGCCAAACATTTAACCCATCAAGAAAAGGCTCGCGTGTGGATGGCACATTGTCTAGAATTCCCTAGATTAGTGGCTGGAAAAACAAGGTTCTTGTGTTTTCATCTAAAAACCCATCTTTTTACCAAAAACACCTAGAAAACCTTGTTAAACTAATTCGTGGCCTCCTAAAACACAAAAAATTACCTCAAAACCTAAAATCAACCTAAAATAAAAAAATCTTTCTAAGTTTGGATCTCTTTTTTTTAGGCACTTTCAAAGTAAAAACACATATCTAATTTGAACTCTTCTCATCATAAAAAACTATCTGATATAAAAATCGATCTTTTTTATTGCTAGAATCATTATCAACGACAACTTTCTCTATTTACACTGAAATTCAACAAGCCCCTCTCTTTTCTCCCACTAAAAAAAAACTAAAAATGAAAAAAATAAAATTTAATATCAAAATTAAATTTTCAAAAATTAAAGGGACAGCTTACCTACTAGCTAAAAAAAATGGGGATTAAATTGAACTTTTCAAACAAATTTCAAAATCACCACTTATTTTACCCTTTTTTTCCACTCTAATCCTCTGTCTTTTAATTTAATTGTCCCTCCAAAAAAATATACGCAATTTAATGCTAATTTAAATTCGAATAAGCTTAATTGTGTGAAATAAAAGTTTGATATGTAAATTAAAAATTTAAAATAAACTCACCATTACAATCAAAAATGATTTGTGAAAAAGTACACAAATGTTTAGCACGCTACAACAATAATTCCAGCACTCCTTTAATATCTTTTAATTTAATTATGTGCCATCAATTCTCAAGGACAATTATGAAATAAATCAGAAGAGTAGATTACCAGTAACTTAAAAAAAAAAAAAAACCATCACAGTAATACATGCTTGAAATTGTAAAAAATTGTATGTCCTATTTAGTTGCGAGAACTACTAATTCAGTAAATTAAACTGATTGCGAGGAAACAATTGGTTTGATGATTAAAAATATATGATTTTTTTATTTAGTTTTCGTATTTAAATTTGGAAATTAGTACATGATTTATTTTGGATTAATACACAAACTAGTTCAAAAACAACAAATATTTTATAATATTTCGAAACGGAAAAATTAAAAACAGAGATATGTCTTATTGCACTTCATATTTTAATAATATTAAAATTCATTTCAAAACTATTTTAAAACATTTATATTAATTATGTCTTTTTTTTTATCTATTTAATCAAATATATTTTTATTTATATTCTTTCTGTCATCTAACATTTAATCAAATGCAATGGAGCAAAATGTAAACCTGCTTTAAAAAAAAAACAGAGAATAAAAAAATAAAAATAAAAAGAACAGGAAATAAATGAAATCAACAGGAAATGTCATCTAAAAATAAATGAGGCCAAACCTAAAATGCTAAGAGATTAAAAAAAAAACACTGTACTCCATAATTCCCCCAACCAAACAAAAAAGAAATGAAAGAGTAACCATAAATGACGTCAAGGTCTGTTAGAAATGGCAAGAAAATTAAGCTGCAAATTAATACAAAGCCTCAAAGTTTTCACCATATAAGCATCATCCCTCTCTCGTTTTCTGTCTTCTGCTACCTCTGATCTTGTCTTCACACCATGGCTCTCTCCAAGACTGCATTAGACACTGATGTTTCTGTCCACTCGACCTTCGCATCTCGATATGTTCGAGCCTCGCTTCCAAGGTGATCTATATCCCATCACTTCCTGAATCTGTTTTTCTGATTTCGATCTTTAAATCTTTTTTTTTCCATGATGAACACTCTTTCAGGTTCAGAATGCCAGAGAATTCGATCCCAAAAGAGGCAGCCTACCAGATCATAAACGATGAGCTCATGTTGGATGGAAACCCTAGGCTGAACCTGGCGTCTTTTGTGACAACATGGATGGAGCCTGAGTGCGACAAGCTCATCATGGCTTCTGTTAACAAGAACTATGTTGACATGGATGAGTATCCTGTCACCACTGAATTACAGGCGAGTTAATTATATTTGCTTAGTATTTCAGATCATATTCTTGTGTTGCATTCATAAATAATTATATATTTCCATGCATGAATTAATTATTCTAAAATGGATATTTCATTTAGATCAAAAACTTGTTTCAGCTCTTTGGATCTGTAATATCTTCTCATGAATTAAGTGATGCATGGAGGTGTGACAGCCATGATAGTTTCCTAGCCAGCACTATTCAGATCATTGTTATACAAAGATTTTGACTAAATAAAAAAAAATATATCAAAAACTTTATATTACGTCTAGTTAATGTCTCGATCGGGATAAAAGTGATATGTACAAGAAGAAACAAAAGGATATTAGGCCAGAGAAACAGAGATAGATCTGTTTTTTAAACAGTTTAATTTGAAGTAAGTTTTTCTCTTTTTAAATAATTAATTGTTTTTTTTTCTTTTGCTGATATAATTATTAAATGCTATTTTAATGTAATAAATATGTCAGTTTTTTACTCATTGAATGATATGATGTTATATATGGGATTTAAATCTAAAAAACAAAAAACCATCACATATCTATATATGGTGTAATTAATATTATATATTGATATAATCCTAATATATATATATATATTGTTGTTGCTGGCCTAGAGGGAAAGTAGGATAAAATGGAAAACCGAAAGAAGGCCGATTTTTAGGCAGGTTGAGGTTTGATTGGGTCATCATTAGGTTTGCTTGGTGCTTTTTTCCTAAGACTAGGTGTTGTTTATCCGAGATTTCAGCTTTAATCTCTATAATTTCGGTGTGTCCAAAGCTAAATAACGAGATTGTTTTTTAAAGTATTTATTATTATTTAAAAATATATTAAAATAATATTTGTTTTATTTTAAAAAATTATTTTTGATATTAATATATTTGAACAATTTAAAAATATAAAAAATTAAATAATTTAAAACAAAATATATATATATATATATATATATAAATCAATATTTTTTAAAAATATTTTTAAAACTCAAAAATAAAGGAGTTAAGAAAAATCATGAAACAACATTATTTTAAATTTACTTAATTTATATATCTAACATGTGAGTCAAACCATGGCCCAAACAGATTTAATAGCTTTGATATTAAAAGAATTTAGAGCAGAGATTGGTAAATAATTTTGGAATTTGTTTTTATTAATAAATCATATTCACAGTCAGTAAAAAGTGATGGAATCCCGATACACATTTTGGACCACAAACTCTCTTTAATCTTGTATGATAATTTCTCTTGAAATATCAGTATTTTTTAAAATATATATAAAAAAATCAATTAAAAAGCTAGAAAGATCACATTATAGATAAATGCACCAAAATTATTAAGAAATCGTTGTTAAAAATAATTCAATTATTTTAAGGAGATAGATTTCATATACAATATTATCATTACATTCAAATAAAAAATTAGAGCAAAGAACATATTTAATTATTTATCCCCCAACTATCATGCAACTCTCAACAATGTCTCCAAACAAAAACAAATTCCCAATTGGATCCCCTAATCGATTAGACCTTACCCGATTAACCCTCCCCTTAAATTTTTTGCCTTTAAATCTTAAGAAACGAGGCCGTTTTAATTGGGTGATGTTTGATAGAAGAGGGATCTAATTGGGAATTGCTTTTGGTTTGGAGAGCCAGCAAGAATAATGGGATTTTTTGGAGACAAATATGTCTTTTTCCAAAAAAAAAATATCAATTTAGAAAATTATCAAAATAATTTAACCACAAAATTCCCTTCTTAAAACAATAAAGCTTCTCATATAATTTTGCCTTATTCTTCATATGGTCTTATTAATGAGAAAACAAATCAGTCCCAATTAACTCAAAAAATAATTAATTTAAATCTGAATTACAATCATCTTTTAAATAACGAACATTTAATATTAAAGCTCGTGGAGCTCATCTTCTAATTCCTATACAAGCAGAATCGATGTGTTAACATGATAGCACATCTCTTCAATGCCCCACTTGGAGAATCAGAGACTGCAGTTGGAGTAGGAACTGTAGGATCCTCAGAGGCAATCATGTTGGCAGGTTTAGCATTCAAAAGAAAATGGCAGAACAAGAGAAAAGCTGAGGGAAAGCCCTGTGATCAGCCCAACATCGTCACCGGGGCCAATGTTCAGGTAATAAATTTAGATTAGTACTATGCTTCTTTTTCAATAATTCAAATGTGATCATTGCTAGTATAGCTAAGAATTTGTTGACCCCTTTGCATGAATTAAAGGTTTGCTGGGAAAAATTTGCAAGGTATTTTGAAGTGGAGTTGAAAGAAGTGAAGCTAAGAGAAGGCTATTATGTGATGGACCCTGAAAAGGCGGTGGAAATGGTGGATGAGAACACAATCTGTGTTGCTGCTATCCTTGGCTCCACTCTCAATGGAGAGTTTGAAGATGTCAAGCTCTTGAATGATCTATTGACCAAGAAGAACAAGGAAACTGGGTATGATCTCTCTCTCTCTCTCGACATTACATTCTTACATGTACGTTACCCTAAATCCAACAAGAATTTCACTATTTTGCAGATGGGATACACCAATCCATGTGGACGCAGCAAGTGGAGGATTCATAGCACCATTCATATACCCTGATCTTGAATGGGATTTTCGGTTGCCATTGGTGAAGAGCATCAATGTTAGTGGACACAAATATGGACTAGTTTATGCTGGAATTGGTTGGGTCATTTGGAGGAGCAAAGAGGACTTGCCTGAAGAGCTTATCTTCCATATCAATTATCTCGGAGCTGATCAGCCCACCTTCACCCTTAACTTCTCTAAAGGTTATTTCCAAGCTCAAAATAGCTTTCTCTTAACAGTTTTCTGCCTACCTAGCTTACCCTATATCTTACATGGATAAGCTAAATCTTGCCTCTTGTTGTTGCAGGTTCTAGTCAAGTCATTGCCCAGTACTATCAACTGATTCGTTTGGGTTATGAGGTAGGTTTCAACATCTATGAACATGAGAAATTAGCTAGTTTTGAGACACCAAAATTATTAATCTTTTTTTCATCAGGGATACAAGAATGTTATGGAGAATTGCAGAGACAACATGCTAGTGCTCAAAGAAGGATTGGAGCTGACAGGCAGGTTCAACATTGTCTCTAAAGACATTGGAGTACCATTGGTAGCCTTTTCTTTGAAGGACAATAGCACCCACAACGAGTTTGAGGTATCCGACATGCTAAGGCGGTTTGGTTGGATTGTGCCTGCATACACCATGCCTCCTGATGCTCAACATATTACAGTGTTGCGCGTCGTTATACGAGAAGACTTCTCACGAACACTAGCCGAACGGCTTGTCAATGATATCCAGAAAGTTATGCATGAGCTTGAGACCGTACCATGCAAAGTTTGTGCTAGGATTTCGATTTCTGGTGATGGTGATAATGAGCAGCATGGTGCTGTGGTTGTGAAGAAAACTGCTCTAGAGACACAGAGGGAGATAACTACAATTTGGAGGAAGTTTGTCATGGAAAAGAAGAAGATGAATGGTGTTTGCTAAAGATTTTTCTCACTTCATCAATTATCTCCCAAAAGAGTAGAGCCTTAGTCGCATTTGGAAATTAATGCCGGTGTGGTTGTGATTATATTCGCGTTGCGAACCGAAAGCATTATTTTAATACTTTCGATTTGAAAACGCGAATAATATTTTTCAAGTTGCAATATTTTCTATTCCTGGAATTTGTTAAAATTCTACTTATTATATGATAATAATATATATCCCTCTTAAGCTTTCAAGGTTTTATTTTACAATTAAGTAGTATTCTCGAGCGAATTTAATTTCATATATCAAAATTAAATTCAACACATATTTCACAATGAAATTTAAAGTACATGATTAGGAAAAAAAACTTACTGAAAAATATCTTTAATGTCTAATTGAGCTTGTTTCATAAGCCTAACACAAAACATAATTAACCAATCCCTTGAAATTTCAATCTTAATTAAGAGATGTTTTAGTGGACCTTCTCTTAATTACAGGTAATTTCAAATTAGTTCAAGGGAGAAGGACAATATTATGAAATTGGTAGACAACAATTGATAAGTGTTTTGCATTATGTAACCAGGTTAGGTTTTTCTTAACTAAAAAAAAAAAAGATATTTATGTAATGCTAGAGATTTTTAAAAAAAATTGAGACTCGAGTCATTGACATAAATGGATTTAATAAATTTAGTTAATTTAATAATATGATTAAAAAAACATCGATAGTAAATAAAACGAGAAAAAAATTGGAGATAGTTAATTATTAAAAATAAATTGTCAATATTATATTCGAAGGAGAAAAAAAAACCGTTGGAGACTCACTATTATTTCATTGTTGACACCGCTCCACCATTAGAAAGAACTCATCAAGATGGTTTTAGCATTACTGTGAAAGGTTGCATGACCACAAGAGTAAGGACTTAGAAAGCAAACCAAACAAAATATCATAATGTGATTATCTTATTTTTATATTTAATCAATTAATTTAATTAAATTTTAAAAAATCCTTAAAAAAGGCTTAATCTAACAAAGAAAAACGAATAAATTATCAAATTCTTCTAAGTCAACTTGATTATAACAAAAACAAAATAGGCTGAAAATACAAAAAAAAAAAAACCTTGGACACCAATTAATTTTTTTTGCTTTTAAATATAATTTAATTATTTTATCATGCTAATAAAAAAATAAAATGTCGACAAAGAACATAGACTCTAGTTAAATATTTTTGTTTTTAAAGTTAATTTAATTATTTTATTATGTTTAAAAGGTTGAAAAAACAATCTACCCTGATAAATTTGGTTATGATCTAGTATACCTTGAAAAAAGACTGTATCACCTCTAATAAACAATTCAATTATTTTTGTTGAGATAGGCATAATAGTTATTATATTATTTCAGTGTTTTGTTTAATGTTTCATAATGAAATACTAATTTCCTTTAGTTTTTTAGTTTTTTTAATATTAGAATAAAAAAAGGGAGGCATAAATTAGTTTATGATATTAGAATTTAAAAAATGTGAGCTTTATTAAACTTAATTTATTGTTTTAATTTTTTTTTAAATAAAACTCAGATGTTTAAGAAAAAACCAATTACATGTATTAAAGACATTAAATAAGTGTAATTTTTTATGATAATATTCTTATAATTTTATAATAAATTATAAACAAAAAAAGAAAACATTGTGATTGATTAAAAGTATTAAATGAAACTTAACAAGCACCCGTACCTAAAAAAATTATTAATTAGGATGATAAATTCAGAAGCGATCTTCAATTTTATCCCTGACAAATAACCGTTTACATTATAATTAATTTCATTTTTAAATGTATCAGCCATTATTTAATTGGGTTCCGATATTCAATCCAATAAGAATAAAAATTATTTTTATTGGATTGAAAATGAATAGCTGGCTGAAATTAAACTGATTGTGGCATAAAATTTTTTATAAAATTAAAAATATTTTTCATAATATACAGTGATCTTTAAAGTTGCAACTTTAATTATAAAATCCTGACAGGATTGGTTGATTGACTTAAAATCTAACTAATTTAAAATTTAAATTGATTTAAATTAAAAAAATTAAAAATAAAAATATTAGATAACCCGATTAAAATTAAACTTTTAATTCATTAATTTTTTAAAAATATATATTTTTAAAAATCGATTCAAACCAGATTTTACAATTATGGTTGCAACTTGTAAGGTTATAAATAGAGAAGTAATTTATTTTTTTATTAAACAGGAGATCTAGCATGCATACTTCAAGATCCTTTCTAAATCTCTAAATCTCCATCATATTTCTCTCCTGGGAGAACTCGTTGGAGTTATCCTAACTTCCATGGAAAACAATTGACTTTGCCGTTTGAAGGACAGGGCAACCACCGACACCACATGCCTCCACGGAACACTTTGAAGGACGGGCCAACCACCGACACCACGTATTGCACCATCCCTTTCTCCTGTGTAGATATCGAACAGTTTACTTTGTCCACTCCATACCATATTACAAAATACGAGGCGTCTCCGACAACGAGGACAAAAATCAAATGACCAGCAGGTTTATAATTTAATTAATCAAGATTTGAATTTACTTTTTAAAAAATATTTACTTTATTTTTATAAATTTCAAAGTTATTAAAAATTTATATAACTATTAACTTTAAAACTTATAAAATTAATTAAAATCTGTAAAAATTGATCCGCACACCATCATTAATAAAAAACAAAATAATCAAATAACCAGCTACAATGAGGAGAGAGGGATTTTAAGCCAAGATTATAATTTCTTCGCTTGCAATGAACTAAGAGTTCCGAGCCTGAATCCAGATCGTTAGTGATGGAAAGCTGTGTTCTTTTTGAACACCAAGCATCGCTCAGGGATATGAACAACATGAACAGTAGTAGTGCCTTGAAATATTTAGTGAAAGAAATCATGCAAGTATTGGAGTTTAATAGGACTTGATCACCTGGCAATCACCTGGTAAGTGCTTTGCACAAACTCATGATAGAGCTTTTAAGGTGTTTTTTTTTTTTTTGCGCATGTTTGAGTGCAATTTAAAAGTGTTTTTAAATTGAAAAAACACGAATGAATATTTTTTTAATATTTTTTATAATTTTAATGTGTTAATATTAAAAATAAAAAATTTTAAAAAATATATTTTAATATATTTTTACATTAAAAATATTTTTAAAAAGTATCACATATATAACAATATCAAACAAAATCATATTATATAATAAAAAACAATAGTCATTTACCTTAATTTTCATGTTTATCTTTACCCAGTGTATTGTGAGTTTTGTAGATTGGACAAAATATTAGTTGTTGTTATTATTATTGTTTTTTTTTATTATTATTATTATTAAATAAAAAAGAACTAAAAAAACTTGATTTTTTCATTGTAGTGACCAAAGGTGAAAAGCCAAGTTTTTTTTTCATTTTGGTCCTTATATTTGTGAGAATGTTTTTTAATTTCATTCTCTAATATTGGATTTATTGGATATTGAACTTCTTAATTTACTTTGATTTGTTTTCTATAGAGTTTTCTGGTCTCACAACACAAGTTTTGCAAGTTAGCTGTGATAACTCAAGTTATTTTTTACAATTTTTAATTGTTATTTCTATCAATTTCATTCTTCAACATTGAGTTGATAAGGAATTGGGTTTTATAATTGTTTTTTATTTATTTTTTATGGAGTTATCATAGTCTCACGACCCGAATTTTGAGTTTTATGGGTTAGCCGTGTTAACTCGAGTATATTTTTTTTCTCCTTTTTTAAATTGAGTGGTTATTTTTTTATTTTATCCTTAAATATTTGATTTATTGGGAATTTGACTTTATAATTCTTCTTATTTGCTTTCTATGGAGTTATATCGGTCTCTTGACTCAGGTTTGGCAGTTTAACCCTAGTTGACTCGGTTTTTTTTTTGTATTTATTTATTTATATTTTTTACTTTAATCCTTCAACATTAGGTTGCTTGGGAGTTGAGCCTTATAATTTTTTTTATTTTCTTTCTATAGGGTTATCACGATCTTATAACCCGAGTCACGTGTTAGGTCGGTTCACCGAGTGTTTTTGTCCTTTTTTTAGTTGAAGTACTTTTTCAATTTCATCCTTCAATGAATTGGGTTTCATAATTATTATTTTTATTTATTTTTTGTGTGGTTATCATGGTCTCATAACCCGGCTTCCGAGTTTTGCGGGTTAGTCATGTTAACTCAGGTTTTTTTATCCTTTTTTAAATTGAGTATTTTTATTTTATTTTATCCTTCAATATTGGATTTATTGAGGATTTAACTTTTTGATTTTTCTTATTTACGTTTTATGGAGTTATCTCAGTTTCTTGATCAAGGTTTTGTAAGTCAACCCGAGTTGACTCTGGTTTATTTATTTATTCATTTTAATCCTTCAATATTGGATTGATTCAGAATTGAGCCTTATTTTTTTATTTGCTCTCTATGTTGTTATCACAATGTTATAACCCGGGTCACGGGTTAGGCCGGTTGGCCGGAGGTTTTTTTGTCCTTTTTTAGTTGAATTTATTTTTCAGTTTTATCATTTAATATTTGTTTGATTGAGAATTATGTTTTATAATTTATTTTGATTTGTTTTCTATGAGGTTATTTCAGTCTCATGACCTTATTGTTTGGTCGGTTGATTCGAGTGTATTTTTTTTTGTTTTTTTTCAAGTGATTTTTTTTAATTTTATCCTTTGATATTTAATTAATTTTAGAAATTGAGTTTCATAATTTGTTTTGATTTACTTTCTATGGGGTTATCCTGGTATTATGATCCATGTTTGGACAGTTAATCCGGGTTGACTCGCCTTATTTTTTATTTGAATTTTATTATTTATTATTTAGTTAATTGAGAATTGAGTTTAATAATTTTTTATTATTATTTTCTATTGGATTATCAGGGTTTTATGATCTGGGTAACATATATGACAGGTTAACCCGATTTGATCCGAATCGATCTAATATATTGTCGTTTCAGTATTTTTTAAAAAAATATATTATCTTGATTTTTTTAAATTATATTATATTTTTAATGATTATCTAAATTATTTTTAAATTTATTATTAATCAGGTCGTATCAAGTTAAGTTAATATTTATTCAGTTAAAAAAACTATATCAAACATTTTAATATTATTTTTATATTAAAAACCAATTGATCAAAGTCACAGCATAAGGCTGTCAATTTTCCAGTACTATATCTAATCACTATCTCTTTAAGATTTGTAACTCCAAGATTCCACGGTGTTGCAGGGGACATTAAAAGGAAAATAAAAAATTCTAACTAAAAAAAGATACAGATAGAAACGATAAATTTATCTGTATTTTATATTTGAAAGAATAGAAATTTATTTTATGTATTTGATTATATCTCTTCAATCAAACAAGTTAATTTTTTTTTTAAGAATTGATTTTTTTTATTGAGTTTCAGTCTTGAATTTCACATGTTGTAAATTTAAAAAATTAACTTAGATTTAAGATTCCAACATGGTTTTTTTTTACTTCATGCTTTAATATTAAATTATTTTGTTTTTTTAACTCGTGATTTTTTAGTTTTATTTATTTAATTGGAAATTGAGTTTTTTATATGATTTTTCAAAACAATTAAAAAATAACTCAAATTATCTTTTTATTTGTTGTTTTTTTTGGTTAAATTTAGCTTTTTTAAAAGAAATTTTGTTTTTCAACTAAATTAAATTAATTGATTAAAAGTATTAATGAGATGCTCAATTAATGATATTTTATTTGGTTTGCTTTTCGGGTTATTGCTTTGAAGGCGCATGCAATCTCTTTCGGTGTCGTCGTGCAGCGTTTCATAATGACGTTAAAATCATTTCGGTAAGCTCTTTCTGAGTGATTAAGTAGTGTCGACGATGGAGTAATGATAAGTCACTAATATGCTTTTCTTTTTTCTCCTCACATGTATGATGTTGGCTAATCATTTTTCTTAGTTAATTATTGCTTTTTTTATTTGTTTTATTTATTGTCGATATCTTTTTTAAATTATATTATTAAATTAATCAACTTATTGAATTTAGTTAAATCAATGACATGTGTTTCATATTTTTCTTATTTCTTTGAAAACATTACACCTGCCTAAACATCTTTTTCAGAGAGAAAGGGAATTAAGAGGGTAACTCCATTTTCATCCCCCAACAAATAACCTTTTAAAATTGGTTAATTTCATTTTCAATGTATCAGAGATTACTTAATCAGGTTCTAATGTTGAATACTAATTAATAATAACCTTGGATGGAAGGACCCAATTGAGAAATGTATGATACTTTGATGATCCAAATAAGAAATTATATAGTTTGGGCATCCAATTGCGATTTGTGTTTAGATTTTTTTCCGAATTAAAACGAGTAAACGACTACACGAGAATATCATTAGCCGCCTCACATAATTGAAGCAGGTCTCCACCACAAATTTATGAATTAAAATCGAAGATCTTCAGTCCAAGCAGGACATGGACGTGGAGCGTATCAATATGCCCTAGCCCAATAACAAAAGGACACGCTTTATATATATACACACGCGTGTGTATTAATGTCAACCAACAGTGAACGCTCAAATGGTTGGATGATTGTATTTTTAAATAAAATCTCGAGATCAAATTCTATGAATAAAATATATTATTGAGAGTTTTATCTTATCTACTTGACCTAATTAAATTAGTTAAAATTTAGTGTTTTTAATTTAAAAAAATATAATTTAATTTGTCAATCCTGAATTTGTTCCTTAAAAATTACCAATTTGAGAGCCACAAACATTAGAATTATTAAAAACTTACATAGTTATTAATTTTAGAATTTTAATGAATTAGTTAAAATATACATGAAGACTTCTATTTAAAAAATAATTCAGTGGACTTTCAAATACAATAATTAAAAAATAAATAAATAGAGATAAGCTCAAATTGGAAGCAAATCATTGATATCCTTGTCACACTTTCATCACACCAAGCACTCGTAACTTGTATCTACTCTTACCAAATACCAACGTCACGGTAATAAAAAAAAAAAATACTGTATTCTACACATGAAAATACACACATTGAGCCTCGTGATATCGTCAGCAATCCCATGTTGCGACACAAGCTAGACTCTTGAGGACATTAAGGTTTGGACCCCTTAACTACAGTGACTGGACATGGAGCATTTGTCACCACGTAGTTGCTAACACTCCCAAGCAACACCCTGCCATCAGCATAGTAGAAAATGAATGAAAAAACAATTATTATTTTTAAAATAATTTTTAAATACAAAAATGTATTAAAAATAATAATATCTCCGAATACTTTTACTTTTCAGCACCTTAAAGAATAATAATGTCTTCGAAGACTTTCACTTTTCAGCATTAAGAATAAAAATGATACATAATCTACTATTATCATAGTTTTAGATCCAATATGTTCTAAAATTCAGGTTTTGATTTTTTACCAGATTATTTGGGTTAATTTTTTAAATTAAAACAATATTATTTTAGTAAAAAAAATCAATGAATTGCTATCAAGTTTTTAACCAGGTCTTACCGGGTCAGTTAGATGATACCGAGTTTTTTTTTTGTTTTTTCTTCAACCTAATCTAATTCCAGCCTCGAGCTAAATTAGATTTTAAAACTATAAATATTATAATATTCGGTCAAATTTTAGTCGGATTTTTTTGGTAACTTGATCAAAACTAGAAACACTCCAACTTCTTCACCACCCGAATAGGAACAGATTGGGATTTGATTGGAACCGGATTTTAAATTAAATATAGTAGAAAATTAATTTGGTTAACTTGATTTGACATTTAAAAAAACTTACAACCCATTGTTTTACTTTTTAAATATTTATTTAAAATTATATCATTTTAAATTAATTTTTATG
>Ga0325410_1004982_pt1 | contig 14764 bp, 13 predicted proteins | sample PopdelMetagenome_16_FD_206182 | JGI IMG/M metagenome (GOLD analysis project Ga0325410, IMG submission 206182) | Populus deltoides microbial communities from Bellville, Georgia, United States - Xylem-PdIQD-R3 | ecosystem: Host-associated > Plants > Phyllosphere > Stem > Wood/Secondary xylem... | reverse complement strand
TGGCTTTTTCTATAAGAGGCAATACTGGATGGCTGGACGATGAGCTTGTAGTTGAAGATGGAATGAAACTGAGGGGCTAAGGTCTATGTTTCTGTAAGGAAGAGTTAAAAGGAAAACTATTGATGATAATGATGGAGAGAGATGACAAGGGTATGGTCTATGTGTTGGTGTTTTGGGTTAATACTGAATTGGTGGTATGGTAGAGCTAAGGGAATGATTCGGGTAATGTTTGGAAGAAATGGATGGTTGTTCAATAACTGAGATGGAGGGGTTATGTGTAGGTGAGAGGTTGTTGGTGTGTGGAGAGAGAGGATTTTAGTGGAGGATTAGGAAACTATGGTTTGAATAGTGGTGGTTGTAAGCATTATAGTGGTTGGCAATGCTATCGACCGAGGAGTTGTTGGTATGGAGGTTGATATTGTGGTTTTGGTTAGGGAAGATCAAGAGTTGAAGATGATAGCTTTTTTTTTTTTGTATGGTGGGCAGCTCTTTTATCAAGATAGGGTTAGGGTATTGGTTAATATTGGCTGACGACTTGATTTAGGTATAATGGGTCTAGGGTTTTTTTTTTGTGTTGTATAGGTGTGGAGAGAGCATGTGTTGGAATCACTTTTTTCTTTATTTCTTTTATTTTCTGGTTCCCCCCAAAAACTCTCTCATAAAATTCCTCTTTCCCTTTGCGTGTGTGTGTGACCACCCATTTATAGGTAAAATTTTCTTTGGCTTGAAGGCAAAGCAAACTAAGATTACCATTGGATTTCAAGAATGAATTGTTATCACTCATTTGATAACTTGGAGGCAAAGCAAAAAAAATAAAAATAAAATTGATCTATAGATTAAGAGAATTAATTATGTATCATCTAATTAGAAACTAGGTTATTTGGTGAGAGGGTTTTTAATTTTAGAATTAGTCATTCCCCTTCCACAGTTACAAACAGGTCACTAAAAAAATAACTATTTTTTATCTTTTTTTTATTTTTTCATTTTAAATTCTTTCGAAAAGATGTTGCAAATAACGCAAAGACATCAAGAACATATTTTTTGGTTTTTTTTCAAAAATACGGTCAACAATTGGGTAGCAACAATTTTTTTGGATCATCTAGCCTTTTTTTTTCAAATAGTAATTATTATTTTTAATTATTTTGTATGTATTTAATTTTTGAAGAGGTTAGTATGATTCATCTATACCTTTTTTATATGTTAAATAGATGAGCTTTATTTTAAAAATAAATTTTTTTATTTTTGGATAATATTTCGAATATGTGCAACCTAACATAATATTTTTTATTTTATTTTATTCAATCAATTTTATGTGTGTATCAGTTTCTATTATCAATTGATTTAATAAAAAAATTAATAAAACCAAAATAATTTGAAGATAAAATTGATACTTGCAAAATTCATAATATATATGTCAAGAAAAACAAAACTTGTTTGGCCCTGAATAATTTTATAAACATAAATGGTTGAGTAATTTGTTTCTTGAAAGCAAGGATTAAAATCTCATTACTCTTCAAACTATGAACATTCACTGGGTTTGTGAAACACTGTTAGTTTTTATGTTTTAAAAATGTTTTTAAAAAAAATTAATTTTTTTAATTTTTTTATATTAAATTAATATTTTTTTAGTATTTTTATATCATTTTGATAAGTTAATATTAAAAATAACTTTTAAAAAATAAAAAAATATTATTTTAATATATTTTCAAACAAAAAATATTTTAAAAAACAATAATATCCTCAAATTTTGGTTTCCGACCAAACAAAAGCACACAAACGACGTGTTGAATGCGAAATCCACCATTGCCTGGTCTTTTGACGATGCCCAAAATGATTTGTACTATGCGTGAGTGCCCTTTGGTCGATAGTTGGTGTCTCTATGCGTGAGGGAATACATAAGATCGGACAACGTAATGTCACAATTACTTTGGATATTCTATTCTTACCACCTTTTGACACGTTGTTGATTTTTTAAAATTTAAATTATTAAATTGGAAATGAATGTTGGATGATAACTAAATCAATCGTGCAGTTTATAATTAATGGTGGAATTTGAAATATGATTAGTTATTTTCCTTTTTAAATACAAAAAGACATGAATCCATTTTATTTTATAAATACTAATTGATAAAAAAAAAAGTTTTGCATTTATATAAAATTTACATAATTGAGTCATCCCTCGTGATTATTTACATTTACATTCTTATTGGCATTGGTTTTTTTTTGGGATTTTAAATGTCATTTTTAACATTTTACAATTTTTAAGAATAAATGATCAAATAATTAGTTGACTACATATCTAATTCACCAAAAGCTCTATTTCATTATCCACGAGGATTGAATTCAAAATTCTAATTTTGAGATGAAGCGGGGGGGAAAGAACAGAAAATTATAACAGTTAGATTTATAGTCAGAGATATTTTACTCTAATGCTAAATCCACGATCCATTATCAAAATTTTACATTTTACCAACTGAATGTTTAGTCGATAGCTAGACAAAGATTTTGTTAGCACAATTTTTACCAACAGGGTCACAAGCAGTTACTATTCATCACAAAAAATTTACTCGGTGGTTATTGTTCCGTCGGTCATTCCATTAATAATGTAATCACCAATAAATTTATAGACAGAAAAAATACGTCAAATAAAAAAAGTTATTCATTTTATTCTGTCGGCATTTTCATTGGTAAATATGACATTTCACCAACAAAAAAGACCATTTGTAATTTCATTGATAATTTTTTTTAATATTATCGACAGTTGATTTTGTCGGTGATTAAAAAGTGATGGTGACATTTTCAATAATTCGTTTTCAACTCTCTGGAATATACCGACGAACTTAATTCATCGATAAAACCGTCAATAATTTAAGTAAATTACTTTTTAAAAAAAATTATAGTAAAATGAGTAGAAAATAAATAAAATAAATCAAATTAAATTAAAAATAAAATATTTATTATAAAAATTTATCAATTCAAATATAATTCATCTAGAATAAAGAGGCTAGAGGAGTAGGAGGAAAAGGCAGGTCTTCACTGGGACCGTGAGGCCAAAAAGAGAAAGCACATATACTACTTATCTATTATTTCAACTCTATGTACAATCGCCAAAGTTTGATCATCTTAGCACTAAGTTTTTCTGTCTCAACAGCAAAATGGATCATATAAGCTTCCACTCATTGGTTTAAAATTGCCTCAAGCTTTAGATTTTGAGTGCTCGAAACCGATTGCAAGTATCCAATGATTGAAACACCCTAGGTCGTCTGTAAGTCCTCAGCCATAATGTTTGAGATATTGTAAACCTGATTTCTATCAGGTCCACCAAATGATCTTACCTTCAACCATAGTTCTGGATCAAGTTTCGGATGGGTTGAAAGATTGTCCCTATATCTCTCTTGCAATTGGGTGTTATATGTTTCATGAAAAAAATCAACAAATTAAAAAAAAAAAACTTAAGATAAGAAATTGTTGAAATCCAACATACCACAAACTTCTTAGCACAGATATTCACGAGCTGTTGGGCCTCTTTTTTACAGTCATCATTTCACATGTATATTTCTATAAAATCTCCATCAGTCTTGGTTTGCATCCAAAAACCGCTACCTACAAGAGAAAATTGTTGTTAGTTAAAAATATTCATATAAAATAACAATTTTAAAAACATTAGATGTAATAAAAAAAATTCTTAACATATGCTTCGCATGCGAAACAAACAGAACGGATCCGTCAGTGTGCATGGTAATGGAACTGTGAATCTCTTAGTTCTGGTTCTTCGTACCAGATTGCGATCATCGCACGAAATGCTCGAACATCACATGCTAAATATATTCTATTGATACAACCTCCAAGACATATGGAGGTATGAACTCCTTCCAAACCACCATAGCTTTCCAGCCTGAATGCCATCTTTCTTTAGCGTATTTTTTGGCTTTTTTAAGCCTTATGCCAAAAATCATGCAACATATATGGTAGAAATTAATTATCGGTTAATAAATGAAAAATAAAATTTTAAAATTTAAATTAAAAATATTTATTTTGATTTAATCTTACGTGGTTGAGCTGTGATTCTCTCAAACCCTTTTGGCAAACAGCGTTGTCAGCTTTATCCTCGTAAACTTTTTATTTGCATGTAAAATTTGTAAAGAAAATTAGTTCATTAATATTAATAAACTAACCAAATTAATATAATAAAAAAATTATTTAAGTATATATTAACCTTGAACTTTCTGAATCATACATCAATCATGGGTTTCCATTCAGGATTTCTAGAAACCTAACTCCATTGAAACAATGACACTTCCATTGACGATTTCATTGTTGATGTTATCGTTTGGACAACCTCAACATTTATAAACTTGAAATTGCATTTGTTAATTAAAATTAATTTTTCAAGAATTATTAATTGTGTTTTATTTTTTAGTGGTGCATGAAGAAAAACAAACTTACATTAAATGATCGAGCTTCCACTAGGTAAGGTACTTCCTAGTAAATGCATCCCGCTTTAAAAGCATCCCCCTCGGCGTGGTGGCATCACACTCGGTGAGCCCGCGTCAAGATTGGTTGCTTATAACTTAGGAATCTGTTCATGGTCGGCACTTGACACTCATAGTCGTCAGAAGCGTTGCTAGAAGAACTAGCAACGATCCTATCCGTATAACGCTACTGACTTTCTCCTGGGCATCTACACATATTAAAAAATTTTAAAAAGTAATAAGATTCCTATTCTAAAAAAAACTAGCAGCATCTCTCTTATACGGGAGACGAACCAAAATTCTATTAGCTGCATATACAGTAAAAACAACTAAAGCCACAAACCAGCTGATTTTATTTATGACTAATATAATGACATTAATGTTGTTATCATCTAATTCCCAATTCATAAAAATAACAAATTTAAAGACAATAAGTACCAAGATTATAAAATTATGATTAATAAAATACACATAAAAAATATAAAAAACTAAATTTCAATTCAATGAATAAAAAAAAACAATAAATAAGATTAAAAAACACAAATGAACATAAAGCTAAACAAGCAATATTTTTTGTATCAAGAACAAAACATAAACGCATAAAAGGGTCCCCAGAAAAACTTGAAATGTAACAGTTATATTATATTTTTCTTGCGAGCCTAACACAACCACTTAATACTAAGTTCCCCACTATTTCATAATTCAAACCAAACTATTCTTCCAATCCAATCCACTTCCTTAGTAAATAAATAGATTCATAAATTTTAATTCTAAACTACAACAACAACAATTTTAATTTTTCTATAAGCTAAATAAAAACATCAAAAGTGAAATTCCAACTGATCCTAATTTTCCAGGACAAAAACCAACAACACCATTGTAATAAACTATTATTCAATTTTTCCTTTTTTTCATTTTTTTAGTGAATAAACAAACACACATAGAAAAACCTAGATTTAAAAATAAAACCTTCCTTCCCCTATTTTCCTCATTTTCTTCCACTAAACGAATTGAAACATCAGCTACCATACCAAAAAAAAAATTTAAAACCCATTTTAATATATAAAAAAGCCACGTAGAAGAACAAGTCAAAAAAAAATTCAATATAAAACAATCAACCAACACATGCATCCATAAAAGATGAAGAAAGACATTGACCTTGAAATCTTCTTCTTGATGGTGTGGAGGACCTTGCTGGAGTGTCTCTGGAATAGCTTGAGAATGAAAAAAAACAACTAATTAACTTAACAAAACTGAAAAAAAAATAGAAAGAAGAAGGAGATTACTTAGGGTAGAGGATGCTTGCATTAGGATAAAGTGAGGGAGGAAGAGAATAAGAACGAATAAGAAGAAGAAAAGATGGGTGTAGATAGAGAAATAATTTACAGAGAGAAGAAGTATTTGCCTGAAGTATTTTACTAACGGGTAGTTAAATATTAATATTTTTAATATTTTCATCAGTGATTTCGTCTGCAACCTTTAATTGAAATTTTTAGAAACCCCCTCAAATATCATTGATTACTTTTCGGTTCGTCCGTGATTCTGTCTATAATGAAAAAAATAAATTGTGTCATTAAGAAGTGAACAATTCCAAATCTCTCGGGAATATGCTGATGGATATTATTCGTCAGTGATTTTATTTGTAATATACATAATAAAAAGTTTCATTGGGAAGTGAATAGTTTCAAACCTCTTGGGAACACACCGACAACATTATTCGTCAATAATTCCATATGTAATATATATAATAAACAATGTCATTGGGAAGTGAACAGTTCCAAACCTCATAAATATACCGACAAACATTATTCGTCCGTAATCTCATTAGTATAAAACAATTTATATGTCTAGATTGTATATGTATTCCTTAATCATCCATCATGCAAATACTTAAAATTATAACTTAACTCAACACAGCACAATAACCTTAGTTATGTGTATAATGAAATCATAAAAAATAAATGTTTCATTGTCATGTAATAATAAATTCAAGTCATTGTCATTATATTAAAGTTAATTTCATCCAGAAATATTACATTATAGTTAATTCATTACGCATTCATGTTGTGCAAATTATTCAGAATTGTCTTCTTCTTCTTCAAATCATCATCGTCATCTCTATCATAATCTTCTACATTGATTTCATCGCTATCATCATCTTTATTTACTTTTGTATGTCCATTAGTTCTCAAAACATCATTTAACTCAACATCAACATCAACAAAAGTAATCTCAACAATACAGAAATTTGAATTTTCTTTTAGGTCAGTAGACGAAGCAACTCGACATGAATTAACTAACTCATTAAGTTGAAAGACATCATCTCCCACAATTACTTCATCATTACCATCCTAAACAACTTGGACACAACTCCTTGGTTTGGTTTTCATTATGAATAACAAGTAAACTCTTGAATGATCCTTTCTAAAGGAAGGAGTGTATGTGTAATAAACTTACTGGCATTGCTTGATGAAAACAAAGACATCATTGACGTTGCAGAGTTTAACCTTTGTAATAATTTTGACCAAACCATGATGGAGATCTATTCTAATCCATTTATTGGTGGAATCATACCAATAATATTTAAATAAACAAGGCTTTATTTTGTTTCTTATGATATTGCAATTCAATGATATATTTTAACTTCCTATAATAGTCAACTTCAAACTCATTAAAAGTTGATTATTTAACACAAACCTCACTATTATATGTTTTCTACCCTAAACATATTTTTCAATGTGAAAAAAATATTCATTGATAAAATACTCATTATTGCACTTTATATTTTTTTAAAGACTTAGACATAGTAAATTCAAAGTAACATTAGCATTTCCTCCCAATTGATAAATTTAGTACAAGAATTACAACCATTAATAGTTAATAAGAAATGTGTAATAAAATTAAGTATTTCAAGAATTAAGCATAATTAAACAGTTCTTACATATGTTCTAAACCATGTGGAAAATTATTTATCTTGTAATTAAAAAATTTGAAATTCAGTCAGCTATGAGTTTTGGGATAGTAAAAAATGATGATGTTGCCCATGAGGGATTATTTAATATATCAGTGTATGATAGTATAAGAGATATTTTTTTTCAAAAGTAATGACATGTTAATTATTATACTTACTTAATAAACATCTTAATTCATCACAGTTAAAAAACATATAACTATATGCATATTGAATTAAATTTTTTTCATGTATCTTCCACTCATAATATTTTTTTATACAAGTTGTCCAGGATGAGAAAATATTGACAAGTTCTCACTCAAAGACATTTTGTAACACCTTGAGATTTCCTTATGATAAATGCAATTTCCATGAGCCTTGAACTCAGGAAAAATGAGGATTTTATTTTTCAATATTTATAACGTCTTAGTTGCACACACAATGTACTATAATAAATAATAAATGGTTAAGGAAATAAATTAGCATTTGATGTAACAGAAACATAACGGCTAAGAAATGAGAAAAACATAAATACTTTTTTTGTTTGGTTACAACTCCCAAAAATTTAATAATATCCTAAATACTCCTAATACAAGAAATTTCATGTTACCCTTTAATTGAAATTTTTGCATTAGTAGAAAAATATAGAGAATGTATGCGATTGATGAAATAGGAAATTACCATGCTCAAATGAATAAAATTAACCTTAGATGAGGTTTTGAAAACAAGAATCAAAGAAGAATTGATCCCCCATTGGATGTTAAAAAAAAATCGACAAGGCTTTAGAAGAAAAGGAAAATTGTATTTGACTAAGTGAGGATTGTAGCATGGATGGAAATATATTTAATGGGGTTAAGTAATGCATAAACAAGTAAGATGTAAATAGAAAAAGAAATGTCATCCTTACAAAACTAAGAAATTTAGCAAAGTGAGGAAAGAAATAAAAGGATGGAAGTCAGCAACCAACACTACTAATAAGGCCAGTTACCAAATCCTCACCCGTCGATGTGAGATATTACAATCCACCCCTTTTAAGGAGCCCGATGATACCGTCGGTACAATTGGACAGCCAGTGAGGCCGGCTCTGATACCAAATTTCACAGCTCGGCCTAACCTACCAGATATTATCCACTTTGGGCCTTACTGCCCTTACGAATTTGTTTTTGGTGATCACGTATGAATCCAAAATGTGTGTGACAAGTCAGCAACCAACACTAATAATAAGGCCAGTTATCAAATCCTCACCTGCCAATATGAGATATTACACATTTCCCCCACGTCGTTATGTGTTGGAACGCGATTGATTTTTGTGCTCAATGAGGCTCAAAATAGTACGAGATAAATATTAAGATCTTTTCAATAATAGAAGTCTCGCATATCAAAATCTTAACATGCATATCTGCATGAGATTAAATGAATGTTTTGAACAAAAACAAAACAATAGAAGTTTAATTATGATACATGTGTAATCCCTAATCTCTCGAATGGATACTTCCATCTATTCTGAATTAGGCTTTCAAATTTTTCCTCAAATGATAAATATATAGGTAGATGTTCCATTTAATTGAAGAACGATTGAGAGAATATCATCTTATGTTTACAGATTGTTTGGACGATATTCGTTTCAAACATCTCTATGTGATGTGTATGTAACTTGTTTGAGCATAAATCACTAAAGAAGTGATTGATCTTCGTAAGTGCATCTCATATCTCATTTGGTAATAAATCTCGATAAGTTAGTGGAATAAGTGTTTGCATAAACACGTGATGTCATGACTCTTCTTTAAATTCACCAATCTAGATATGTTTTAAGTATATCCATCAGGAAAACACAAGCTCTTAAGTTATTGGTAGACAAGTAATTGTGCATTCTTGTCTAAGGCAAAGCGAGCTTTGCGCTTTACAACCAATAACCCATCATGAACCAACTCCATATTTTTATGGTGATAAAACAAAGGTATATTCATTCTAGCCTTCATATTGTTCTTTGTCTTCCCTTTCACGTTCATAATCGTGTTAAAAATGTTTTCAAACATGTTCTTTTCAATGTGCATGTCATTAAGGTTATGGTTGAAGAAATTGGTCTTTTAATAAGAAAGCTCCCAAAACATATTTCGCTTTACCCAATTGTAGGTCACACCAAAACTACAAAAATTCTACTTACCAGATTGAAAACTAAACACAATGTCAGCGTTCTATGACACCACGTCATACAATTCTTCACTCGATGGTAACGGCGGTACAACATCCCTTTCAACTTTACCAACAAAAAATTCATTTTTATTCTTTTTGTACTTGTGATAAGTTGGTAAGAACCATCGGTGACAATAAAAAAAAACTTTACCACTACTTTATAACGTGAAAGCCTTGTTATTTTCCATATAAATGGACATGTTAATTTTTTATGTGTGCTCCAACTAGAAATCATTCCATACATGAAAAATCATTGATAGTTCACATCAAAGTTGTCTTCATCTGAAGATTCTGATTCATTAACATATCATAAGTAAAAGTCTTAGATGACAATAACTATTTGAACTCATTAATTAATGGTTGAAGACAAACATCTATATTTTGACCTAGACTATTAGAACCGAGTATGACCATAGATAAAAACATGAACTCTGACCCCATACATATCCCCGGTGGCAAGTTATAAATCGTGAGTATCACCGACCAATAAAAATAAGGAGTAGGAAATGACCCGAATGAATTGAATTCGTCTATATATAACCTAAGACTTACGTTTTTCGATTCCATTGAAAACTGAGGATATACTCTGTTAAAATATTTACAGGTTTTACCATTGGATGAGTGCAACATGACTTCATCCATCGCATCATGTGGATGATGCCTTGCCATGTGATTAGTAGTATTTGGAGACATGAATAACCCAAAGTCTATGGGTGATTAAAAAGTATTTAAGTTTTTTGTATGCGATAACAGTCTTTTCCTTGTGAGTTCTAGGTTTATAACGAGCATGCGTACATGTTCTACACTCGATTAACTCTGCATTTTTAAAGTAGTACAACATACAGAAGTTTGGACACATGTCAGTTTTCTGGTATCCTAGATTGAAGGTTTCATCATTGATTTAGCAGCATGAAAGTTCTTTTTCAGCCTATTCCTTTCAGGTAAAATGCTTCTTCCTCATTCGATAATTCTATCGTAATTGGCCTCACTCAATCCATAATCTAACTTGATGGTGAACACTAGTGCAACAACTGATAATTTATTGTGATTTGTGCACCCATCCCATATATATATATATTCATTTGTCCACGCTCCACTGTGGGTTGAACCATGTTTTTAAAAATATAAAAAAGAAGTTATTATGAGCATGGAGATTTTTTGCAATGCTATGAACTCTGGCAAGACGAAAAATCTTTAAAAGCTGACTCGATGTGAATTGGTTTATTTAATAGGTTTAGAGGAAACCTATATGACCTTTTTTTTATTTTCAAAAACCAATGTTGAACGTAAAATTTTTTAAAAAAACTAATAAGGTAAAAAAATAAAAGATAACGTCGAGCCATGTAAACTTTTCAAACCAATAATCTGGGATATTAGATAAAAAAAAAATAGCATACATTGAAAAGAGTGAACTCATTTCCCAACCAATAATTTGGGATATTAGATAAAAAAAAATAGCATACATTGAAAAGCAGTGAAACTCATTTCCCAACCAATTTAATATCGAATGATGAATTATCACTATTATTATTATTATAACAATTACTTTTCTCATCGTTATTATTATCATTACTAATATTCTCACTATTATTATAGCTACCACCATTACTACTGTTATCAATAAGTACTATCATAATTATTATTAGTATTATTATCTTGATCGCTATCATTATCGTTGTTATTATCATTGTTATTATTATTATTGTTTATACTATTGTTATAATTATTATCACTACCACCATAACTAATATTACCTTTATTTTTATTCTTATCACTATCATTGTTGTTGTTATTATTATTATTACTATTATAACCACAACAACAATTATTATTACTACTACTATTACCACTACCACCACCACCACGATTGCTGCTACTACCACCACCACCACTACGATTACCACTACAACTATGACTATACCACTACCACTACCACTACCATTATACTGCCATCATAATCATAATTATTATTATTGTTGTTGTTGTTATCACAATTATTACTATTATTGTCATAATTATTGATATCATAGCCACTACAACCATTATAATAAACCACCACCACCACCACCACCACCACCACCACCACCATCATTGTTATTATTATTATTATTATATCAAAAATCATAAACTTGTTTTGAATGATATAATAAAAAAATCATAAAAACTTTGACAAAAAGCAAACGAAACAAATAAGAAATCAAACGAAAAAGGATCAAACTAAAATAAATATTATTTCTATTGAAAAAAAAAACTATAAATTTGATTTGAAGGGTAAAATTAAAAACTATAAAAACTTTGATGAAAGAGCCAAGGGAAAAAATAAGAAATCAAAAGTAGAAGGACCGAATTGAAAAATATAATATACACAAATTAGAATTGAAGGACTAAATTGTAGACAAATAAAACTCTAATAAAAGAGAAAACGACCAGAATAAAAAATTAAAACTAAGAGGATGGAATCTGAAACACCAGCCAAAAATAAAGACGGATTTAGGAGGACTGAAACTATAAAAAAAATTAAATATTAAAAAAATAAGGACTAAAATGAAAAATAAAACATGTGAGAAATTGTAATTTAAGGAAAAAATTGAAAAAAAAACTTTTACCAAAAAAAGAAGGACGAAATAAAAAATTCAAAAATAAGGACTGAAATTGAAAAGCAACAAACAAAGAGGACAATTGTACACTTTAGCTGTCAATAGAAAGAAAAGAAAGAAAGAAAGAAAAATCGATTATCGGTGGCAATCCAACCATTATAAACCCACAAACATCACACCATGTGGAAGAGGACACGGCTATGCATCTAGAGAGATGGCGGATTGCCAGATTTGGCCATCGGGTGGTGTCACATGAGCCATCTGAATGGTGCAGATACTACCCATTCACTGGTGCACGAAGAACACGTGCCAGAAGTTTTTTGATTAAAAAATTAAAAACAAAATATGAAAATACCAAAACACCCCTCATGACTCTCTTAATTATACAAAATACCTATGTGAAAATACAAAAATACCCTCAAAGGCAAATTATTTTTTTTGTCTTTTCTAAGGTTAAAAACATTCTTTTGCTGTACATGGAAAGTGAAAAAACCTAAAACACCCTTGTTCAACAACCCAATATTTTTTTGATCTTGAAGAAAAAAAATATTTTTATTATTACAAAACTTGTGAAAAGTCAAGAAAGTCTTTAGTTGTGTTAAAAAGTTTAAAAAGATATATACACTCCCAAACAATCTTTTAATTACCAATGAGTCAAAGAAAAATACCAAAAAATTCAAAGGTTTAAATTTTTTCTATTTAAAGGTAAAAAAATAATTTTACTGAAGCAAATCTATGGTAATATCAATCCATGGTAATTTGTGCCCATGAAACACCTATGCATTTTAGCTTTTGTTAATATATATATATATATATATATATATATATATATATATATATATATATATATAAAATATATATATATATAGATATATGGTGGCGTGGCTTGTTTATCTATTTAAAATTCGAAATCCGTGAATAAAGATCATGAAGCACCTTGACAGTTCGTCGTTTTGCTGCACCCGCCAAATTTACCCGCCAATAGAGGGTAGAGTGGGACCCAGGATGAAAGAGCAAGCGAGCCAACCCAACCCAACCCACGCCCTCCTTTTCCCGCTTTTTATTAAATTCTTCTTTTGATGGGCCTCCCCTCCTATCCGATGCACCCACCACGACGACACGTTCTCATGATTCCTCCTCACGCGTTCATTTTTTTATTTATCTCACATTTAAATAATAATAATAATAATTAGCTAACCTAAAAAGAATAAAAAGCAGTTAATGCCCTTCTCTTTACGTAAATGCCCATATTCATTCTCTCCCTTACCATCAGGCATTAGCTTGTTAGGTGATCAAAACTTCCGAGTTGAAATTATGTGATTTGGACCTTTCTATATTCCACCTGTTTTTTAAATATTTTTGGATACCCAAATAATTCGGTTGACAGATTTATTTACTTTTGAATAATTTAAGTTTTCCAGCTGGTTATATACATCTTAATTAATTTCTCATGATTTTAAAATTAATGATAAAATAAATTTTCATAGCTCTGAAATTTATAATATTCAAATTAATAATTTTTATAAAATAAATTCAAAGCATGATGAGTTAAGAGCTATATCTATTATTTATTTTTTAAACTCTCTGTACGTGAATAAATTACTCCTAGATTGTTACTGCTGAAAACTTAGCTGTTAATTAAAAGCTACTGTTTTTTCAAATCTAAAAACATGTTAAATGTTTTTTTTTAAAAAAAAAATTCTAGAGTGTAATAAAAACTTTCAGTGCGTGGGTTTTTGGCCTCCGTCAAAAGAAAAATAAATTCATTATTTATTGATAATTGAAACCATATATCATTAAGTTAATGACCAGTCATCTGAAGCAAAGTCATCTCTAAGCTTTGACGGGGATTACAAAACATCGTAAACGGCATTTGTGTCCTGTAATATCCTAAAATTGTTTGTACGCTAAAATTGATGGGAGAATCAACGTGTCCGTAACTCCGTATACTTATTTTGCTGTTCAATGTAATAGTGGAGACTTTGACCAAAAAAAAATATTTGACTTCAATATTTGAAAGGCATTTTGATACTTTCACATGAGTCATTCGTCGTTGTTGATTTGTGTGAGATTATTTTTTTTCTATGCATTATTTTTATGAAAAGTCAAATAACAAAAATATCTCCAGGAGTAAAAAAATTCATTGTATCAAGCAGGGTATATTGATATTTTTATTTTTTTAATTAACAATTGAATTATAAATATACACTTGGATCAAAGGAATTTAATTCATGGGGACCAGGGGCATTAGGGTCTTCTGGCTTCGATTGTTTTGTTAATTGTTTTGGCATGAGGGTAGTGTAGTAATTTGACATTAAAATAATATTTATATTAGAAAAAGTTGTTGGCACGTGATGTTAACACGCTAACGAGTGGGAGACGTCGCGTCTTTGTGGCGGCACTTGCGTCGTCTTCCAGTGGTCAGAAAATGGAATTCTGCCATGTTGTCTGATACCCCGCCGGTTCCTCTTCCATCCTAGGCAGTGCGTGTAGTCCAAATATTTTAGGGTTATCGCCGGAGACCTTTTTTTTTCCTCTTCTTTTCTCTCTCC
>Ga0325410_1004977_pt1 | contig 14772 bp, 9 predicted proteins | sample PopdelMetagenome_16_FD_206182 | JGI IMG/M metagenome (GOLD analysis project Ga0325410, IMG submission 206182) | Populus deltoides microbial communities from Bellville, Georgia, United States - Xylem-PdIQD-R3 | ecosystem: Host-associated > Plants > Phyllosphere > Stem > Wood/Secondary xylem... | reverse complement strand
GCTTTTCTCCTTAACCCATGTAACAAGCTTTGGGCCAATAGCTCCCAAGTCAGTTGACTTTAGGGTATTAGGTGTTAAAACACCCCTTCGGGCTTAATTGCTTAGGTTAGGGAGGCTACGAAACCAATCTTATCTACGTTTTTATTATCATTATTTTTTTTTTGTTTTTTATTATTATTTTTTTTTTTGCAAATTATAGACTATCCCTATCCCTTAGTTGTTACCTTTAACAAGAGAACATAAATAATATAATAATCCAATGTGCAACCCACAATCATATGTTAAAGTGTGTGTGTGAAAATAAAGGTTTAAGAATATTTGTTAAATGAGTATATGAGCAGAATCAAGTGATAACAATGCGAGAGTTTGTAAACCTGAATATTTCAAGAAGTATTCTGATAGGCCTTGTTATGAATATTGCATATAACCATTAGAAATTGTCTACTAAGATGCATTTCAAGAGTCAATAAAATTCCCCCTTACTCTGCCATCCTAGTAACAACAGTTTTTCCAAATGATTTTTAAAAAAATAAAAACAGTTAGTTGGTTAGTTTTCTTTAAATACTACCCTCTTCCCCCAAGCAAAACGAGACATTGTCCTCAATGTCATAAGGTAGAAAGATAGAGTATAGAAGACATCACCTGAAACAGCGAACATTGACAATCCTGAAACACACTTAAATAAATATAAGAGATAACAAAACAAAAAGATATTATGCTATTAATAAAACCAAAAGACATAAATTTTTACAAACTAAGACTCAAATCGTAGTTGTGATTGTGGCTCACATTTTCCCTTGGTTTTACGTCCAAAAACGGCTTAAACGCCCTCTATGGGTCGAGGATAGGCTTCCCATCTAGTTTTCTTAAAAAACTGGCAAACAGGGTCTTTTATAGTCAGATTTCCAAGACTAAGTCGATCATGTTCTTTATGAAAATGGGGCCATAAATCATGAATTGCACGATGTACATATCCACTAGGATGCGTCTCAAGAGTTAATAGAAGATTATCTAAAGACTCCTTACTCAGGTCATCCTTAATGAATTGTATTTTATCTTCACGATTTATAGATACCATTCCTAAAGAACAACATGTTGCATTACAGGTCCATCTAGCACATCGATGACAGACTTTCAGTCATTTTGCACGACGTTTCTTTGCAAAAGTGCTTTTACCTATTCCAGACTTGTATGAGATGAAAGAATTGGAGGACTCATCTGATAATCGGACCTTTGCTTCAATCAGCCACCGAATATATTCAAGAATTCCTTGATTCATTAACAACCTCAATCTTGCACACCTAGCTCGGTAAATTTTTGTAATCGCATTTTGAGGCAAAGCGGGAAAATACTTTTTTAATTTTTCAAGAGAAGTGTCTATTTTTTTTTGGATGAGAATTAGAGAAGAGATTCAAAGAAGGGAGAAAGAGCAAAGAATTGCACATATATATACAGATATCAATTATTATGGGAAACTGAAAGAACTGACTTAAGTCACGAAGTACCGTTATCCGCTATTTAACCGGGGTGAGAAAGACTAGCAAAACAAGAGTTACACCAAAAAGAAACACAAAAACAATGTGAGAAAAACAAAATAATCAACCTTTATCTACAAGATCATTCAAACCAATGGATTCATTTTCACTAGAAAAATTATCAAAGTAAGCTTTCAAACGATGTCCATTTACCTTAGAAACATTGTTATTCTTTAGATTCTCAATATCAAAGGCCCCATAAGGATACACATGTTTCTCAATAAATGGACCGCTCCATCTTGATCTTAGTTTTCCAGGAAATAAATGGAGTCGAGAATTATAATGCAAAACTTTTTGACCAGTATCAACTTTTTGACAATTTTCACAAGTTTTGCATAATGCATGCGTGTCCTTAAACATGGCGGGCCAATAAAATCCATTTTGAAAGATTTTCGCAACTGTCTTTTGTGATGAGAAATGATTCCCACATGCTTCAGAATGACAAAGTTTAATGACACTACTTACCTCATTGTCAGGAATGCATCTTTGAAATATTTTATCAGGATAATATTTGAATAAGTAAAGGTCATCCCAATAAAAGTTCTTTACTTCGTTCAAAAACTTTCCTTTGTCTTTGGTACTCCAATGAGCTGGCAAATCTCCTGTTGCAAGAAAATCGATATTTTTAGCAAACCACGACATTGAACTAAGAGAAAGTAAGGATTCATCAGGAAAGTAATCGTCGATTGGTGTGATGTCGGATGTCGAATCTGTTGTCATTCTTGACAAAAGATCTGCATCAACATTTTCGGTGTCTTTTTCATCCGTGATTTCTTCTTGAGAATAAATCATTTGCAAATCTTCAAACTCATCCAACTCAATTTTACTCAAAGTAGATTCAAGTTGATCATAAACTAATTCTTCAATAGAATCTACTTCTTGTAAATCATTATCATCTCCCGGTTGCTTGCAAATGTTGAAAATATTCATTTCTATCGTCATGTTTCCAAATGATAGCTTCATCAGTCCATTCCTACAATTAATCAATGCATTAGAAGTTGCAAGAAACGGACGTCCTAAAATAACAGGAAATGAATTACATGCTTCAACAGGTTGTGTGTCCAAGACAATAAAATCTACGGGGTAAATGAATTTATCGACTTGTACTAACACATCTTCAATTATTCCTCTAGGCACTTTTACAGATCTATCGACAAGTAAAAGAGTTGTAGAAGTTGGTTTTAACTCACTTAGATTAAGACTTTGAAAAACTGAATATGGAAGTAAATTCACATTAGCTCCAAGATCAAGTAAAGCTCTTTTAATTTTATGTTCTCTAATAAAGCATGAAACTGTAGGACAACCAGGGTCTTTATAATTCAAAGCATTATTGTTCTGAAGAATGACACTTACTTGTTCGGCTAAAAAGGCTTTCTTTTTCACATTCAGTTTTCTCTTCACAGTGCACAAATCTTTCAAAAATTTAGCATAAGAAGGAACCTGTTTAATAGCATCCAACAAAGGTATATTGATCCTTACTTGTTTGAAAGTTTCAAAGATTTCAGAGTTGTGATTGACTTTCTTTTGTTTGGTCATGGCATGAAGAAATGGAAGTGCTAGCGAAGAATCAGTCTTTTCTTTACAATGTTCAGATTCAACCCCTTCCTTACCCTCAGAGATTGACTCATCATCTTTCTCACAAGGTTCAAGAATGGGTTTTTCAATAACCTTACCACTGCGAATAGTGATGACTGATTTGGCTTGATCCATGTGTTGGCTTCCAGAACTACTTGCATTTGCATTGTATTGCCCCTTGGGATTTTGTTGTGGTTGAGATGGAAACTTACCTTTCTCTTGGAAACTAAGAGCAGAAGTCAATTTTCCAAGAGTATCTTTAAAATCTGTCATGCTTTGAGCAAGTTGAGTGTTGATTGTCTCTTACTTTTCAATGAATGCATGCAATGTTTCCTTAAGATTTCTTTTAGGAGGTGGAGCATAATGAAGTGCATATCTATGAGAACTTTGGAAATTATAGTGTGCTTGAAACGGTGGCTGTGAAGTTTGTGCATTATTGTTATCACTCTTCCAATTGAAATTTAGGTGATTTCTCCAATCAGGATTGTATGTTTACGAGTATGGGTTATGATTGGGCCTTTGGAAATTGTTTAAAGCATGGGCTTGTTCATGGAGACATTCCTTAAAAGAAGGCAAAGTTGGACAGTCATTGGTTGAATGTTCATTAGTTTCACAGATTTGACACACAATGTCTTGAACAGATTTTAACTAACCACTCTTTTTTAAATCTAGTGCCTCGACTTTTCTAGCTAAAGATGCAAACTTGGCTTGGAGGTCATGATCTTCCCTAAGGTTGTACATACCTCCACTAGATGTATAAGGTTGGGTTTTACTTGGTGCCTCATAAGTTCCTGTAGTGTCCCAATTTTGCACATTTTCAGCTAGTAAGTCTAGGCACTCCATTGCTTCATTAGGGTCTTTATCCTCAAAAGTTCCATTGCACATCAATTCAACCATTTGCCTATCTCTAGGAGTTAACCCTTCATAAAAATATGACACCAATCTCCATGTTTCAAAACCATGATGAGGGCAAGTATTAAGCAAGTCTCGATACCTATCCCAACATTGGTAAAATGTTTCTCCTGGTTTTTGAGTGAAAGTGATTATTTGTCTTTTAAAAGAGTTTGTTCTATGAGATGGAAAAAACTTCTTTAAAAATTGTTGTTACATTTCATCCAAAGCACGAATGCATCCTGGTCTCAAATTTTGTAGCCATATTTTAGCTTTATCTTTTAATAAAAAAGGAAAAAGCTTTAACCTGATGGTGTTCATGCTACAATTTGAATTATTATAAGTGTTACAGACCTCCTCAAATTCCCTTAAATGCAAGTATTGATTTTCTAAATCTAAGCCATGAAAAAATGGTAAAAGTTGAATAATGCCTGGCTTAAAATTAAAATGAGATGCATCAGGTGGAAAAACTATGCATGAGGGTGCACTTGTTCTGTGGGATTCATGTGGTCTCTGAGTGTTTTAACCCGAACATTCTCATTATTTTCATTATGAAGCGATTGCTTATCTTCTTCGGCCATATTTTCTGAAAATGATGAGGATACCCTACAAAGTCTACCACTTAATGTACGTGACCGGACTCTCATACACGTGTAAAAAGAGAATAAAAAGAAGAAGAAAACAAAACAAAAAAAAAAAAAACAAAGTTAGATACAAGAAAAGTGAAAAGAGAAAATAAAATAAAAACCATAATTTGTACAAGAATTTACCTCCCCGGCAACGGCGTCAAAAACTTGACATGATCAAAAGATTGATGTCTTCTCCCAAGTATAGGAGTGTCGAAGTAATAAATAACCCGGCAAGACCGGGGTCGAATCACAGGGAGGTTAATTATATAAATTATAGATAACAACAATGATACAACAACAATAGTAACAACAACAACAACAACAGTAACAACAACAACAACAACAACAACAACAATAATACTAGTAGAAGTAGTAGTAGTAATAAAAATAGTAATAGTAATAGTAATAGTAATAGTAGTAGTAGTAGTAGTAGTAGTAGTAGTAGTAGTAGTAGTAGTAGTAATAATACCAATAATACTATTAATAATGATAATAATAAAGATAAAGAAGAAGAAGTTGATGAGAACTTTGAGATGGAAGATTAACGTAAGGATTAAACAATGAAAACAACAAATGTCAAGGTTAGAGGATCCACTAATGGTATTTCAAACAAGTATAGTATAAACTCTTTTTATTACTTAACTGGAAACCACACACAAAGGAGGTTCCGATCAGATTATAAATTGTTAACATGATTACATTAGTTATCTTATTTGAATAATACTAATACTTGTAAATATTGTCAGGCATTCATGATTATAACTTATGTTACAACAAATCAAGTTCCTTTCATAGCTCAGGTGTCGGTTATACCATACAGTATGGGCTATGAAAGTGCCAAGTATTTGTTGTACCAAGTGTTATACAACATAAATCTAGATTAACCATTTAACAAGCAAAGTATTAAAAGTGAACAAGATAACAAATATAAAGCATGTTAGTATCCAACATTAAGGTCCATGTTAAGTTTATATTATACTTATTCTTACACATGTTCTTTAAAGATTATGATTAGCTAACCCGAAATGGTAGCTGATGATGTCAATGAGCTAGTGTTGATATTTTCTTGATTAACTATCCATTAGGAGATTGTTAATTATATCAACTTGAAATTATTATCGGCATTAAGGAAATTATTCAGGTTATAAATATCTAATAGTATAATGAAGTTAATGTGGGAAGTTAAATGAAAAAGAATCATTGTATGATAAGAAATGTCTTATATATAAGTTGAGATAAAGGAAAAGGAGATTTAGTAATACTTTTCAGTGTATTAGTTATTATTAGTTATTTAAATAATTATATTTGAATGCTGTACTTTTTAAGACCATCTCATTTTTGTTAATATAAACTAAGTATGTTATGCATGTTTTGAGATTGTAATGTATTCATTGCATTTTGGATTATTGATGTACAAGTATAATTGTTCCTCTTTATGTTTTGTATTTCTATAAATTCACATACATATGTTGGTTTCTATTTAAAAAAAAACTTTCATAATTGCTATGGTGTAATATCATATTGATTAATATGATGTGATGAGTACAATTGATGTGACTGAGATCCAAGATGATTGGATCGAAAATTGAGAACGTGAATAGAAGTGAAACAAGTTTTAGTCGATAACTTGGGATATTCTGGTATAGAAAAAACTCTACTAAAATTTCGATAGAAATTATGGTAGAGCTTAAAAGAGAAAAAATATTGAATTTATAGTTAACTATATCCAGTTTGTTATCAATTCATGATATCATTGATCAAGAAGTGTATTTAAAAGTTAGGTTGTTACACAAGTTGTATAAGAATAAGGATTAAGAAACTTTGGTTAATATATTGTACATATTTTAATGCTTGTAATGGTATTCAGTCATTCATGATATTGATTACTTGATTTCAAGTTCATTTCATACTAGATAAAAGCATGGGATCATTACTAAATTATCTTTTATAGATGAAAGCAATGTCAATATGTATATAATTTGTCTAATAAGATAGTAAATAACTGACTTTGTATGTTGTGGCACGCAAGTTAAATAATGTTATTTAGAGATGTATAAAAACTTGAACTGGACTCTTTAGTCGTTATTTATGATTATAATTTAATTGTCTTGTATGTTAATTTTATCATTTAATATGAAATTGTATGGAATATTGATTATGGTTGAGTGTTAACGAGGTAATCGTGCGGTTGCCATGAAGCCATGTTAAAAACAAATCCTGGATGATTTCTTAACCTATAAATCACACTTATAATTCATATATAATGTTGAGTTCTAAGTGTAATTTATAGGTTGAGAAATTTTAACCGGTTGGAACTCAATGCTAAAAATATTAATTGGTAAGGATTTTTAAACCTAACCTAGCAAGCTTCTATGAAAAGGAAGGCAATTAAGGTTGAATTTATGAATTTTTTGTTAGGTTTTATAGTAGAAATTTTGGTGAAAAGCAAATGGATTGTATATTAAGTCAATTGGGTTACATTAGGATGTGATGGGTGTTAAATTTAAGAAAACTAGGTGTCCCTAAAGGCTCAATGGTCACCAACATGGGACCAAATTGCATGTGAAAAAAATTGTGTTTATTCAAGTGTATGTGTGAGGATAATGAATACATAATGTGTTTTATATGAGATAAATTGAAGAGAATTTGCATCCTTTATTGTTGTGCATGTTTTGATAAAATAAGAGCAAAGATGAAAATTAGGATTTATGAATGTAAAATGGTTTAAAATTTATATAAATTAATGATGAATGTTAAATGTAAGTTGAATCGTAAACGATGGTTAAGTTGAAAGAAAATAACCTAGTATATTATTATTATGTGAAATTTACATGGAGTGAAAAATAATGTCATATACCTGTGGGTTTAAGAGAGGCTTCTAGAGCTATGCAACAATAAGAAAGTATTACTAGAACTTCAACAGCAGGTAGGTATCAAATACCTTCACACTTTTGTTTACCATGTTCATTATGCTAGACATTGCATGCTAGACATTGTAATTGTAGAAAAGTATTATGACTTCAATTATGGACTAAAGATGTAAGGAACTAGATTTTCTAGTAAGGAGACTAGTGCATGGTAACGTGTAGACAAACTACTTTTCCTGGTAATGGGACTAGTGCCTGATTATAGGAAGAGGAACTAGTTTTTCTAGTAATAGGATTAGTGTTCAGTAATGGGCGAAGGAGCTAGTTTACCGGTTATGGGATTGGTGCTCGGTAATGGGGCGAAGAAATTAGATATTCAATGAATGATTTATTGCCTGAAAATAGGTAAAGAGATTAGTTTTTTAATAATGTGATATTTCTAGATAAGGGTAATGTGAGTAAATACTGGAAGATGTAAAATTATGCCTGAAAAAAAGGTTAGTAGTAATGAGCCAAGCTGACTTGAGATTTAAATTGAATTAGAAAGAATTCGATTGATTTATATAAAAAAAACTGATTGAAATAGATAAAATATAGTGGAATTCCATAATTAAGGTTATTTTATTATTTGATTAATTTATGTAACAACTTGATTTTATTATGTGATAATCAATTCCAGGTACCTCTCATCAACAAGCGGAATGATAAGGTTTTTTATTAGGAATACTTTTGCTAAGATTTAAAGAACATGTAATAGTTAATCCTTTTATATTGTAATATGAGAATGTAATTAATATTAGCCTTATTGTAGGATATATCACTATATTTAAACATCTTTATAGATTTCTAATATTTTATAAGTTCTTTTGTTGTATGAAAATTATAAATGCATGTGGTTATATTATGCTACTTTCATATGAATTGATTATGTGTGCATATATGTGTATATCATATGCAAGAAATATAATAGTAGATTATGATGAATGAAACATTGGAAGTTGAGGTTGGAAAGTATTCTAATCTAATGACGAGATTATGATGATTGGACTGAGATGTGTAGTAATGAGAATTGATGTGAAAGAAGAATTAGTTGATAATTTGAGATCTCCTAATATAGGGAAGACTTTGCCAAAATTTTGATAGAAATGTCATCAATTTCATGAGGAATTTATGTAGTATTATTCAAAACTAGAAAAGGATAAACAAAATAATAATGTAAGGTTCTAACTTAATCTGGTTAACTGTTCAAACAAAAAAAGAAATTCCTAGATACATGGAATTAACATGAAGAAATTATGTAGCGATTGTATGTAAATATTAGGGATGTTATAGAGGTCGAGAGGAGTGAAAACTTAAGTGAAAAACATGGTGAGAAAAGAAACTTAGATTCGACCACTAATCAAAACCTAATGAATTTGGCTGAGAGTGGAGGTAAGAAAAAAAAAAAGAAAATATGTGTGCGATATATGGAATGTGTGGAAAAATTAAAGAAACAATCAAATTTTTATGCAAGAGAGGGTGAGATTAAATTAACTTTTTATATATAAGAAGGCTTATTTTAATGCTAACAATCTTGATTATGATGTTCCTAGTATGGCTATTTTTTTGTTGCATGAATTTGATGATGTCTTTCCCGAAGATATTTCTAGTAGTTTACCACCTTTGAGGGGAATAGAACATTAAATATAGACATTATATCCATAGGCTTGATGATATGTTAGATGAGTTGTATAAATCTTGTGTTTTCTCTAAAATAGATATGAAAAGTGGATACCAATAAATTAGGATGAAAGAAGGTAATGAATGAAAAACCATGTTTAAGACTAAGCATGGTTTGTATGAATAGTTATTCATGCTTTTTGAACATATAAATACACCTAGTATATTTATGAGATTGATGAATCATATGTTGCATGCGTTTATAGGTAAATTAGTAGTTATGTATTTTGATGATATCCTTATCTATAACAAGAACTTGAATGAACATATTGATCATTTGTGTAATGTACTTGATGTGTTGTGTAAAGAACAATAGTATGGTAATCTTAAAAAGTATACTTTTTGCATGGAAAAAATTTTGTTTCTCATATATGTTGTCACTACACAATGTATTGAGAAGGATGAGGAGAAGGCTAAAGTCATCCAAGATTGGCCAACATCTAAATCTGTGACTGAGGTAAGAAGTTTTTATGGCTTGACTAACTTTTATAGGTGTTTTGTTGAGGAGTTAAGCACTCTAGCCACGCCATTAACTAAAATTGTAAAAAATTCTATTGGTTAAATGGGGTAATGAACATAAAGATGCTTTTAAATTTGTTAAAAGAAAGCTTATGTTTTGCACTTGTTTTAGATTTACCTAACTTTACTAAAACTTTTGAGATTGAGTGTCATGCATCAGGTATAGGTATTTTGAAGCTGTTTTAATACATGATAAAAGTCTCATTACTTATTTCAGTAAAAAGATCAATAAGACAACCTGGAACTACCCTACATATGACAAATAGCTTTACGCTTTGGTGGGGACATTGGAGAAGTGGTAGCAGTACCTTTGGCCCAAGGAATTTGTCATTCATTCTAATCATGGTCTTTAAAACACCCGAAGGGACAAGGTGAGTGAATCGATGACATGAAAAATTGGTGAAGTTTATTAAGACCTTTTTATATGCGATTAAATATAAGCAAGATAAAAAAAAACATTGTGGTTGATGCGTTATCACAAAGGTATGCTCTTTTATCTACTTTAAATCCTAGGATGTTAGGATTTGAATATGTAAAGGAATTGTATGTGAATGATGGTGATTTTGCTAATGTTTTTAATGCATGTGAGAATTTAGCTTTTGGAAAATATTATAGACTTGATAGATATTTGTTCAAAGATAATTGTTTATGTGTGCCATTGAGTTTTATGCATGAATTGATTGTACATGAAGCACATGAGGGTGGTTCAATGGGGCATTTTGATGTTGCTAAGACCTTGGATGTGTTGCATGAATATTTTTATTGGCTTAAAATGAAAAGAAAAGGAAAAAGAAAAAAGGATTGCAACACATAAGTGATAAATACATTACATATAGAAAAGCAAAGTCTAAAGTCTAACCACATGGTTTGTATACTCTTGTGCATGTACCTAAGAAACCTTGGGTAAATATTTCTATGAACTTCGTATTAGGTTTGAGTAGGTCAAAAAGGGGTAGGAATTCAATATTTGTGGTTGCTGATAGGTTTTTGAAAATAGTGCATTTCATAGCATGTTATAAAATCAATGATGCAACTAATATAACATATTTGTTCTCTAGAGAGATAGTATGACTTTATGGGGTTCCTAGGAGTATAGTTTTGGATAAAGATGTTAAGTTTCTTAGCTATTTTTGGAAGGTATTATAGGGAAGATTGGGAATTAAACTGTTGTTTTCTACTACATGTCATCCCCAAATATATGGACAAACTAAAATACTTAATAAGATCTTAACCATACTTTTATGTATTGTCATATGAAAGAATATATAAAGTTAGGAAGATTGCTTGTCATTCATTGAGTTTGCATATAATTATAGCATGTATTCTACTATTGAATTTTTTACCATTTGTGATTCTTTATGGTTTTAACCCTTTAACTCTTATGGATTTGATTCGTTTTCTTGTTGATCAAAGTGTTAGTTTGGATGGTAATCATAAAATACAGGTGGTGAAAGCACTTCATAAGAGTGTACAATAAGAAATAGAGAAGAGAAATTATGATTATAAATCCAAAGCGAATAAAAGGCGTAACTAGGTTGTCTTTGAACCCGGTGATTAGGTTTGAGTTCATATGTATAAGGAGAGATTTCCAGCTCATAAGAAATCACAGTTACAACCATGAGGAGATGGACTCTTTCAAATCTTTGAGAGAATCAATGACAATGCTTGCAAAGTTGATCTGTCATGTGAGTATGATGTTAATGCCACTTTTAATATTTTTTTTCTTTTTTTGTTTAATATTGGTGATGATTTGAAGTTGAATTATTTTGAGGAAAGAGGGGATGATACGGATTAACTTACTAACATAAAAAATCCACTAGAGGTGCTAATTAGATCAATCACAAGGTTAAGAGCCAAGAAGTTAAATGAGGCACTGAATGGGATTTTTCAGCATATTTGGTCCAAGGCTGACTTCAAGGAGGCTACAACACATATGGGTCAGCTAATAATTAACTCAATCCAAGTGTAAAAAAGGCCCAAGTCTTCCACAATATAGGTTTTTGGTTGACATTATAATGGTAGCCTTATTCGAATAATTAATCTTAACATTATAAGGAGATTTTGGAAGAATATTTTAGGAGTTTCTATATTCTATAAGAAAACTAATGGGCATGAGCTATTACAAAGATTTTCATGCTTATTTAAGAGGTTAAAGTCAGTTTTGGGCTAATTTTTTTTTCTAATGCATAGTTTTACACTAACAAGTATAATTTTTAATGACCTTTAAATTGAGCTAGAATTTTACTAGAAATTTAGAGATGCATTGTTTTATATATGATTATGATTTCAGGTCAATCGGACATCATAAAGTTCTTAAAATAAGGTCTAAAAGATACTATACAAAATTTGTATTAGATTGTTAGTTGATTTATGCTTTTTTTTCTATTTTTTTTTATAAATACTTTATTCTTTTTCCAAAATTATTTAGGGCTTTTTTTTACATATTATAAATAGGGTTGTTTAGCTTGTATTTAAGTATTTTTTTTTAATGAATTTTGGTTTCAAAATAATATTGCTTGTGTGTGAGGTATTCTCATATTTTATGGTTTCCTAAAGAATTGATTTGACTTATCAAAGAACAATTGTCTTCGTAAAGTCTTTCTTATACTTTTTGTTCGTGAATTGGTATTTGTTGGGGTAGAGTTCATTCCAATAGTGTTTGTGTTTTGGTTTAAGTAATCTTTGTGTTATACTTCTATCAAACATGATTCTTTGGTTTTCCAGGATTTTTCTTTCTTGTATGTAGGTTACGAGGTTCATATCAGATTTGTTGTAAAAGGTTAATGAAAGTATGTTTAATAATCCATACATTGATCAATATAGATATGACTCATCTAAATCTAGTGGCAATGAAGATGATGATATGTTTGGCTTGAATGAGACAATAAATGTTGATGATGTAATAATACCTTATGTTCTTGAATTTGAAGATGAATCTAGATTTATATTTACTATTTTCCATGATTGGACACTTAGTCATAAACTTTCATTCAAAGGTTTTGATTTGGCAGTTGACAAACATTCAGCAATACGAGTGATTTAGTTAATGCAATTAAATGATGACATTTGCATATTCGCTAGAATATCAAATTCAATTGTCAATCTTAATCTTTGTTCAATTACAATGTGTAAAAGCACTAGAATGTCAATGGTATTTTTATGGGGATACCATAAAAGGTTGGATTCTTTTGAGATGACAAAGTTAAAAAGCCTCACATGTATATCACCTCCTTTGTCTTTATGCAAAGTTTGTTGCTAATGTTGTTTCAACCCTTGTGATGAATAACCTTTCTATGATGGTTGCAAGTATTTAGGATAAAATTAAATTGCATTACAAGTATAAAATTTTATATGATAAGGCATAAGTTGCAAAACAGAAGGTGTTTGAGCAACTTTTTTATTCACACAAGTCATTTGAAATGTTGCCAAGATTATTATTGATAAGAAAAGAATCAAATCATGGAAAGGTTGTTGAGTGGAATTATAAAGGAAATCTTGATGATAGCTTGATGGTTTTTAGAAGAGTTTTTTTTGTCATTTGAACTTTCCATTAAAGATTTCAAGTATTGTAAACTACTTATTAGTATTGATGACATATATTATGGGTGATATGATGGGAATTTTTTTATTACAATTACTTTTAATGCAAATAATGGGATATTCCTTTAGCTTTTGCATTGGTTGAAGAATAAAATAATTACAACTAGATATAGCTATTAGTTTGCTTGCAGCGATACATTACTTGTGAAAAAATCAACATCTGTATAATATCAGGCATTCATATAGCCATTAAAGAATGGTAAAAACATGGTATAAGCCTTTAGGATGTCATCGCTATTATGTCCGATATTTGTTAACAACTTTAATCACTAATAGAAAGACTTGTTTATAAAGAAATATTTTATGACGGTGTTATGAACCTTTAAGGCATAAGTTTGATATGTGGTTTTTGAGAATGTTTAAGTTGAACCCAATGATGCAACCATATTATTCAATAATTTCACCCACATTTAACTAGTGTTTTGCCTATGTTTTATATATAAAATGCCTTGATATTCTTTGTTTTATGTTTTGAAGGCACTTTTGGATGAAAGATGCAAAAAGGAGTAAATTGGAGATAATTGGCAGATTTGACCTTCAGTCGATGTTTTGTGCAGAGCGTGAGCTATAGAGGTTGAAATGAAGTGATTCTAGTGGAATTAAAAATCTAACATCCATACCTTTCTGGACATCTAAGGCAAGAAAATAAAATAAGAAAGAGCATGGAAATCGCAGCCTTTAAAGTTAAATCTCGCAATCTGCCAGTGTTGACCTTCGGCCATTCCAACTTGAATATCTAGAGCTACAGAAGTCCAATTGATGCAAACTCAATCTTCTTGGATTAATGACTCAAATTTATATAAACGCTCCAAATTTCAGCCAAAAACGATGTCATATGAGGGAGATATGATTTTTCAAAGATGACATCTGAATTCTGCCAGCAAACAGGTTTCGTGAAGAAACGAGTCCAAATTACGTTTCGAAGCATCTAAACCGATATCCAAGTTTTTATTTCAGCAATTTAGCTCCTCTAAGTCAAAGCTTGAAGATTTCATGCAAGGCTATTTCTCCTTTTTTAGGAAAATAGTTATTGAAGTACTTAAATGTAAACAGTCTACTTAATGGAGGACTATTTTGTAAAATAGAGACCTAGGGTTTCCTAAGATATAAAAAGAATGAGAGAAGAGAAGGGGGGCAGCCAGCCAAGAAGAGAAAAACGCCCCCTTCCTCTAAGAAACCCTAAATTATGCATTCTTCCTTCTTTTTGATTAGTTGTTCAACAAACATGCAAGGCTAAACACTTTTTCTTGGTTGCAAGGACACGGAAACCTTCGGATTCCAAGAACTGTGAGATTTATTTTACCTTTTCATTTCAGTTTATATGATGAATATGTTTGTTCTCCTATGCTTATTTTTCCTATGATTTTTTATTTTAATTGCTAGAGCGGACTCTAAGTTATTATTGTAGACAATCTATTGCTAAGTTTGATATCAAAA
>Ga0325410_1004976_pt1 | contig 14774 bp, 13 predicted proteins | sample PopdelMetagenome_16_FD_206182 | JGI IMG/M metagenome (GOLD analysis project Ga0325410, IMG submission 206182) | Populus deltoides microbial communities from Bellville, Georgia, United States - Xylem-PdIQD-R3 | ecosystem: Host-associated > Plants > Phyllosphere > Stem > Wood/Secondary xylem... | reverse complement strand
CACACCCACAGCGTTTTCCGCGGTGGTATCAAATGTTCAGAGATTTCTGGTCATGAGTAAGAGAGACCGAGGATGATTCATAAAGGTGGAAATATGGAGCCATGTGTTAAAAAGATAAGTAAAAGTTAATCTTCAACAGTTAAAGTTAATCTGCTGCTAATGTTGATCCACTATTAAAGATTATCTATTTGCTGTTGATGTTGATCCACTGTTGAAGATTATCCTCTGGAACTGAGATTGTGTAGATGAACTGATTGAGTTGGACTCAATCACTTGCTGCTCCTACTTTCTAGCTACATACTTATATATATATTCTCATTGTAAACTCTGCAGAACATATTGAATGGAATAAAACTTCTATTAATTATTCTTCCCAGCATTCATTTATCTTGTTTTCATGGTATCAGAGCGTATGAAACTTTAAACATATTAACCAAGCTTCTGCAAAACCTCCAATGGAGGACAGTACCGATTCAACCAGTACTAACCGAAACACTACCCTTCAGAACATGTCCTTTTTAACCATTGATCCTTTTGATCATTTTTTTATTCATGCATTAGATCATCCAAGCATGACTCTTGTTCCAAAAGTTCTTGATGGAACCAATTATGCCATATGGAGACGTTCCATGCTAATAAGTCTCAGCACCAAAAACAAGTTGGGATTCATCAATGGAACCATACTTGTACCAGGTGAATCTAATCCTAAATACATGTTATGGCAACGATGCAATGATATGGTTCTTTCTTGGATTCTTAACTCCTTAAACCAAGAGCTTGCCAATAGTGTTCTCTATGTTGAAACCTCTTCTGAAATCTGGTTGGATCTACAGGAACGATTCTCACAAGGTAATTTTTCTCATCATTATCAAGTTCAGCGTTCCATAGTAGAATTGCAGCAAAATCAGGATTCCATCTTCACATATTACACCAAGATAAAAACGTTATGAGATGAATTAAAAATGACCAGTCCAGCCATTCAGTGCACATGTGATGGAATGAAACAACTGTCAAACAGTGAAGAAAAGATGAGACTTGGTCAGTTTCTTATGGGATTAAATAAGAACTATTTAGCTATTAGAGGGCAAATCATGCTCATGCAACCTTTACCAACTGTTAAGAAAGCATATTCACTCTTGTGTGAGGAAGAAAAGCAAAGAGGATTGGTTGAGCACAAAGTTAATGAATAGGTTCATGCCATGAATGTAAAAAGATCAGGTTCTACTTCACAACGACAAGATTTCTCTCGAAATTGGATGTCTGGATCATCAACTATGTAAGGATCAAAGAAACGACTTCACTGCACCTACTGTGATGGAACTACACATATAGTGGAGAGATGTTTCTATTTGATTGGATTTCCCACCGGTTTCATGGCAAGAATGTGTAGCCTCGCAATTGAGCTCGAAAAGCTGCTGCAAATCAAACAGGAAATGAATCATTTCACACCAACATCAAGTCTGTTCAAACATCTGATCACCTTCTTTAATTCACTCCTGAAGAATTTTCACAAATCAAAGCTTTCTTTCAAGCTGAAAAATCCATTGTATCTGTAAATTATACAGGTAATCCCACTCCTTTTTGCTCATCATCTACGACTTAAAATTCTGAGGCTTTACAATGGATTATTGACAGTGGTGCCACTAACCATATAGCCACTTCAGTTATTGATAAAGCCACTGTTCCTATGTTCTCTCAAGTCACCTTGCCAAATGGTTCCTATGCAAAAATTACAAGTGCTAGCTTTGCACATGTTACCAAAAGCCCACATGTCCATGGTGTTCTTTGTACACCCTCATTTCATGCGAATCTACTTTAAGTCAGCCAACTCACATTCGCTCTTAATTGTTCTGTTCATTTTTTTCCCACTTTCTGTATATTGCAGGACCTAGCTACGAAGAGGATGATTGACCCGGGGAAGCAGAGTAAGGGACTATACTACCTTATGCCACAATCAGAATCACATTCATCTTCACCAATCTCATATCAAGTCTCTTTTCCATTAGGAGCTGTTTGGCATAACAAATTAGGTCATCCATCAAAATTACCCTCTCAGTTTCTATCAAAATTAATTCCATCTTTTGTTTATGATTCGCAACATTCATGTGAAGTTTTTCCTTTGGCAAAACAAACCAGGTTATCCTTTTCCATAAGCTCTATTCAAAGTGCTAAATTTTTTGAGCTTATACACTGTGATATTTGGGGTCCATAAAAGATTGAAACACACTCTGGTGCACATTATTTTTTAACTATTGTGGATGACTACACTCGTTTTACCTAGATTTTTCTTATGAAATTCAAATATGAAACACAAGGGTTGTTAAAATTATTCATCACTTTTGTCCACACTCAATTTAATTGTCAAGTTAAAAGTATATGAAGTGATAATGGGCTGAAATTTATCTCCTTAAAGCCATTCCTTTCCAGTCATGGCATTTTACTCCAAAATTCATGTTCTTACAAACCTCAACAAAATGATGTCGTTGAACAAAAACAGACACCTACTTAATGTTGGTCGTGCCTTGAGATTCCAAGCAAATTTACCATTACAGTTTTGGGGAGAGAGCTTGCTCACTACCACTTATCTCATAAATCATCTTCCCACCCCAGTTTTGAATCATAAGTCACCATATGAACTCCTATATGGAAAACCACCCATATATACCCATCTCCGTGCTTTTGGTTGTCTCTGTTATGCCACCAACTTGCAATAATTAACCAAATTTTCACCACGAGCTCATCGATGTATTTTTGTTGGATACCCTTCTAATCAAAGAGCATACCATGTTTATGATCTTACCACTTGACAATTTTTCACTAGTCGAGATGTTATTTTTCATGAAAACACATTTCCTTTCTTAAATCACACTTCAATCGATTCCTCTCAACAACCATCTCTGCCCACAATACTTCCTGAGCCTAATGACAGCTCAATTCCATAACCATTAATTTTTTCTCCCTCACCAACTGAGACCCCTGCCACTCTATTATCATCCTTTGCCTCTAAAGACTCTCCATCATCACCATCATCCAATCCCACACAGTCTTCTCCTTCTCTACAACCAAACACACCTACTCCTATTCTACGTCGCAGTGATCGAACACGACAAACCTCTGTTCTGCTCCGTGATTTTCATTGTGGTTAGGTTGGCATGTCACCACTTTCTACATCCACGACCAAGTCAGCCTCTTCACGGTCAGGTACTCAATATCCATTATCAAGCTTTATTTCCTATCAGTCCTTATCTCCTTCGCATTAGATATTTATCAACAACATTACTAGCACTCTTGAACCAATAACATATAAGCAGGCACTCAGTGATCCTAGGTGGTGTGAAGCAATGAGAACTGAGCTCACTGCATTTGAAAATCAGAAGACATGGTCTCTAGTTCCATTACCACCACATTGTCGTCCCATAGGCAGCAAATAGGTTTTCAGAATCAAATACAAATCTGATGGCTCTATGGAATGGTATAAAGCACAGATAGTAGCCAAGGGATTCAATCAACAAGAAGGCTTGGACTATCATGAAACTTTTGCTCCAGTTGCAAAGTTAACTACAGTTCGCTGTCTTCTTGCCCTGGCAGCAGTTCGCAATTGGCCTCTCTTCTAGATGGACATCAATAATGCCTTCCTCCATGGTGATTTATATGAGGAAGTTTATATGACTCCACCACCAGGACTTTGTCGACAAGGGGAAAATGTTGTACGTCGGCTTCATAAGTCCTTGTATGGACTCAAATAAGCACCTAGAAACTGGTTTGCTAAATTCTCAGAAGCTATTAAAATGGTTGGGTTCTCTCAATCACACTCAGATCATTCTCTCTTTGTGCAAGAAAAAGGTTCTACTCTAACCATTGTTCTTATCTACGTAGATGATATAATCATTACTGGGAACAATAACAGTGCTATTCAAGATATCAAGTTGTTTCTTCAAAAACAATTCCGCATAAAAGATCTTGGTAAGCTGAAGTATTTTCTCGGACTGGAAGTGGCAAGATCAAAGGCTGGAATAGTTATATCTTAGCGAAAATACACACTGGAAATTCTTGACGATGTTGGATTCCTTGGAGCTAAACCTGTTGATTTTCCTATGGAACAAAATCTGAGGCTCACTAATGACCAAGGTGAGATATTGAATGATGCTTCACACTACAGAAGATTGGTAAGGCGATTAGTCTATCTTACAATAACTAGACCAGATATCATGTGTTCTGTCAACATCTTAAGCCAATTTATGCATGCACCGAGAAAACCTCATTAGGATGCTGCTCTTCGTGTAGCAAGATACTTAAAGAACAACCCAGGTAACGGCTTATTATTCTCTTCCAGCAGCTCTCTACAACTAAGAGCTTATTGTGATGCCAATTGGGCAAATTGTCCTATGAAAAGAAGATCTACATCGGGTTACTGTGTATTTCTTGGAGATTCTCTCATCTCGTGGAAGACAAGAAAATAGAAAACAATCTCCAAGTCATCTACCGAAGCTGAGTACAGGTCCATGGCCATTGCAACATGTGAACTCACCTGGCTTAGATGCCTATTTAAAGATCTACAAGTGCACTTAAAACCAGTCACTTTATTCTGTGACAATCAAGCAGCACTTCATATTGCTGCAAATCTGGTATTTCATGAATGTACAAAGCATATCGAAATTGATTGCCATGTTGTGAGAGAAAAGATTCAAGCAGGTCAAATTGTTACGAAATTCGTTCCCTTCTATCTTCAACTAGCAGATATATTCACTATGGCATTAGGGGGAGACAATTTCAAGAAATTAACAAGCAAGTTGAACATTTTCAACATTCATGCTCCAACTTGAAGGGGAGTGTTGAAAAGATAAGTAGAAGTTGATCTTCAACAGTTAAAGTTAATCTGCTGCTAATGTTGATCCGCTATTGATTATCTACTTGCTGTTGATGTTGATCCACTGTTGAAGATTATCCTCTGGAACTAAGGTTGTGTAGATGAACTGATTGAGTTGGACTCAATCACTTGCAGCTCCTACTTTCTAGCTACATACTTGTATATATATTCTCTTTGTAAACTCTGCAGAACATACTGAATGGAATAAAACTTCTGTCAATTATTCTTCCCAGCATTCATTTATCTTGTTTTCACCATGTAATCTTAAGACACTAATTACAACCATTGAACATCAGTTAATATCAAATATCAATGACTAATGAGCAATCTCTTAAAGACACCACTTATGAATTTGATTAAAGCACAATATTCCACATAGAATGTAAATAAAAAAGTAGTAAACAAGGTTTGGTGTCCATATCATTAAAGATCAATCTTCAAGAATCCATGAGAATTAAACAATATGCGACAAGCTATTTGCATGGCAAGGATAATCTATAGTCTTGAGATAAAAAGATATGAAATCAATGGATAGAGTTGAGGAAAAAAGGATTCTTGAAGCATGAAAGTATGGAATTGGGGAAGTGAAGTGCAGGGGAATACAGGTACATAAAAATGGAGTTGAAGCTCAAGTCTTCTTTTAGAAAGATATATGCGAATTGATAGGTCAAAGGAGACGGAGACCCAAAAAAAAAAAGGCTGCTTTGCTAAACGAATGTGAATAAAAAGGAGAAGAGCAGACAAAATTACATAAAGCAGCACTTGATGCAATGTAGAAGTCTGATAAGGTTGTTAAGGCACGGGAAAAAAGTCATAGTAATTGCAAATCATCAATAGAGCAAATGAGCTTATTGCTCACTTTGGAATGGCGAGAGGAACATAACAATGATAGCCGATTGGAAATCAGGATGAAGGAGACATGTCCAGTGCTGAGCAATCCTTCATATGAGCTTAGCCATATAAAATCCTCTGGAAAGTGCATGGATGCACATCAACGCAAAACTAAGGAAATATTTTCTTTTCGTAGATAATCCATATACAATATGCACGCGTGAGTATGCTTCTCAGCCATCTTTTGCAATTTGCAGATTGATACAGAGATAACATAGAGGATGTTTGACTACCTCTTCTACGAAATTGCGAACTTGGTCCCGCCATAAATCCATAGAGAAAACAAGCTCATTAGCCCATGGTTCAATCTCATCTCCAAATCCCCATATTGAGTCCTTCCCTTCTAGGGTAACCCCTTCCCTTGAAAGCAGAGTAGGGTTCTCAACAGGCATTGACATTCCCTGCCCAAGAAAATCAATTGCCCATACTCTATAGTCACGACCCAAATCCTTCAATTGCTTCTCATAATGAAAGGAACCCAACACCAAACCCAGGAAGAAACAACACTGATGGAGATTTCACATTTTCACAACAAGCTTTCTCATAGTGCACATTAAGTTTAGGCTTCCATTCCCAAAAACAACTGGTTATGGGAGCGCTATGCTCACCATTGGATTCATCTGGCAACTCCGGAATCAAAACCATATTAGGAGATTCTCCATTTTCTGCATGTAACTACTATAATTTCAACTAAAAACCTTCAAATCACCATTCCTCAACCCTCCATAGGGCGTCAGCTGATCTCAAACTCTCCTCAAGATTAAGATTTTTAAAGAACAACTCATCTCTTGAAGATACTGCATATTAATGGTGTAGATATTGAAGATCCATGTAGTTATGTCATTACATAAGATAGTATATTTATTACCTAGTTTAGATCATATCATTAGTTGTTGTATTAGGTTCTTATTCTATTTCATATGCACTTGTACAATTCCATCAATACAAAATATGGTCAAAGATTGTGATTCTCTAACTTTCTTTATGGTGTCAGAGCAAATAGTTTTCTGAATAAGCATTCATATTTTCTTCAATTATGGAAGACCATTCTAAGTAAGTTATGGAAGAAAGCTCCAAGTTAATTCCTCTTCTAACCCATGGTCCTGATGATGCCTGTAACATCCCAATTTTCAGGAACACACATCAATCATAAAATGGGCAAAACATGGTAATTTTTTTGAAACTGGATTCATACAATATTCACCGAAATTTCTATTGAAATTTCAGCAAAGTCTCCCCTATACTGTAAGGTTCCAAGTTATCAACAAACAACATGTACACTTCTATTAATCATTATTCAATCCCAACCCAATCATCCTAAATTTCAATTTTCATCAATATTCACTGGTACAACCATAATTTTCCAAATATTCATATTTTAAAGACGAACATAAATTAGTACTTAAATAAGAGAAACAAACATACATGAAGATTATGAATACATGATATATATTTATACACACCAAAAGTGGATCAACAAATATAACAGAGGTACAAATTTAACAAAGGTAAATAGAATAAAAGAACAATGAATGGAATACAGTACGTAGCGTTGTTACACCTGAGAATGATCTTTAGATCGGGTCACAGGTTTCCAGCCGATATACTGAGTTTGAAAATAAAGCAAATTTCCGATGTAAATGAAGAGGCAAGTCAAAGACAGGATCCTCTACCAAACACAGAGCATACTTAATTTTGTAAAAATATAAATTTTGCAAGAATGCAAAAAGAAATAGAATCTTACAGAAATTTGTATTTGTGATGTTTTGAAATAAAATGAGTAGGAAAAGGCAATAAAGCCCTTGGAGGCTTAAAAATGGGTGTAAATGAATAAGGGGGTATTATAGTAATTGAACAAAGAGTTGATAAATATAAATAGAAAAAAAAGAAGAGAGTTGTTTTTTAAGAGTGAAAAAATGACGGGAGAAGAGAAGAAAAGGGGAAGAAGAAGAAGAGAAAAGAGGGAAAGATAAAGGAAGGAGAAGAGAGTTGGAGAAAATAAGTTTAAAGGTAAGATTATGTATCAATGTGTGTTCTTTAAGCTTTAAATTTATGTTTTGTTGAATGTTAGGGTTTTGAAGATTGTGTTTTGGGTTTGATTGATGAATTAATTTAAATGTTATGGGTTGATTGTTATGGGTAATGGATTATTTAGTTGATTATGGAAGATTGTAGGTAAAGATGATGATTTTGAGTTATGATTTGTGTAAATGGTGAATTTTGAGTTAGAAATCTAGAAAGAATAGTAGGTTTTCTGTTGAAATTCTGGGTTTGAGGTTGAAGATGACAAAATTTTGGTTTGGTCCCTCAATTTGTGAAAATTACAGTTTAGTCCCCAAACTTTGGAAAAAATTATAGATTGGTCCCTGGAGCATATTCCAAGATTCTTAACAGAATAAAAGATGAATTATGGGCAGAATTTCAGTATAGTTATGAAATTTTAACACTTTCAATTTGGTCCTCCCATTTGACAAAAATTACAATTTGACCCTACAAAGTTGGAAAAATTCCAGAATGGTCCCTGAAGCATAATTAGAGATTCTAGCAGAAATGAGGATGAATTATGGACATAATTCCACTATAGTCATGAATTTATGATACTTTTAGTTTGGTCCTCCAATTTGACAAAGTTACAATTTGACCCTTAAAAATATGATAAATTTCAGATTGGTCCCTAGCTGTAATATGAGCTTTTTCAGATTGGTTTGATGAATAGTTTAGGGTTATTTAGTGAATTATTATCAAGTCTTATTGTTTGTTTTATTATGGATTAGATTTCGGGAAAACCGTTTAACTTTTGGGTTTTTAGAAAAAATGACTAGTTTAGTTTAAAAACATACAGGGTTATGGAATAGACCCTTAGTTAAGTGTATTAAATAGGTTATATGTTCTTTCGAGTCGTTCTTGAATATGTCTCATTTATATTCAGATAATCCTGCTATTCTACCGGCGGGACGTCAGTAGGATTTTATTCGGTATCAGCTTTGAGTTCTATTTTCTTTTGAGTCAGGTGAGTGGATAATTTTTCATATGCATGAGAAATATTATAAATATTTGATTTGTTAATATGAATTGGATCATGCTTCTTGATAATATATATGTTGATTATTATCCTTGTTATGATAAAGCATGGTCAATTATTGAATCTGAATTCTTGATATGAACCAGTATATATTTTGAATTGACTTCTGAATTGATAGTTCCTTATTTGATTGATGTCATGAGTTGAGCCTTGAGATATGAATATGTCTGTTGATTATGATTATGAACCTATGGTATGCCAGTCAGAATACCCATGCTAATAGGGTAGTGTTAGTCTTCGTGCACATCGTATCTGAACCCTAGTTGGTTGATGGAGTCACCAACCTGTGTGGACTAATCATCCCACAGTACGGAGCCTCATGCTCATTGCATTTTGATTTTCTGACGAGCTTTACCTTATGATATTCTTGTTATGGCCTATTTGAGAAACCTTCCTATAAGAACCTAGAGCCATAATTGTATATATATATTCATCCTTGTTATATTACCTCGTGTGTATGTATATTAAACGTTATCTACTCACTGAGTTGTTGAACTCACCCTCTCATTATTTATCTTTTTAGGCTTATAGTTTGTTAGCGGGTCACTTTTGTTGGACCTTCAGAACCTGCTCTTTTGTTGAAATTTGTACTTTTTCTTTATGTCTAGTTAGTGCTCCAAAACTATAATTTATATGAACTCTTGTATTATAACAATCAAATTATATTATGAAGTTTATTTTGTTATTTGTGCTGCGTTGAACTCTGATTGAGTTTTGAAGGATAAGTTTGTATGTAAGTTTGGGTTCGCGTAGGCATGGAACTTTGGAGGGGAACCTTGCTTATGTGATGATCATGGATTCGGGAATCGAGTTGTGACAATATTAGAAATCAATACAAGAGATACAGGAGATATTGGTTACAGAGGACATATTGTTTATGAGAGAGATATTGTTTATGGGAGAGATATTGTTTATAGGAGTCTTTTTCCCTAAAGGAAAAATGGTAGTCTGCCTTTCAAGGCTCGAGGGGTCTCTTTTTTATAGCTGAGTTACCATGGAAGAGGCCAAAATGTCTTTTGAAAAGCCTAAAGATTCCTTCTAAAGCCATGTGCTATTATTTTCCATGATTAAGTGACGACAAGTTGGAAATTGCCCATGTTTTTTGTGGGATTTTTTGTCTCTTGTCTTCTTGCCACCGACTCTGATTTGTTTGTTTGTAGTATCAGGTGATGTTTGTAGGAAACGCCTAAAACAATGGGCTAACAAAAGGGACTCAAAACAGTTGAGTCTAAAAGATATTGAAAATGGGCTCAAAACAGGTGAGCCTGAAATATATATATATTTTTTTATCGTTTTCTGTCGATAATTTTATTGGTTCCTTAATGCTTTGTAATGGGTGGCAGGATGCCAAAGCAGTCATCTTCGTTATCATTTCCAAGAGAGTATGCTTGAGATGATGAACTAGAGGATCTGGATTTGGACAATATTGTTTTGGGTTCTTGACTTTGTATGATGCCTTGCATAATGTTAAGGTATTCTTCCTCAGATTTTGTAGAGGCAAGGAGAGCTGCAGTATGAGCCTTACGAGCCAGAAATTTGGACTGAGGATGGTGGTCAATGATGGGGACGAATTGATTCTTTTATAACCATTCCGTTACAACTAATTTTGAACTTTTTGATTGCAAAGGAATCCCACCATTTAATTTTGAATTTTCGGACAAGAACTGGATGCCCTTGCTGGAGATTATAATCAAAGAATCATGAACATACCCATGGAACAAAGAATTTTATACAGAAAATCAAAAGGGAAGAAAACTTTCTTTCGAAAGGAGTAGGTTGAAAATTTTGTTTGAAATGGAGATAACCATTTTCAACCCGGTGGTGATCTTTAAGGAAGTCAACTTGACAACCAAAATAGTCCCACCATTGAAGGAACCAGATAAGAAGCTTTGTAGTAGTCATGGAATTATGAAAGTAGAAAAGCCAAGAATGGCTATGTTTGGAGTTCTGGAGGAAAAAGGCATCAAACCAGGCTTGTTAGTAATCCCAGTATGTATAGGAAAGACTGGTGTTTGTGAAGGATGTACGTAGGTGTATAGGAAAGGGAATTGGTTTGTGAAGAGGTTGTTGCCAGTCTGAAGGATGTATGGTGTTGTAGATAATACATGTAGAGTATGCAGGTTCAGGGTGATCTGGATGTAATTTGAAATGTTTGAATTTTATGGAGTTGGTTATTTCAAGAATGACATAATAATAGGATTGGGGTTTGGTTATATCCCAAGGTTTGTAATGCCAGTTCGAGGAAAAAGTTTGGAAGGAGCGATGGAAGGATTTTCATGGTAAAAACCTTCTTCCATAGTTAAAATATTTTGGAAGTGAGTTTTAAAAATATATTTGGATTTTGATTTAGAAATATGTGTTTGTTGACTTTGTAAGGCAAGTAAGGGTTTTTGAGAAGAAAACCCTGCTTGTGGTTTTGAAAGGGTTTTAGAAATACTAGCTATTTGTGACTCTTAGTCACTAGAGGTCTGTTGAGAGACTTTTTGTAATGCCAGATGTAATTCTGGTGATTTTGAAAGCGTATAAACCCAATGTTGGATTTTGTCTGTTTGTATTTGAGATTGTTTTGTAGCTTTTTTTCTTCTTCTTCTTCTTTTTCTTCTACTACTACTACTACTACTACTACTTCATACCAGGTTTTGATTGGTTTTGCAGATAAGATGGCTGAAGCCATGAATTTTGAAGAGGGTTTTGGACTGTTTAGTTTTATAGGTTGGATTTGTGGGGCTTTCCCTTTATCTTTGGTCCAAGTCTTTGGAGGCATTATGACATGTTTTGAAGGAATTCTCGGGTTAGAAAGTCAGGAATAGAATTTGTATCTCCTTTTATATATTCTATATCGAAGTAAAAAATACTTAAAATAGCTTGTCATCGGGCATAAATCTGTTTTGAAGCTAAATTTTGAACATCTTTTTGGAGAACTTCTTTTGCTGATTTGCAGTCAACACGTAAAAGGAATTTTTGGTTCAATAAATCACTTTGAAATCTTGTAATACAAAGAACAATGGAAAGAATCTCCTTTTTGACAGTGGAGTAGTTCTTTTGACAATCATTCCAATGAGCAGATGTATACTAAAGAATTTGTTCTTTGTTATTTTGGACTTGTTTCAGTATCCCCCAATAACCTATATGAGGCATCAGTCTAGACTATTTTAGGGGCTAACGGGTTAGCTAAATGGAGAAGAGGGATGGTCTGTACTTATTTTTTGATTTGGCAGACAAGGTTTGTATGGGTATCAGACCACGGAATAAGGTTAGTTTTTAATTTGTCATGTAGAGGTTTTGCAAGATGGCTAATGTTTGGAAAGTAATCAAGAACATAATTAAGGCTGCCTAGAAACCTTTGTAACTGGGTTTTATCAGTAATCTTATCGAGGAATTTATTTGTAAAGGATATAGATCTCTCTATTGGTGTCACAGTACCTTGGCAGATATAATGTCCTAGGAAACGAATACGAGTTTGAAATAGAGAAATTTTTTATTTGGAAACAACTAATCCATTTTGTTTCATTGTATGAAAAAATGTATAGAGATGTTTGAAACATTAATCTATGGTATGAGAGAAAATGAGTGCATCATCAATGTAAACAATGCAGAATTTAGAATGTGCACTAAAAATATCATTCATGATGCGCTGGAATTCTGAAGGTGCATTTTTCAAGCTAAAAGGCATGACATTCCACTCATATTGGCCAAAGGGAACAATGAATGCAGTTTTGTAGTGATTTTTAGGATCAATTTGGATTTGTCAAAATCCAGACTTCATATCAAATTTGAAAAATATAAATGCAGAATGCAATTTTTATAATAAATCTTTCTTGTTTGGAATAAGATACCTAATCCATTTTAAAGCAGAATTTAAGGGTTTGTAATTGATTACAAGTCTTGGTGTGCCTCTTTCAATTTCAGAGTTTTTATTCACATAAAAGGCTGCACATGACCATGGTGATATGAAATTTTGGATTAGACCTTTAGACTCCAGATCTTGGATCTCGAGTTTGCAATGCTGTTCTAAATCAACATTTATTTTTATAGGCCTCGCTTTTGTAGGTATAAGTTTTTCTGAAAAGTATCTTCATAAGGAAGATCAACAATGTGTTGTTATCTTTTCCAGAAAGCATTGGGTAAGTCTGAACAAATTTCTTGTTCAATCTTACTTCGAAAATCATCAATTTTCTTTTGTAAAACTAAATTTTGTAATTGCTTTTCAATTTGACAGAATGAAACATCGTTTTTTAAGTCATTTAAATAACATTGTTTGCCATGAATTAATGCATGAATATGGTATGTATGGATAAAGCATGCTTTAATTAAATTTAAATTTCTAGTTTTTGATTTTTCTAAAAACGCGAAAATGATTTTGATGTTATTGATTCTGGAAGAAATGCAGTCATGATGTGCTTTGTATGGTGTGATCATATTGATGAATGAAGTTCCTAAAATAATGGTATGATTTATGTCTTTAGTAACTATGAAAAAGGTTTTAAGAGAAATGCCTTAGTTAAAAACAGAGGCTTGGGTTTTGCCTGCACTATGAAGTTTAGAATTATTGGCAGCAGAGAATTTTTCAGAGGTAGTTTGTAAAAATATTTTTGGAACTACTTCTTCTTTGATACAATTCAAATCTGCACCTGTATCAAATAAGACAATAGTATCGAGTTTGAAATCGTTTGAAAAGACTAGGGTAATTTTGATTAAATACTTTTTTGAAGATATTTGAGTGAGAACATTTAAGAAATCATCAAGAATATGATCAATGTTTGTAAGTGCGTGATGTGGTGCATGGGACTCATTTGTTTGGTCTTCTAATTCAGACTCAGTGTCAGACTGACTTTCTATTTTGGTTAGAAATTGTTGTAGGATGGCTGAGTCTTTTTGTTGAGCTTGTTTTAGGGTTTGTAACTCACACTTGAGGGTTTTTATCTCGGTATGTAATTCAGGAATGGTAGTTGAGGTTTTGGATTTCTTTCGACTGAGGATTTTTGTAAGTTCATAAATATTGGTACTAGTTGTGGGTAAGACAAAATGGTTTTGGGGATTAGAATGGAGTGTTTCTGGTTTGTTGAAATTATTCAACAATTTATCTAGCTAGGTTTTTTGTAGTTGAGGATCATCAAGTCTTTTGATAGCCTCGAGGATAAACTCTTGATCTCTGGTTAAGACACTAATTTGTTTGGAGTTTGCTGAAGTGTTTGAACTAGAACTGGAAGTTGCTAATTCATCTATTTGGAATTCTTCTTCAGAAATGTCTGAATGATTGGGATTAGTGTTTGATGTTTCAATATAGAGGTTTTGTAATTGGTTGATAATGTCTTCATCTAATTGGAGTTCATGTAGTTTGGTATTGATTTTACAGAAACGAGACGTATGTCTTTTTTGTCCACATTTATAACAGGTAATGGTTTTAAGATCAAATTTTTGTTTGGGCTTAGGAGGGGAAGTTTTCGGGGTTTTGGTAAACTTCTTGTAAGGTTTTTTGTAATAGGTTTGCTTGGGTTTGGAGTAAATTTGTTTTCGATATTTATGGGCTGATCTTTTGTATGGAGGTTTGCTACGATGTGGATAACTTTTTGGTTTTGAGCAGTTACCACTATAAGAGGGTTTTTTGGTGGAAATGTCAAACTGGTGACAGAAACTACCAAGTTCTTGTCTGGTACATTCATTTCCCATTTCAAATGTTTTTGTAGTTTGAGATCTTGACAGATCTTGAGACCTTCTTTTTGGGTAAAGCCAACAAGTTCACCATAGGTAAGCTGGTCATATGGAATGGTTTTGGATGTAAAGGTATTTTTGATTTTGTTTTAGACCTTTTCCTCTAAGAGGATTGGCAGACCTGTAAGGAATTTTTCTTTCCAAATATATATATATATATATATATATATATATATATATATATATATATATATATAAACAAAAAAATAAACAAAAAAAAAT